>Ga0209554_1000692_pt1 | contig 27994 bp, 24 predicted proteins | sample MarorgKNORR_S2LV_5_FD_188221 | JGI IMG/M metagenome (GOLD analysis project Ga0209554, IMG submission 188221) | Marine microbial communities from the Southern Atlantic Ocean, analyzing organic carbon cycling - Bottom_A/KNORR_S2/LV (SPAdes) (version 2) | ecosystem: Environmental > Aquatic > Marine... | reverse complement strand
TCAGCGCAGGGCGCGTGCTGCGATGGCCCAGGTTCCGATTATCGCAGCCACCGGCACCAGCCAGACCAGGGGTTGGGCGTCGCCCTGCACGGCGAACACCGCCACGAAGGCGCACTGGCCGATGGTCAGGCCCATGACCGACCCGGCGGCAAGGTTCCACCGTCGGCCGATCCGCTCCGACCGGAGCGCCACTATCAGCAGCGGCACGGACACCGGCGCCGCGAAGATCGCAGCACCACCCATCGAGAACAACAGGAACCCGGCCACGACCGTCACAAAGCGGAGGCCGATTTCCTGCACATCCCCCGACTGCCTCCCGATCGCTCCCATGGCCGCCAGTCCACCACAGCGCCCGCGGCCGAGCCCAACTTCTCCGGTAGGAGCCGGGCCGACCGGCTTCGGTACCCTCGGCCGATGGCTGCGGACCCATATGCCCGGGGCGTCGTGGCCGCAAGGGCGGCGGCCCGGCTGGCCCGTTTCGTCACGGTCGGACTGGCCGAGACCGACCTCAGCCTCCCCCAGTACCGACTGCTGGCCTTCCTCGACGACGGCGGCACCGCCCACGCCGACCTCGCACAGCGCCTCACCGTGAGCGGGCCCTCGGTGACGGCGCTGGTCGACGGGCTCGTCGGCCGCGGCTACGTCGAGCGCCGGAAGGACCCCGACGACGGCCGCCGCATCGCCTTCCTCCTCACCCGCGATGGACACGACGCCCTCGAGGCCGCCGACAATGCCGTGGTCGCCTGCCTGGCCGAACTGGGCAACCACCTCGACGAGGAGGAGGCCGAGGCTGCGGTCCGCGGCCTGGAGCTGGCCGACGAGGCCATCCGCCGGCACCGCGAAGCCGGCGAACGGTGAGCGGGACCGACACGATCCGCACCGAAGCGGGCATCACAGACAACAGCTTCGAGTTCGAGCCCCTCGCCGTCGAGGACCGCTACCCGCCCCCCGCTGCCAGGCCCGACCCCGACCGCGACAAGGGCTGGTTCCGGCGGCTGCTCCCCCTGCTGACCGCCCGCCGCCTCACCTTCGGCGCCACGCTCGCATGCGGCGTCGCCGGCCTCACGCTCCAGGTCTCGGTGCCGATGGTGCTGCGACACGCCGTCGACGTGGCGCTCGACCAGCGCACCGGCAGCCTCGAGGCGCACGTCTGGGTCCTGGTGGGCATCGCCGTCGCCGCCTTCGGCCTGCGCTTCGCCTACCGCTACCTGCTGTTCTGGGCCGCCTACCGCATCGAGACCGACCTGCGCTCGATCATCTACGAGCACCTCACCCGGCTCTCGTTCTCGTTCTACGACCGGATCGCCGCCGGCGAGGTCATCTCACGGGCCAACTCCGACATCCGTTCCATCCAGCTGCTGCTGGCCTTCGGGCCGCTCGCCGGGCTCTCGATGCTGAGCTTTGTGCTGGCCGTCGGCTTCATGCTGAGCATCCACGTGCCGCTCACCCTGCTGGCCGTGGCGACCATGCCGTTCGTGTTCGTGCTGGGCCAGCGGATGCGGGACCTGGTGTTCCCGTTGTCGTGGATCACCCAGGGCCGCATGGCCGAGGTCGCCATGGTGGTCGACGAGAACCTCAGCGGCACGCGGGTGGTGAAGTCGTTCGCTGCCGAGGCCGAGCAGATCGCCCAGCTGTCCCGGGCGGCCCAGCGGCTGCGCTGGTCGGCCACCGCCCTCGTCGACGCCCGGGCCCGCTTCAACCCCCTGATCGAGGCCCTCCCCCGCCTCGGAATGGCCTCAATCCTGCTCTACGGCGGCTGGCTGGCGATCGAGGACCGCATCGGGATCGGCGCCCTGCTGGCGTTTTCCAGCTACGTGATCATGATCGCCGTCCCGTTTCGGATGCTGGGCTTCGTGCTGTTGCAGACACAGCGGGCGGCCGCCTCGTCGCAGCGCATCTTCGAGATCCTCGACGAGGAGCCGGCCATCGCCGACCGGCCCGGCGCCCGACACCTGGTGGACCCGTCCGGGCGTGTCGAGTTCCGCGACGTGCGCTTCGCCTACCCGGGCGCCGACCCCGACGCCCCGCCGGTGCTCGACGGCTTCGACCTGATCGTGGAACCCGGCGAGACCATCGCCCTCGTCGGTCGCACCGGCTGCGGCAAGACCACGGTCGCCCGCCTGCTGTGCCGCTTCTACGACGTCGATGCCGGTGCCGTGCTGCTCGACGGGAACGACGTGCGCGATCTCACGCTGGCCAGCCTGCGCCACCACGCCAACCAGGTCACCGACGAGCCGTTCCTGTTCTCCGAGTCGATCCGGGACAACATCGCCTTCGGCCGACCCGACGCACCGCTGGACGATGTCGTGCGGGCATCCACCGCCGCCCAGGCCCACGGGTTCGTCGGCGAGCTGGCCGACGGTTACGACGAGGTGGTCGGCGAGCGCGGCTACACCCTCTCGGGCGGCCAGCGCCAGCGCATCGCCCTCGCCCGCAGCCTGCTGGCCAACCCCCGCATCCTCGTGCTGGACGACGCCACCAGCGCCGTCGACGTGCAGGTCGAGGAGGACATCCACGGGGCGCTGCGCGACCTGTTGGTCGACCGGACCACCATCGTGATCGCCCACCGGCTGTCGACCATCGCCCTCGCCGACCGGGTGGTGCTCCTTGAGCACGGGAGCGTCGTCGCCTCGGGCACCCACGCCGAACTGCTGGCGACCGAGCCGCGCTACGCCGCCATCCTGGCGTCCGGCGACGACGGGCACGACGGCTCGAGCGGAGACGACGGGGACGACGGGGACGACGGCTCGAGCGGGCAGGAGCCAGCCTGATGGGCTTCGGCCACCCGGGTGGGCGCTTCACGATCGGCCCCACGTCGATGCAGGCCAACGCCGACGCCGGCCTGCCGTTCGCCGACGTGCCCGGCGACCTCGCCGGCCGCGTCGAGGCCGTCCTCGAACACGAACCTGAGCACCCCGACCCGATCGTCGACTTCTCGCACAGCCGCTGGGACCGTCGGCCCTTCGGACTGCGTACCTTCCTGCGTCCCCACGCCGGCGGACTGCTCCTGGCCGTCCTGCTCGTGGTCTTCGAGACGGCCCTGCTGCACCTCGGACCGCTGCTCGTCCAGATCGGCATCGACCGCGGCGTGCTCGCCAAGAACACCGACGTGCTGGTGACCGTCGCCCTCGTGTTCGTCGGGTCGGTCGTGCTGGCCGCACTCGCCACCGCGGTACGCACCGCCTTCACCGGCCGCATCGGCGAGCGGCTCGTCTACGAACTGCGGGTCCGGGTGTTCAGCCACTTCCAACGCCAGTCGCTGGGCTTCTTCACCGCCGAGCGCTCCGGGGTGCTGATGACCCGGATGACCAGCGACATCGAGGCCCTGACCGTGCTGTTCCAGGAGGGCCTGATCCAGTTCGTCGTGCAGGGCATGACCCTGGCCGTGGTCACCGCCTACCTGCTCATGCTCAACCCCACCCTGGCGCTGGTCTGCTTCGCCGTCGTGGTCCCGGTGAACGTGCTCCTCACGCTCTGGTTCCGCCGGGTCTCGCAGGTCGGCTACCTGCGGGTGCGGGACTGCATCGCCGACGTGCTCGCCGACCTCTCCGAGAGCCTCGACGGCATCCGGCTCATCACCGCCTTCAACCGGCGCCGCCACAACACCGTCCGCCACCACAACATCGTCGGCGCCCACCTCGACGCCAACCTCGCCACCAGCCGGGCACAGGCGCTCTACGGGCCGGGCACCGAGGCGTTCGGGATCATCTCGCAGGCCGTGATCCTGCTGGTCGGCGGCCGCATGGTGCTGCGCAACGAGCTCAGCCTCGGCGAGATGGTCGCCTTCCTCCTGTTCCTGACCTCGTTCTTCGCCCCGATCCAGACCCTGGTGCAGCTGTTCAACCAGTACCAGCAGGGCAGCGCCGCCGTCACGAAGCTGCGGGGCGTGCTCGGCACCGAGCCCTCCGTCCCCGAGCGGCCCGACGCCCACCACCTGCCGCCCGTCGAGGGCCACCTGGTCCTCGACTCGGTCACGTTCGGCTACGACCCCGACCACCTCGTCCTGCGGGAGGTCGACCTCGAGGTGGCGCCCGGCGAGGTGCTGGCCGTGGTCGGCCCCACCGGCGCCGGCAAGTCGACGATCGCCAAGCTGGTCACCCGCTTCTACGACCCCGACTTCGGCCACGTCCGCCTCGATGGCCACGACCTGCGCGACGTCACGCTCGAGTCGCTGCGCTCCCAGGTGGGCGTCGTTCCCCAGGAGCCGTTCCTGTTCAACGGGTCGATCCGGCAGAACGTGGCGTTCGCCCGTCCGGACGCCGGCGAGGACGAGGTGCGTGCCGCCTGCACAGCCGTCGGCCTCGATCGCCTGCTCGACCGCCTCCCGGCCGGCATCGACTCGCCGGTCCACGAGCGCGGCGCCTCGCTGTCGGCCGGCGAGCGGCAGCTGCTGGCCCTGGCCCGGGTGTTCCTCGCGAAGCCCCGCATGCTGGTGCTCGACGAGGCCACGTCGAACCTCGACCTGCTCTCCGAGGCGGTCATCGAACGGGCGCTCGACACGGTGCTCGAGGGACGCACGGCGGTGATCATCGCCCACCGCCTCGCGACGGTGCTGCGCGCCGACCGCATCGCCGTGGTGGACGGCGGAAGGATCGCCGAGATCGGATCCCATGAGGAACTGGTGGCGCTGGGTGGGCAGTATGCGGCGATGCACGCGACCTGGGTGGCACAGACCACGGGCGCCCCGATCGGAGACCCGTCATGACCCCGTTCGAAATCGCCGTCGGGATGCTCGTCTACCTGATCGGATGTGTCATCCAGGGGGCGATCGGGTTCGGGGCCAACCTCTTCGCCGTCCCGATCCTGGCGCTGCTCAACCCGGGCTTCGTGCCCGGCCCGGTACTGATGATCAACCCGGTCCTCAACGCGATGCTGACCTACCGGGAGCGGGGCCACGCCGACGGCGAGGCGCTGGTCTGGTCGCTGAGCGGTCGCCTGCCGGGCATCGTCATCGGCGTCGTGGCCCTCAACCTCGTCTCCGAGGACCAGTTGGGGGTGCTGTTCGGGGTGCTCCTGCTGGGCGCAGTGGGGCTCAAGGTGTGCGGGCTGCACCCCCGGCGCAACCGGGGCACGCTGTTCGCCGCCGGCACGACCAGCGGCTTCATGGGGACCACGGTCGGCGTGGGCGGCCCGCCCGTGGCCATGATGCTGAGCGACCTGCCGGGACCCGCCTTCCGGGCGACCATGTCCCCCTACTTCCTCGTCGGGACCTCGCTGTCGGTGGTGGCCTTGGCGATCGGCGGCCAGTTCGGCGTCGACGACCTGGTCATCGGCGCCTGGCTGATGCCCGGCGTCATCGTCGGCACGCTCCTGTCAGGGCCACTCCGCTCCCGCCTCGACGTCGGCCGGACCGCCACCGCCGTCTACGCCCTGTCCACGGTCGCCGCCGTCACCCTCCTCGTCCGCTCTCTGGTCTGAGCGGACTCTCGTAGGGTTTCGGGCGTGACCAGACCCGTGCTGCACCTGGACGGCGTGTCCGTCCGGCGGGACGACACCGTGCTGCTCGACCGGGTCGACTGGCAGATCGAGCCCGGCCAGCACTGGGTGGTGCTCGGTCCCAACGGGTCGGGCAAGAGCACGCTGCTGCGGCTGGCCGCCCTGCACCTGCATCCCTCCGAGGGGTCCGTCCAGGTCCTCGGTGAGACACTGGGCCGCACCGACATCCGGATGCTGCGACGCCGCATCGGGTACACAGCCGCTGTCCTCGCCGACTCGTTGAGGTCCGGCATCGATGCCGCCGACGTGGTCATGACGGCCCGCTACGGCGCCCTCGAGCCCTGGTGGCACGACTACGACGACGCCGACCGGGAGCGGGCCCGTCGACTGCTCAAGCAGGTGGGGTGCGGCGACCGGGCCGACCACGCCTTCGGCACGCTCTCGTCGGGCGAACGGCAGCGGGTGCTGCTGGCCCGCACGCTCATGACCGACCCGGAACTGCTGCTGCTCGACGAGCCGACGGCCGCCCTCGACCTCGGAGGCCGCGAGGAGCTGGTCGACACCCTGGCGGCGCTCGCCGCCGATCCCGACACCCCGCCGATGGCGCTCGTCACCCACCACGTCGAGGAGATACCGCCGGGGTTCACCCACTGCCTGATGCTGGCCGGCGGGCGGGTGGCCGCCGCCGGGTCGCTGAAGAAGGTGCTGACCAGCCGGGCGCTGTCCGACTGCTACGGACTCGACCTCCGGCTGGCGAATGAGGCCGGCCGCTGGACGGTCAGGGTGGCACAGGGAACATGAGCGTCCGACACGCAATCGTGGTCGCCGGCGGACCCTCGCCCAACGGGATCACGGGACTGCCCGCCGCCGACATCGTCATTGCCGCCGACCGGGGAGCCGAGCACGCCATCGCCCTCGGGCTGCACGTCGACGTCGTCGTCGGCGACCTCGACTCGATCGACCCCGACACGCTGGTCGAACTCGAGGAGGCGGGCACCCGCATCGAGCCGCATCCCACGGACAAGGACGACACCGACCTCGAGTTGGCGCTCGCCTCGGCGCTCGCCGCCGGGGCCACGTCGGCCACCATCGTCGGCTCGGCCTCTGGGCGGCTCGACCACGCCCTCGGCATCCTGCTGGCGGGCGCCAACGAACGTTGGGCAGGACTGCGCATCGACCTGCGCATAGACGCCGCCAGGGCCTGGATCGTCCGGGACCACCTCGAGATCGACGGCGAGCCGGACGACCTGGTCAGCCTCCTCGCAGTCGGCGGGCCGGCCACCGGCGTGACCAGCACCGGCCTGCGCTGGCGCCTCGCCGAGGCCACGATGTCGCCCGGCGTCGCCGTCGGCCTCTCGAACCTGATGACCGACACGACAGCCACCATCACCCTGACGGGCGGCACCCTCCTCGTCGTCCAGCCCGGCCGGGAGCGACGATGAACACCTCCCCCATCACGCACCTCTCTCCGGCCGACGGACCGGATGCCGTGGAGGGCGCACTCGTCGAACACGGAGCCGTCATCGTCGACGGTCTGGCCGACATGCACCTCCTGGACCGCTTCGAGGCCGAGATCGCCCCCTTCGTCGAGGCCACGGCACACGGCACCGACGAGTTCACCGGCCACGGCACCCGGCGCACCGGGGCCCTCGTCGCCCGCTCGCCGACCGTCCGTGAGATGATCCTCGACCGGTTCGTCCTCGACGTGTGCGACCGGCACCTCGCCCACGCCACCGGCTACCAGGTCCACCTCACGCAGGTGATCTCGATCGGCCCGGGCTACCCGGCGTAACCGATCCACCGTGACCAGTGGGCCTTCGACTTCTTCCCCTTCCCCGCCGGCTACGAGGTGCAACTCAACACCATCTGGGCGTTGACCGACTTCACCGAGGAGAACGGCGCCACGCGGGTGGTCCCCGGCAGCAACCACGCAGAGGACGGACTGCGGTTCACCGGGGCCGCCACCGTCCCCGCAGAAATGGGGCGGGGCTCGGTGCTGTTCTACACCGGAAGCGTGTACCACGGCGGTGGCGCCAACCGCAGCGACGCCGTCCGCTCCGGCGTGAACCTCACCTACAACCTCTCGTGGCTACGCCAGGAGGAGAACCAGTACCTGGCCGTGCCCCCCGAGGTGGCAGCCGGGCTCGACGACGACCTCTTGCGCCTCCTCGGCTGGTCCAGGGGCGCCTATGCCCTGGGCTACGTCGGCGACCTCCAGGACCCGCTGACCGTGTTGCGGGGCAGTGGCGGCAACACCGGCTTCGGAGACCGGGAAGCACTCGAGGCTGCACCACCTCGCGGCTCCTGAACAGACCTACGAACCTCCGGGGATCAGCAGGCGGCAGCCGAACTCGTCGGTGAAGTCGACGCTGATCCGTGCGTGCACCCGGCCCTGGCGGTCCTGGAACCGCTGGCGCCCGACCAGCGGGAACACGCCCTCGTGCCAGATATCCGGGTGGATGCAGAGGCCCTCGGTGCCGTCGAACCAGAACGCCACGACATCGGCCGGGGTGACATCGTCGCCCGGCAGCGCCAACGGCACGACGAACGGCCCGGGGTCGAGCGGGAAGAAGAACTGCCCGCCGTCGGGGTGGTAGTTGAGGTGGCCGAACGTGAGGCCGCCCGACCAGACCGGATCGGCACCGGGATCGTGGGCCTCGGCCAGGACGTAGTCGCCGTCGACGGCGCTGTTGGTCGCCCGCAGGGTGGCGCCGTCCCAGAAGGCGTCGAACACGCCCTCGACGGTGCCGCCCTCGTCGCCGGTGTCGGCATCGACCGGCCGCCACCCCTGCGCCGGCCAGCGGACGATCTCGACCTCGACATCTGCAGGGTCGGCGAACGTGAAGCCGTAGCCGTCGAGCGCGGCGGGCGTCCCCACCACGAGGGACACCTCGACCACCGGGAGCACGTCAGGCGTCGCCGTCACGGCCGCGGATCGTACCGGACCCGAACAGGTGACGTCTCAGGCAGAGGGCGACGCCGGCGCCCCCCTACTCGCCCCTGATCGTGAGGAACCGACGGAAGGAGACGACCGTCGCCATCCCGGAAGCGAGGACCAGCACCGACAACGGGGCAACGGCCCAACGCAACGGCCGATCCACGACGGTGCAACTCCACCAGTCGCCCGTTCCGATGCAATCGACCGCTGCGGCGTCCCAGGTCCCATACGCCAACACGCAGAGCGCCACCGTCGTGAACAACCACAGGACAGCCCAGCGCCGACTCCTCCTCCCCGACGGAACACGACCACCCCGGGTCGCCCTGTCCGGCCACCGTGGGCGGGTCTCCCTCACCACCCGCCAGGCCTCCCGGACGCGCCATGGAGGGCGCCGTCGCTCATGTGGGTTCCCAGGCGGCGTGGACGGCCTCGGGGGCGCGCAGGGTCGTCGACACCGGTTCGATGCCGGCCGGGTCGTCGAGGCGGAGGCCGGGGAGCCGATCGAGGAGCACGTCGAGGCCGGTCAGGAGCTCGCGGCGTGCCAGGTGCGAACCCGGGCAGAAGTGCGGGCCCGAGCCGAAGCTGATGAGGCCCACCTGGTCCCGGTCCGGGTCGAACTCGTCCGGGCGGTCGTGGACGGCGGGATCCCGGTTGGCCGCGGCGATCCCGAAGAGCAGCATCGAACCGGCGGGGATCCCGGTGCCCTGCCACTCGGCGTCCCGGGTGGCGATCCTCGGCAGGGCCCCCAGCGGCGGCTCCCAGCGCAGCATCTCCTCGACGATCGCCGGACGTCGTCGTGGATCGTCGAGGGCTGCGGCCAGCACCGACTCGTGAGTGAGCAGCACGTAGAGCAGGTTGCCCAGCGCGTGGTAGGTGGTGGCGGCGCCGGCGGCGAAGAACATCCGGATGTGGGCGACGACCTCCTCGTCGTCCAGTCGGCGGCCGTCCACCTCGTGGTGGAGCAGGGCCGAGAGCACGTCATCGGTCGGCTCCTTCCGCCGCTCCCCGATCACCGGGGCGAGGTGCTCGTCGAACTCGTCTCGGGCCGTCCGGGCGGCCTCCGGGTCGCGGACGAACCCCAGCAGGTCGAACGACCACCGTCGGAGGCTCTCGTCGTCGGCCGGGGGGAGGCCCAGCTTCCGGCTGATCACCCAGAACGGGAACACGGCGGAGAACTCGGCCATGAGGTCGGCCCGGCCCCGCCCGACGAAGCCGTCGACCACCTCGTTCGCCGTGGCCGCCAGGCCCCCGGCGTCGAAGCGTTCGATGGCACGGGACCGGAACGCCGGCTGCGCCAGTTGCCGGTAGAGGTTGTGGTCGTCGCCGTCCATGCTCTCAAAGGTGCGCCCCTGGACGGGTTCGATGACGATCTCGTAGTGGGCACCGGCGGGGAAGCGCTCGTTGTCCCGGAAGGCGCCGACCACGTCCTCGTTGCGGGTCAGGAACAGGGCCGTCCCGCCGTGGAACGGAACCTCGACCACCGGGCCCATATCACGCACGGCGGCGCATGCCCGGTGGAACGCCTCGCCGGGCAGCGGGTCGGTCCCGAAGTCGGGCAGCGGGTCCGGGGCCATGGCCCACTCTCCCACGGTCCCGCAGACACGTAGGTCCCGCAGACACGTAGGTCCCGCAGAGCCGTAGGTCCCGCAGACACGTAGGTCCCGCAGACACGTAGGTCCCGCAGAGCCGCCCCGCCGCGACGATTCAGCCGCCGCGAGGCCCAGCAGTACCATGGGCCGGTGAGTGTCACCGCATCGATTCTCGATCAGATCGGCAACACCCCGCTGTTGCGGCTGAACCACGTCACCGATTCGCTCGACGCTGACATTTTCGTGAAGTGCGAGTTCATGAATCCCGGCGGGAGCATCAAGGACCGGATGGCCCTCTGCATGATCGAGGAGGCCGAGCGACGCGGCGACCTTCTCCCCGGTGGGACGATCCTGGACCAGTCCACCGGCAACACCGGCCCGGCCCTGTCCTTTGTCGGAGCCGTGAAGGGCTACGACGTCCGGCTGTTTCTGCCCGCCCAGATGTCGAACGCCTACGACCCGGAGGACCGCATCCGGATCGCACGCCTCTACGGCTGTGAGGTCACCTCGATCGACCTGAACGACCACATGGAAGACGTGGGCCGGCTCAGCGACCTGGAGCGAGCGGCTGCGTTCGTCGCCATTCGCATGAAGCACTGCCACGATCTCCAACAGGCCGAACCCACACACTGGTGGGCCAACCAGCTCTGCAACACGGACAACACCAGAGCCCATCGGGAGCACACAGGGCGGGAGATCCTCGAACAGGTGGAAGGACCGATCGACGGGCTTGCGGCCTCGGTCGGCACCGGTGGCACGCTGCTCGGAATCGCCCAGGCGTTGCGCTCCGAAAACCCGGGGATGAAGGTGCACGGCGTCGTCCCAACCGACGACCCACGAATCGAATGGGTTCGATCCCGCACCATCCACCGTGCCCTGGACCGGTTCGGCGTTCCCGACCTGAGGTTCCTGATGGAGGACCTGCTCGAGGGCAACGTCATGGATGCGGAGGTCACGATCGAAGACGCGGACGCCAGGAAGATGGCCGGCCGGCTCTGCAGCGAGGAGGGCCTGTTCTGCGGGATGTCATCGGGGGCCAACGTGTGCGCAGCTATCGAGCTGGCCCGAACGCTGGGTACCGGATCGAGGGTCGTCACCGTGATCGTCGACCGGCGGGACCGCTACTTCGCCGAGCATCCGAACGAGCACTACGTCGTCTGATTTCCCGGTGGCACCTGTCTGGCCACCGGCGGTCATCCCCGGCTCAGCCGCCGGTCGCGCCTCGAAGTGATGTCCGGGGCACGGCGCCTACGCCTCGAGGATCGTGACCAGCCCGGTCTCGCCGTTGACCTCGACCAGCGCCCCGTCGGGGATGCGCTTGGTGGCGTCGGTGGCCGACACCACGCACGGGATGCCCAACTCGCGGCTGACGATGATGGCGTGGCTGAGCGGGGCGCCCACGTCGACGATGATCCCGGAGGCCGGGACGAACAGGGGCGTCCACGACGGATCGGTCAGCGGCGCCACGAGGACATCGCCCGGTTCCAGGTCCGTCGGGTCGTGGCTGTCGAGGATCACCCGGGCCCGGCCCCGCGACACGCCCGGGCAGCCGGGCATCCCCTGGATGGACTCACCGACCCCCAACGGATCGACCTCCACGGAATCTCGGCGCGGCCATGTCGAGAGCGGCGGCGCCTCGCCGAACACCACGAACGGCTCCTGGAGTTCCCGGACCTCGTCGAAGATGGCCTGACGCTCCTCGATCACCTCGCGCCAGCCGGTGGGATCGTCGAGCATCTCCCGACTCTCGGCGAAGGTGAGCATCCCGTAGCTGGTGACCTCGGGGAACACGCCCCGCTCGACCATGCGTCGGCCGAACTCCAGGTAGGCCATGCGCACCTCGTGGACGAGCTTGATGCAGTTCGTCTTGGTGCGCTCCCGGCCCGGCATGAAGACCCCGGCGGCGCCAAGTGCTGCACCGAACTGCCCCTGGGCCTCGGGATCGGCCGCCAGCATCTCGAGCATCTCGGCACCGAGGCGTTCCCGGTCGGCGGCCATCCGGGCCTGGTTGCCGGTCGGTGCCGCACTCTCCGGCGAGAGGCGCATCCGGTCGATGGCCGCCAGGGCCAGGTTCGGCTCGGTCTCCCAGGTGGGACACCTGGTCTCCCACTCGTTGGGCCCACGGCATCCGTAGGCGTAGAGGAACTCGTCGAAGGCGGCGACGAAGGCGGCCGCATCGTCGCCGTCCGACGCCCGCACGCGCCCGTCGAGGTCTTGGAGGCCGGCATCGAACGCCTCACTCAGGGAGTCGCTGGCCGCCACACGCCGACCGAGGTCCCACATGACCATCGACGGTGCCGCCGACGCCACGTCGCCGAGCCCTGCGAGCAGCTTGAGGGCGTCCTGGGGTCGACCCAGCACCGTGCTGACCTCGGTGATGATCCCCGCCGGCAGGGTCGCCAGCATGGTGACGAACAGGTGTTGGCAGAAGAGGTGTCGGAAGTGGCCGTCGAGGAGCTGTTCGGCCCAGTCGAGGAGCTCGTTGTCCGACATGGCCCCGAAGTCCGGACGGTCGGCTCGCATGGCGTCGAGCATCGCCTCGTCGGCGAGCACGTCTGGCAGCCCATCGGTGGTGAGCGCCCAGCCGAAGATCGCCCCGATCCGGGCCTCGGCCTCCGGGCTGGCGTCGTCGGGGTGGGGCTCGTAGTCGGGGATGCCCGGCTGCAGGCCGAAGAACTGTGTGTCGATGTCGGCGGCTGACAGGCCGGGGGCCCGTTCGCCGAAAATGCGCATCACGGAGGCGTTCAGGTAGGCGTAGCCGCCGAAGACGCCCAGGATCACCGGGCGGTCGGGATCGAACTCGTCGAGGGTGAACGCACCGAGCCGCACGTATGCGTCGCGCCAGCCCAACTCGGCCATGCGGATCCCGTCGGCGTTGCAGAAGGCGAAGTCGAACGAGCTCATGGCCACCGGGTCGGGGAACACCTCGCCCACGTTGGCCCGCGTCCAGAGCGGGAAGCGCTCCGAGGTCTCGGTCCCCAGGAAGTACTGCTCGGCCATCGATGGTCCCCCGTTCTCCCGGGCATGGCTTGCCCGTGTCCTGCTGCCCGACGCCATGGACTGTGTCCGGCAGGCCACGGAGTGTGCCACACCGAGCCCGGGTGGCTCCAACGCCGCCGGTGGCCGCCGGGGGTTGGTGGCCCCGGGGTCCTCGCGTCAGGCTGTCCGGGATGCCCGACCGGACCGAACCAAGCACCCCGGCCCCTGGTCCGACGCTGGTCGCAGCCCCGGTCCTGCGGACCTGACCGGAGGCCGTCGTGGAGGCGAGCAGTCGGCCGTCGGGCCAGCAGATTCCCCCGGGCGTCTACGCCCTGCTCCTGGCCATGTTCGCCTCGGGGTTCGCCGTGATCGGTCAGATCACGATCATCGGCAAGCAGGTCTTCGACATGACCGGCAGCACCCTCAACCTCGGCCTGCTCGGCCTGGCCGAGTTCCTGCCGGTTGCGATCCTCTCCCCGATCACCGGCTCGCTGGCCGACCGCTTCGACCGCCGCAAGGTGTTCGCCGGCTCGCTGGTCGGCGAGATCGCGGTCTCGCTGCTGCTGTTCCTCTACGTGCGGAGCGACCCGACCTCGGTCCTGCCCATCTTCGGGCTCGTCGTCCTGTTCGGCGTCTTCCGGGCCTCGTCCGCTCCTGCCAGCCGTGCACTTCCCATCGACCTGTCCCCACCGGCCCTGCTCGAACGGATCGTGGCCCTGCGGACGTTTTCATTCATGGGCGGGGCGATCGCCGGGCCCGTCGTCATGGGCTTCGTCTTCGTGGGAGGTGCGTCGCTCCCCTACCTCGTCGCCGCAGCCGGCTTCTGCCTGGCGATCCTGTTGTTGGCGTTGGTCCCCCGATCGCCGATCCAGCAGCACCGCCCGACGGGGGCCCGGCAGGTGGTCCGGGACGCCTTCGACGGGCTGCGCTTCATCCGGGGCAACCCGATCGTGTTCGGCGCCATCAGCCTCGACCTCTTCGCCGTGCTCTTCGGCGGGGTCATCGTCCTGCTGCCCGCCATCGCCGAGGAACGACTCGGGGTCGGGGCCGTCGGGCTCGGCTGGCTGCGAGCCGCAGTGGGCATCGGCGCTGCATCAACCGCGCTCACCCTCGCGATCCGGCCGCTGCGCCGACACCTGGGGCGGCGACTCCTCACCATGGTCGCCCTCTTCGGAGTCATGACGATCCTGCTCGGCTTCACGCGCAACTTCGCCGTGGCCTTCGTCCTGCTGCTCATCGCAGCCGCCGCCGACTCGGTGTCGATGTTCGTCAGGGCCGGGCTGGTGCCGATCGCCACCCCTGCGGAGATGCGCGGCCGCGTGTTGGCCGTCGAGAACGTGTTCATCGGGGCATCCAACGAACTGGGCGCCGTCGAGTCCGGCGTGACCGCCACCCTGTTCGGCCTGGTCGGCGCCATCGTCTTCGGCGGCGTCGGCACCCTGGTCGTCGTGGCCCTCTGGTGGCGCATCTTCCCGGCACTCCGCTCGATCGACCGCTTCGCCGACGTCCGCCCGGACGCGCCTCCACCCGATTCGACCTGACCTGTCCACGGCCTGTGCCATCGGCCACCCCCCGAACCATCCGGGCACCGTCTCCTCCCGACCCGCCCGCCCTATCGTTCTGTGGGGAATCGACCCGCCTGGGCACCCTGCGCCCCGTGGGCAGGACAGATTCCGTTCTCCGACCGGTGGCGACCATCCAACTCGAGCCGAGGCCAATGTCACAGATTCAGGAAGAACAGGTGCTGACCCTCAAAGAGGTCATCGACGTCGTGCCGGCGTCGTGCCGGCAGCGATCGACCTCGAAAGGGCTGGTTCTGGTCGGCCGCGACCTGCTCCTGTACGCACTCGTGCTCACCGGCCTCGTGCTGAGCCCCGCATGGTGGGTCACGTTGCCGCTGCTGCTGCTGGCCGGCCTCACGGTCGCCGCACTGTTCGTGCTGGGCCACGACGCCGCCCATGGCGTCCTCACCGACGACAACCGCCTCAACTCGGTGCTCGGACATGCGCTGCTGGTCCCCTCGTTCCACATCTACGAGGCATGGGTGCTGGGCCACAACCGCATCCACCACGGACACACCGTCCGGCAGGGCATGGACTTCGTGTGGCACCCGGCCACCGTCGAGCAGTACCGGGGCATGGGTTCGCTGGCGAGGCTGCGCCACCGCGTCGAATGGTCAGCCCTCGGCCCGCTGCCCTACTACCTGCGCGAGGTGTGGTGGAACAAGATGATCCGCTACCGGGAACCGCCGGCCAAGTGGGCTGCCGCCATCCGACGCGACCGCATCATGCTCTACGTGGCGCTGCTGGTTGCAGCCACCGGCGCCGGATTCCTGGGCGGCCTGGGCTCGGGTGACGTGCTGGGCGCTGCCTGGATGATCGCGAAGCTGCTCGTCATCCCGTTCCTGCTGTTCACGTTCCTGATCGGCTGGACGGTCTACGTGCACCACATCTCCCCCGACATCCGCTGGTACACCCGCAGGGAATGGACCAAGGTGCAGGGACAACTCGACGGCACGACGATCCTGCGGATCCCCCGGGTGCTGAACCTGTTCTTCCACTCGATCTTCGTGCACACCCCCCACCACGTCGACATGCGCATCCCCTGCTACCACCTGTCCGAGGCGGCGGAGTCGATCAGGGAGGCGTTTCCCGATCGCACGATCGACCGCAAGCTGCGCATCCGCGAGTTCGTCGCCGGAACCCGGATCTGCAAGCTCTACGACTTCGAAGCCGGGCATTGGCTGCCCTACAGCGCTGCAGAGTGACCGCCGGTCGCAAGACACCACCGGCCTGCGTCGATGCACACAGGCGTGGATCGACGGAAACGACCGGATGGTGGACCGTACTGGACTCGAACCAGTGACCTCCCGCGTGTGAGGCGGGCGCTCTAGCCAACTGAGCTAACGGTCCGTGGAGAACGTGAGGGTATCGCCCGCCGGGGCAATGCATATCTGTTCGGTGCGGGTGGGAAGCACCACGGCGATCGCACGTACCGGACAGGACGTACCGGCCACGCCGCGGTCCACGATCTTGGGCTCGGTGCCGGTACATGGCACGACCGCCATGCCGTCGTCGTAGATCCTCACGCACTGCCCGATCATGAACGCCGGTGGCCGGTTGCCGTCACCCGTCATGAGTGCCGTGACGATCAGGATGCCGAACAGGAGTCCGACGGCGAGGATGACCGGACCGACGCGCAGGGCGCAGCCGACGGCCGGCGAGACGGCGACCCCCTGGAAGGCGTCGGAGTGGTACTCCGGCTCCGGTGCCGACCGTGACGGTGAACGCGGTGGGGGTGGGGGTGGCCGACGTGACGTGTCGTACTCGGCCCGGCGAACCGGATCGCCGACCACGTGCCAGGCCCCGTTGATCGCTGCCATGCGGCCCTCGGCCCGACGGCGCTCGGCAGGGTCGGTGACCAGGTCCGGGTGGTGGCGCCGGGCCAATGCCCGGTGGGCTGCACGGATCTCGTCGGCCGAGGCATCCTGCGACACGCCGAGCGTGCGGTAGTGGTCGGGGCCGGTCGGCACCCGGCCACCCTACGAGCGTTGCGGGAGGCGTCTACCGGTGCCGACAGTCGCCTACCTTCCCACGTATGCAATGTCGATCCATCCTCAGAGTCCTCGTGGTGCTCTGCACGGCACTCGCCGTGGCGGGATGTGCCGGGTCCGGCGACGTGTCACCACCCGAACCGGTTTCGGGCGGCGGGTCGGAGCCTCCGGAGGCCTCCTCGACAACGGTTGAGCCGGCGATCGAAACCTCCGGTCCGGACGATGCGACCCAATCGGTGCCATGCGAGCTCATCGCCGATCTCATTGCGGCATCCCACTCGACGGTCCAGGAAGGGATCATCTCCTTCAACCTGCACAGACAGAGTTGGTTCAGCGAGTACCGACGGTTCCTGTTCCAGATCCAGTCACTCGATGCACCTGGCATCAGCGAGGTGGCCGGGACCCTTCGCAAGGAGATATCAGCAGCACTCGACGCGGAAGGCAGTGCATCCGTGAACACGATCGAACTCTCACGGGCACTCTCCACCGAGTGCCAGATCGACCTCCCTGCCTCGCAGTTCCACTTCGGCGGATAAGGCGCTGCGCCAACCGTAGGGTTGCTGCCGGTGAGCGTGATCGAGTGCCCGGGCTGCGGCGAGGACGAGGACCTGTCGGGCGACCGGCAGGGCGACCCGGGCAGCGAGACCATCACGGTCACCTGCGGCGCCTGCGGGCTGGTCTGGGACCGCGACCTCACGCCCCGCTGCCCCACCTGCCGCTCCGACGACGTCCGGACCGCCCTTCGGTCGATCGTCGACAAGTCCCGCGGCACGCAGCTGTCGATCCAGTCGATGCAGGTCGTGCACCTCTGCCGGGTGTGCGACGCCGAACAGTTGGCGGTCTGGAACCGGTCGAACACCCCGCTGGCGCCGACCGAGCTGCCCTTCGACCCGGATTGACCCGGGTCAGGCGCCGGTCATCCGGCAAGGAGCCGTTCGGCGAGCACCTCGAGGCCGGCCACCCGGCTGCCCTTGACCAGCACGGCGTCGTCGGCGCCGAGGTCGAGTGCGCTGTGGGCCTCGTCGACGTCCGCCAGCGGTTCGACGCCGTAGAGGTCGGTGCCGACAGCCACCAGCTCGATGCCGAGGTCGGCGGTCCGCTGTGCGATGGCCAGGTGCTCGTCGGCCGCCTGGTCGCCCAGTTCGGCCATCAGGCCCAGCACCGCCACCCGTCGGCCGGCCACTGGGAGGGCGGCCAGGGAATCGAGCGCAGCCGCCGTCGAGGCCGGGTTGGCGTTGTAGGCGTCGTTGAGGACCCGCAGGCCCGACGGCGCCGTGCCCAGCGCCATGCGCCACGGCGAGGCGTCGCCCTCGGCGAGGCCGGCAGCCACGTCGGCGAGGGGCATATCGAGCACAAGGCCCACGGCCGCTGCGGCGAGTGCGTTGGGGACCATGTGGGCCCCGTGGACCGACAGCCGCACCTCGGTCCGGCCCCACGGCGACTCCAGGCGGAACGAGGCCCGCAGGTCGTCGTCGAGCACGACGTCTCGGGCGCGGACCTCGCCGACGTCGCCGAAGGTGAGGACCCGGGACCGGGCACGGGACGCCTGTGCCACGACCTCTGGCACGTCGGCGTTGAGCACCGCACAGCCGTCGGGGGGCAGGGCGTCGAACAACTCGCCCTTGGTCCGGGCCACGGCCTCGACCGACCCGAACTCACCGGTGTGGGCGACGGCCACCGTGGTCAGCACGCCGATGTCGGGTCGGGCCACCTCGCACAGTGCGGCGATGTCACCGACGTGTCGGGCGCCCAACTCGACGATCACCGGTCCGTCCCCGGGGGCACCCAGCAGGGTCAGCGGCACACCGATCTCGTTGTTGAACGACCGGTGGCTGGCATGGACCGGCCCCCGCCTGGCGAGCACGGCCCGGGTGAGGTCCTTGACCGAGGTCTTGCCGACCGAGCCGGTGATGCCGACCACCGGCCCCGACAGCGAGCCGCGGGCCGCAGCGCCGAGGGCGAGGAGGGCGGCTCCCGTGTCCTCGACCCGGATTGCCGTGCCCGGCCCCGGTTCGCACTCCGTCAGATAGCCGGCGGCACCCGCCGCTAGGGCCGCAGCGATGAACTCGTGGCCGTCTCGCCCGGCGACGATCGGCACGAACAGGCAGCCGGGCGTGACCGCACGCGAGTCCTGGGTGGCGCCGTCGAGCCAGGCGTCGTCACCGACGAGTTCGCCGCCCACGGCGGTGGCCACCTGCGAGGCCCGGAAACGCATGGGTGGGAGTCTCCCAGCCCCGGCAGCCCCAACCGTGCCACCTCGCTCCGTCGGCCCGCTCGTACCATCTGCCCATGCCCGACGCCTCCCCCGAGTCACCCCGGCGCACGTTCGTCCTGCTGTTCGGCGGGCGCAGCGCCGAGCACGACGTCTCGTGCGTGTCGGCCCGCCACGTGCTCGCCGCCGTCGACCCCGACCGCTACGACGTCGTCCCGGTGGGCATCGACCTCGAAGGACGTTGGTCGCTGGCCGAGGCCGCAGCCACCGCCCACGCCGCCGGCGACCTGCCCGAGGCGCTCGACCCGACCGGACCCGCCTGGGACCCGCTCCCCCGCCTCGCCGAGCTGTCGGCCGCCGGACCTGTGGTCGTGTTCCCCCTGCTGCACGGCCCGTTGGGCGAGGACGGCACGGTCCAGGGCCTGCTCGAGCTGGCCGACGTGCCCTACGTGGGCGCCGGCGTGCTGGGTTCGTCGCTGGCGATGGACAAGTTGGCCGCCAAGGAGGTCCTGGCCCAGCACGACCTGCCCCTGGCCAACTACCGGGGCCTGCATGCCGACGACCTCGGTGCTCCCGGCACCGACACCCTCGCCGCACTCCTCGACTCGCTGCTCGCCGACCTGGGTCCGACGGTGTTCGTGAAGCCCGCCAACCTCGGCTCGTCGATCGGCGTGTCGAAGGCCACCGACGCCACCACCCTCGAGGTGGCCCTGGCGGCCGCCGCCGCCTACGACGAGTGGATCATCGTCGAGGAGGCGATCTCCGGTCGCGAGATCGAGCTGGCGGTGCTGGGCGACCGGGTGCCGCAGGTGTCGGGACCCGGCGAGATCCGTCCCGGCGCCGACTTCTACGACTACGCCGACAAATACGAGACCGGCGCCGCCGAGCTGGTCGATGACCCCGACCTCGACCCCGAGACCGCCGTGCGCTTCCAGGAGCTCGCCGCCAGGGCCTTCCTGGCGCTGCGCTGCTCGGGCATGGCGAGGGTCGACTTCTTCCTCGCCGACGACGGCCGGGGCCCGGTGCTCAACGAGGTCAACACGATCCCGGGCTTCACCCCGATCTCGATGTATCCGCGGCTCTGGCAGAAGGCGGGCCTGTCCTACCCGGCGCTCGTCGACCGCCTGGTCGACCTGGCCGTCGAGCGCCACGCCCGCCGCCGCCGCAACACCCACCGCTGAAGAGCGCGTTGCCGGGGAAACCCGACCCGCCTCAGCGTTGGGGGTCGAGGGAGGCGCGCAGGAACCGCAGCAGCTCGCGGCGACGGGTCGCCACGGTGCGCATCGTCGGCTCGAGGCCGGCGGCGCGCAGCACCTCGACCTCGGTGGCGAGGCCCACCACCGTCGAGTAGGCGCTGATCAGCACCAGCTGGGCGTCGGTGCGTCGCATCCTGCCGGCGTCCATCTCGCGCTCCATCCAGGCCTGCGCCCGCTCCATCAGCGGTCCCATGGCACCCTTGAGGCGGGGTGCCGCCGGGGAGCCCGGCCGGGACACCTCGCGCAGCAGGCCCATCAGCAGCGGCTGCTCGAGCGCCACCCGGAACACGGAGCGCACCAACGCCTCCACCCGTTCCCAGTCGGTGGCCTCGCCCTCGAGCACCTCGAGCAGGGCGGTGTTGAGGTCGGCGGCACAGCGATCCACGACGGCGCCGAGCAGGCCCCGCTTGCTGACGTAGTGGTAGAGGATCGTCTGCTTGCGGATGCCGAGGCCGCTGGCGAGGTCGTCGAGCGACGTGCCGTCGTAGCCGATCGTGGCGAAGGACTCGAGGGCGGCGTCGAGGATGCGCTCCCGGGTCTCGGCGCCACGGCCCGATGACCGACCGGCGCCACGCACCGTGTCGCGCACCGTATCGCGCACCGTCTCCCGAAGGGTCGCCGGATCGGTCATGTCCGCACCGTAGTCCTTTTCCTGACCATCTGGTAAGTCCCCTGACCATCTGGTAGAAAGAGGCCCATGATCGCTGAGTCGCTGGCGGGTCGCCGGATCGCCATCACCGGGAGCACCGGCTTCCTCGGCACCGCCCTCGTCGAGCGGCTCCTCCGCAGCGCCCCCGACTGCGAGCTCGTGCTCATCGTCCGACCGGGCCGTCGCGGCGCCGAGCGGCGGGTCAGCCGCGACATCTTCCACAACGACGCCTTCGACCGCCTCCGCGCCGACCTCGGCGAGGACGCCTTCGAGGAGATGGTCGCCCGCCGCGTCACCGCAGTCGCCGGCGACGTTACCAACGACGGCCTCGGCCTCGACGACGAGGGCCGCGCCACCCTGGCCGGCTGCGACCTCTTCATCCACTCGGCGGCGATCGTCAGCTTCGACTCGCCACTCGACCAGGCCGTCGAGATCAACCTGCTGGGCTCCGTGCGCATCGTCCAGACGCTTCAGGACCTCGGAATCGCTCCCCACCTCGTTGCCGTCTCGACCTGTTACGTGGCCGGCAGCCGCCGGGGAGCCGCCCCCGAGCAGCCCGTCGACCAGAGTCCCTTCTTCGTCGCTGTCGACTGGCGCACCGAGGTCGACAGCGCCCGACGGATCCGATCCGAGACCGAGACCGCCAGCCGCACCCCCGAGAAGCTGGCCGAGTTCCGGACCGCCGCCCACAAAGAACTCGGAGCCGCCGGCACCCCCGCCCTGGCCGCCAAGACCGAACAGCTCCGCACCCGCTGGGTCGAGGACCGCATGGCCGAGGCCGGCCGCTCCCGCGCCTCCTCGCTGGGCTTCCCCGACGCCTACGCGTACACCAAGGCCCTCGGCGAGGTCGCCCTGACCGAGTCGGCCGGCGACGTCCCCGTCAGCATCGTGCGACCCTCGATCATCGAATCGGCACTCGCCGAACCCGTCCCCGGCTGGATCCGTGGCTTCCGCATGGCCGAGCCCGTCATCGTCTCGTACGCCCGGGGCCTGCTCAAGGAGTTCCCCGGCGTCCCGGAGGGCACCGTCGACGTCATCCCCGTCGACTTCGTCGTCGCCACCATCTGTGCGGTGGCCGCCCGAGGCCCCGACCCCGACGCTCCGCCGGGTGGCGACATCGTCCAGATCGCCTCGGGAGCAGAGAACCCCCTGCGCTACGGGAAGCTCGTCGACCTCGTCCGGGAGTGGTTCACCGAGCACCCCATCTACGACGAGCACGGCCAGCCCATCTCCGTGCCCCAGTGGTCGTTCCCGGGCCGTGGGCGTGTCAAGCAACAGCTCGAGCGGGCCGGCTCCATGCTCGACAAGGCGCACAAGGCCTTCGACGTGCTTCCCGTGCGCGGACGCCACGCCATGACCGCCGCCCGGCTCGAGGAGAAGCGCGAGCTCGTCGATCGGGCCATGGGCTACGTCGACCTCTACGGCGCCTATGCGGAGTGCGAGGCCGTCTACGGGCTGGACCGCCTGCTGACCCTGTGGGACAACCTCGACGACGACGATCGGACGGCGTTCTGCTTCGACCCCCGGATCATCGACTGGGACCGCTACATCCCAGAGGTGCACCTCCCGTCGGTGGTCAAGGCCGCCCGTGCGCCGATGCGCCCGCCGAGCCGGGGCGGACAGAGCCGCTCCGAACGGCTGCGCTCCCAGATCCTGTCCCCCGACCGGCAACTTGCCGCCTTCGACCTCGAGAACACCCTCATCGCATCGAACGTCGTGGCCTCGTACTCGTGGCTGGCGAGCCGCCACCTCGACAAGCGCGACCGGGCCCGCTTCGTGCTCAAGACCATCGCCGAGGCCCCCCGCCTGCTGGCCCTCGACCGCCTCGACCGCAGCGACTTCCTGCGCTACTTCTACCGGCGCTACGACGGCGCCCCGGTCGACCAGATCGCCGAGGACGCCCTCGAGCACGTCAACGAGCTGCTGCTCGCCAAGTCGTTCCCGGCCGCCATCCGGCGGGTGCGCGAGCACCGGGCGCTCGGACACCGCACCGTCCTCATCACCGGCGCCCTCGACTTCGTGGTCGAACCGCTGCGGCCCCTCTTCGACGACGTGATATGCGCCCGGCTCGGCTCCGACGGCGTCACCTACGACGGCCAGCTCACCTCCGTGCCGCCCACCGGCGAGGCGCGCTACCAGGCGCTGGCCGACCTCGCCGACGAGCACGGGTACGACCTCCGCGAGTCGATCGCCTACGCCGACTCGGCCAGCGACCTCCCGATGCTCGAGGCCGTCGGCTTCCCGGTCGCCGTGAACCCCGAGACCCGCCTCGCCTCCATCGCCCGCAAGCGCGGCTGGCTGGTCGAGGACTTCCGCAAGTCGCCAGGCATGTCCCGGCGCCTGCTGCCCCTCGCTCCCCCGCGCACGGTCGTCCGATGAAGGCGCGTTTCAAGAGGGACCGCCGATGAAGGCACTGCAGTTCCGCAGGAACGTGCCCCGCTTCGCCGCCGCCCGCCTGGCCGGCAGCCTCACGCCCGGCGGTGGCGCCGCAGTCGGGCCGCTGCGGCTCACCGACCTCGAGCCGCCGACCGCCCCCGGACCCGACTGGGTACGGGTCCGACCCCGGCTGTCGGGCATCTGCGGATCGGACCTCGCCACGATCGACGGCCGGTCGGCCCGCTACTTCGAGCCGCTCGTGTCGTTCCCGTTCGTGCCGGGCCACGAGGTGGTGGGCGACCTCGACGACGGCACCCGGGTGGTGCTCGAACCGGTTCTGGGATGCGTCAGCCGCAACCTCGCCCCCACCTGCGACCCGTGCGCAGCCGGCCACCTCGGCAACTGCGAGCACACCACGTTCGGCGACCTCGAACCAGGCATCCAGACCGGCTCCTGCCACGACACGGGCGGCGGCTGGGCCACCGCATTCTCCGCCCACCCCAGCCAGCTGCACCCCGTCGACGACACGTTCAGCGACGAATCGGCCGTGATGGTCGAGCCCACGGCCTGCGCTGTCCACGCCGCCCTCGTCGCCGGCGTCACCGACGGGGCCGTCGTCACGGTGCTCGGCGCCGGCACGCTCGGCCTGCTCACGATCGCCGCCCTCCGCACCTTCGCCAACCCCCGGACCATCGTGGCGACCGCCCGGTACCCCAGCCAACGACGGCTCGCCGCAGAACTCGGCGCCGACCTGGTCGTCGAACCAGACGGCATCCGCCGGGCGGTACGGCGGGCCACCGGTAGCCGGGCCATCAGCCTCGACCGCGACAACGGCGCCGTCGACCGGCTCAGCGGAGGCACCGACGTGGTCATCGACTGCGTGGGCTCATCGGCGAGCATCACCGACGCCCTGGCGATCACCCGCCCCCGGGGACGCATCGTGCTAGTCGGCATGCCAGCCTCCGTCACGCTCGAGCTGACGCCACTGTGGCACCGCGAGATCGAACTGGTCGGCGCCTACACCTACGGCACCGAGACCCTGCCCGACGGCTCCACCGCCCGGACCTTCGATCTGGCCACCGGGCTCGTGCAGGCCGCCGACCTCGGCCGCCTCGTGTCGGCCACCTACCCCCTGCACCGCTACCGCGAAGCCCTCGAGCACGCCGCAGCCGCCGGTCGTCGAGGTGCCGTCAAGGTGGCTTTCGACCTGCGCGACGAAAAGGAACGAGAAGCACTCATGGAGATGAGCACGTGAGCATGCAGCCGCCGCCGGATGGAGTCGTTCCGAACAACAGGGAGACGAGCCTGTGAGCAACAACGGCCACCTGGCCCCCCGACCCGGCTTCGTCCTCGACGTCGACCGCAGCAGCCCGCCGATCGTGTTCCACCACGGCGAGGGCTTCCGACTCGAGAAGCTGCCGGCCGACCGCACCCGGGTGATCTACCCGGCCGAACCACTCGAAGGCCTCGCCGACCCCGACGGCGCCATCCGCCACGCACTCCTCAACCCGCTCGGCGACTCCGAGCCACTGCCGGCACTGCTCCACCCGGACATGAAGCTCACCATCGCCTTCGACGACATCTCGCTGCCGCTGCCGCCGATGCGCCGACCCGACATCCGCCAACGGGTCATCGAGGCGGTCCTCGACCTGGCCGCCGAAGCCGGCGTCGATGATGTCCACCTGATCGCAGCGCTCGCCATCCACCGACGCATGACCGAGGACGAGCTGCGCCACGCCGTCGGCGACCGCGTCTACGACGCCTTCGCACCCTCGGGCCGCCTCTACAACCACGATGCCGAAGACCCCGACGGCATGGTGGTGCTCGGCCAGACCCCCCACGGCGAGGACGTCCAGTTCAGCAAGCGGGCCGCCGAGAGCGACCTCGTCGTGTACGTCAACATCAACCTCGTGGCCATGGACGGCGGCCACAAGAGCACCGCCACCGGCCTGTCCGGCTACACCAGCCTGCGCCACCACCACAACGTCCACACCATGCTCAACTCCCGCTCCTTCATGGACCAGGAGAACTCGGCCCTGCACGCCTCGAACTGGCGGATGGGCAAGGTGCTCCGGGACGCCGACGTCAAGATCTTCCAGATCGAGACCACCGTCAACAACAACACGTTCGGCCGCGAGGGCCCGATGTCGATGCTCCAGAAGCGCGAGTGGGAGTGGTCGCCGAAGGACCGGGTGGGGTTCCTCGCCATGCAGCAGGGCCTCAAGCTCATGCCGGCGAAGGCCAGGCGCAAGGCGTTCTCGTCGTGGCTGGCGCCCTACGAACTCACCTCGGTGCAGGCCGGCGAGGTCGAGGCCGTCCACGAGGTGACCACGGCCAACGTCTACAAGCAGCAACTCGTGCCCGTCGAGGGACAGACCGACGTGCTCACCATGGGGCTCCCCTACATCTGCCCCTACAACGTCAACTCGATCATGAACCCGATCCTCGTGATGTGCCTCGGGCTGGGCTACTTCTTCAACCTGTACCGGGGGAAGCCGCTGGTGCGGGAGGGCGGCGTGCTGATCATGGGGCACCCCACGCCTTGGGAGTTCCACCCCGTCCACCACCCCAGCTACATCGACTTCTTCGAACAGGTCCTGACCGACACCACCGACCCGGCCGAGATCGAGAAGAAGTGGGAGAAGCAGTTCGCCGAAGACGAGTGGTACATCCACCTGTACCGCACCTCGTACGCCTACCACGGCGCCCACCCCTTCTACATGTGGTACTGGGGAGCGCACGCCCTGCAGCACCTCGGACGGGTCATCGTGGTCGGCGGCGACGTCGCCGCCGTGCGGCGCATGGGCTTCCAGCCGGCATCGACGCTTCAGGACGCCCTCGAGATGGCGACCGACGTGGTCGGACCGCAGCCGACCATCACCCACGTCAAGAACCCGCCGATCTTCATGGCGGACGTGAGTTGATCGTCGTGAGGGGCTTGGTACGGGTTGTGCTTCTGGTGCAGATGGTGCTGCTGGTGCAGACGGTGCAGCTGGTGCAGACGGCGCTTCTGGTGCAGGAGCGCCGGTGAACCACGTTCGGCTGCAGGTGGCGAAGGCACGGTCACGGGTGGCCCGACTGGGCTTCCCGCTGCGCGCTGCGCCGGTGCCGAACGGCGTCGAGCCACCACCGCCCGTGCGGCGCACCGGCACCGACTTCGACACCGACTGGGCCCGCTCGCAGCCGGCACGGGTGGCCCGCCTGGCGCTGGTCGAGGGCGTGATGCGGCCGGTCATGTCGGTCATCGCCTCGCCGGCCGTCAAGGGGCTCGACCGTCTCGAACGCCTCGACGGCCCGTTGATCTTCGCCGCCAACCACCACAGCCACGCCGACACGCCGCTGCTGCTGACGACGGTGCCAGATCCGTGGCGGCACCGGCTGGTGGTCGGGGCCGCAGCCGACTACTTCTTCCGCACCCGGATCGGCGGATCGATCGCCGCCCTGGCCATGGGCGCCATCCCGATCGAGCGCACCAAGGTGGGACGCCAGTCGGCGTCGCTCGCCACCGGCCTCATCGGCGACGGCTGGAGCCTGCTGATCTTCCCCGAGGGGGGCCGCAGCCCCGACGGGTGGGGGCAGCCGTTCCGAGGTGGCGCCGCCTACCTGGCGATCCGGTGCGACGTGCCGGTCGTGCCGGTGCACCTGCAGGGCACGGGACGGATCCTGCGCAAGGGCCGGAAGCTGCCACAGCCGTCGCGCACCACGGTCACGTTCGGCGATCCCCTGCTGCCCGGCGAGGGCGAGACCTCACGGGCGTTCGCCGCCCGCCTGGAGGCCGCCGTCGCCGCCCTGGCCGACGAGGCCACCTCCGACTGGTGGCAGGCGAGGGTGCGGGCACACGCCGGCACGTCGCCGGACCTCACCGGCCCCGACATCGGCGCATGGCGCCGGGTCTGGGCCCTGGGCGACCGCGACCGCCGCTCCCGCCGCAGCAGACGCCACTGGCCAGAGCTGTAGGGGTTAGCGGTGGTCGGGGGCGCGGCGCCCGATCGACTGTCACACCCCCCGACCATGATGGGGGCATGAAGAACACGCTGCAGATCCACCGAACCGGGGCCGGGGCCGGGGCCGGGGAGGCTGTCACACCCCCCGACCATGATGGGGGCATGGGACAGGTACGGCTGACCGCTGACGAATGGTTCGAGGGGAACCACGAGGTGCTGCTCGGATTGCGATCCGAACCGCTGTCGAGGGTCGAGCGGCGACAGTGGGTACGGCGACAGTTGCAGCTCAAGTCGATGCTCGATGCGAACCTGTCGTGGATGCTGACCGCCGGTACGAGCACGGGTCGTACGGCTGTTGCCGAACTCGTGAACGACACGGGCATGTCGACGCGCGATGCGCGCCGGACGGTACGCGTGGCCGAGACCCTGGAGGACAATCGGGCGCTTGCGGCGACGATGGCATCGGGCGAGGTGTCCACGGGGCATGCGGAGGCGTTGGCGTACGGGGTGCCTGCGGGCAGCCAGTTCGCCGCCAACCAGGACGCTCGACTGGTCGAGGCTGCCAAGCAACAACCAGTGGATGTGTTCCGCGAGACGTTGGCGGCATGGCAGCGCGAGCGCGACGACGATGCCGACGGCTCCAAGTTGGCGAAGCGCCAGCACGAACGGCGCCGTTGCGGGTGGACGACCACGGTCGATGGGTTGGTGCGGATCGAGGCCGAGCTGGCACCCGACGCCGGGGCGATCGTGACCGGCGCGATCAGCCGGATCGCCGAGAAGTTGTGGCGGAGCAGCGACGGCCGGACGTCGACGACGAGGCCGGGCGATGTCCCAGTCGATGGCCGCACCGTGGCGCAGAGAAACGCCGACGCGCTGCTCGAGTTGGCCCGGGGCGGAGGATCTTCCGCCGGCGACAAGGACGGGGCCGACAATCCGACCCGCACCAGAGCCGACATCGTGTGTGTCGTCGACTACCCGTGGATCGCGCACAGGTTCGACGACCTCGAGGTCAGCGAGCTGCAGTTGCCGCCGCCAGCCGATTCACTGCCGGCGACGCGCCGT
>Ga0209554_1000690_pt1 | contig 28014 bp, 31 predicted proteins | sample MarorgKNORR_S2LV_5_FD_188221 | JGI IMG/M metagenome (GOLD analysis project Ga0209554, IMG submission 188221) | Marine microbial communities from the Southern Atlantic Ocean, analyzing organic carbon cycling - Bottom_A/KNORR_S2/LV (SPAdes) (version 2) | ecosystem: Environmental > Aquatic > Marine... | reverse complement strand
AAAAATTTAGAAGAAGTGTTTTTAAAAATAGTTAGAGAATAAATAATATGAAATTTCACAGAATTTATGCCTTGTCTCTTCGTCATTTATATGTAATTAGAAGTTCTTTACCAAGAATTTTAGATTTAATCTATTGGCCCACGATTCAAATAGTTCTTTGGGGATTTATTTCAAAATTTTTTGCAACGCACAGTGACTTCTATAACCATACCGTAGGTGTCATTTTAAGTGCTGCAATTCTTTATGATTTTTTATTTCGATCAAGTATAAGTTTTAACATGTTGTTTCTTGAAGAAATTTGGAGTAGAAATTTTACTAATTTATTTGTATCTCCTTTAAAAATCAGTGAAATTATAACAGCTCTTACCGCAACGGCTTTATTAAGAACATTAATTGGAATAATTCCAGCAATCCTTCTTGCGGCTCCATTTTTTGGTGTTTCCATATTTAACTTGGGGCCATCATTAATTTTGCTCTTTTTAAGTTTGTATCTTTTTGGAATAACGTTAGGTTTACTGGTTACTTCTGGACTTCTAAGATATGGCCCCGCTTTTGAGAACGTAGCCTGGTCATCGCTTTTTCTTTTAGCTCCATTAGGATGTGTTTATTATCCATTATCAATTTTACCAGATTGGTTGCAAATATTAGCCAAAGGTTTACCATTAGTTTATATATTTGAGGAAGTTCGATCTATTTTATTAAATAATGTAGTAAATTATTCTAATATTTTATCTGCATTGATATTAAATTTAATTTATTTTACTTCAGCTGTTGGAGTATTTTACTTAGCTTTTTCAGGAGCGAGAAAGAGGGGAACACTAATTAATGTTGGAGAATAGTTTTTTTGGCGGGCCATGTAGGACTTGAACCCACAACCTCAACGTCCGAAGCGTCGCGCTCTATCCAATTGAGCTAATGGCCCTTAAATACAATTTATACACAGTATATAATATAAATAATGGAAAAAAATATATTTAATATAATTGTCCCATTAAATTCTCATGGATATAGAATTGACAAATTTTTGCAATCACAAATAAATGAATTAAGCAGAACTAAACTTCAAGCTTTGATCCGTGATGGTCAAGTAAAATTAAATAATATAATAATTAACAGTACCTCAAAAAAAATAAAAGAAGAGGATCAAATAAAAGTTAATTTTCCTCTCCCAAAAGAAACTCTAATTAAGCCAAACAAAATCCCTTTGGATATTTTATATGATGACGATGACATAATTATTATTAATAAATCTCCTGGAGTGGTGATCCATCCTGGTGCAGGTAATTACGAAAATACGATTGTGAACGGTCTGTTATTTAAATATAAAAATAATCTTTCAGGTATAGGTGGAAAATTAAGACCTGGCATAGTTCATAGAATTGATAAAGATACCAGTGGAGCAATTGTTGTTGCAAAAAATGACAATGCTCATATTAGTTTATCCAAACAATTTAGTAATCATTCAATAAAAAGAGTATATGAAGCTCTAGTTTGGGGCTCTCTAAAACCCCAAAATGGAAAAATAAGTGAAAAAATATCAAGAAGTGTAAAAAATAGACAGCTCATGGCTGTGAGAAAAGAAAAGGGTAAAATAGCAATAACGAATTACAAAACCTTGAAAGTTTTTCAAAATTTAAACCTTCCCAAAATTAGTCTTGTAGAATGCCAATTAGAAACGGGAAGAACTCATCAAATAAGAGTTCATATGAATTTTAAGGGAAATCCAATTTTAGGAGACAAATCTTATGGTAAAACAAAAAAAAAATTTAGAAAAATTGATCTATGTTTAGAAAAAAAAATTAATAATTTTAATAGACAAGCCTTACATGCAAAGAGTTTAGGTTTTGTTCATCCAAAAACAAAAAGAGAAATTTTTTTTGAAGCAAAGAGACCCAAAGATTTTGACTCATTGATTAAAAACCTCAAAAAAGCTAGTATTTAGCCATCTTGTATTTGCCTTAATTTGATAATACATATTCTTTAAATTTATGAACACAAAAACAATTAATTCAAATTTACCATCTATAGGATTAGAGGGAAGCTTAGTTAGCTATTTAACACAGATAAAAAAATTTCCAATTCTAAGCTCGGAAGAAGAATATATGTTAGCCAAAAAATGGCGCAACAGAGGAGATTTAAAATCTGCACAAAAATTAATTACTAGCCATTTAAGATTAGTTGCAAAAATTGCTATGGGATATAGAGGATATGGATTGCCAGTAAGCGAAATGGTTTCTGAAGGAAATATTGGTTTAATGCAAGCAGTCAAAAAATTTGAACCTGAAAAAGGTTTTAGATTGGCCACGTATGCAATATGGTGGATAAAGGCTTCAATTCAAGAATACATATTAAGATCCTGGAGCTTAGTGAAAATGGGTACAACTGCAGCTCAAAAAAAACTTTTTTTCAATTTAAAGAAAATAAAAAATCAATTATCTGCTAATAATGCTGGCGACCTAAGGACCGAACATGTTGATGAAATATCAAAAAGATTAAATGTAAAAAAAGAAGAAGTTGTCTCAATGAATAGACGATTGCTCGGAAAAGAAAAATCACTTAATGACCCAATAAAAGATGAAGATGGTGCAGAATGGCAAGATTGGTTAGTTGATAATAGAACAGACCAAGAATTAAAATTGTCCCACAAGCAAGAGTTTGCTAAGAAAAAAAAATTAATGGATAACTCAATGAGCATTTTGAATCCAAGAGAGAAAGAAATATTAATCGCGCGAAGATTGTCAGAAGATATTGTGACCTTAGAAGATTTAAGCAAAATATATAAAGTTAGCAGAGAAAGAATTAGACAAATAGAAACAAAGGCTTTTGAAAAGTTACAAAAAGCTATGCTCAACGCAGCAAAATCAAATAATTTGCTTCCAAGAAATTAATTTTTATTTAAAAGGATTTTCTAAAAGTATAGTATCTTCCCTTTTCGGACTTGTTGAAATGCTAGACATTTTAACACCACAATAATTTTTAATAAAATTAATATATTTTTTTGCATTTTTTGGTAGGTTTTTCCATTTTTTTATACCTTTTGTATTTTTTAACCATCCATCAAATCGCTTATATATTGGCTGTACTCTAATCTGATCATGTAAAGAACTAGGAAAATAATCAATTTTTTTTCCGTTAAGCCGGTACGCTACGCAAATATATAAATTTTTAAATTCGTCTAGAACGTCAATTTTTGTCAAAGCTATTCCATTGATGCCGGATATAGTACATGATTGTTTAACCAATACAGCATCAAACCACCCGCATCTTCTTTTTCTATTCGTAACAGTTCCAAATTCTTTACCTCTTCTTCCAATTTTATTTCCTATTTCATTTTTTAGCTCTGTGGGAAATGAGCCTTCACCCACTCTCGTTGTATATGCTTTAACTATACCGAGAATATAATTAATTGTATTAGGACCACATCCTGTTCCTGCAGAAGCCTCTCCTGCAACAGTGTTTGAGGATGTTACAAATGGATATGTTCCATGGTCAACATCTAAAAGCACACCTTGAGCTCCTTCAAAAAGAATTATCTTTTTCTTCTTCTTAAATTCTTCTAGTTTTTTCCAAACTGGTTTTGCATATTTGAGAATTTTTGAAGAAATTTTTGTTAAATCATTAATTAATTTTCTTTTATTTATTTTACTTTTTCCCAAACTTTTCCTTATTGAGTTATGATGAAATAGCATCATATCAATTCTCTTTGATAAATTTTTTTTGTTTGCAAGATCCATTACCCGAATTGCTCTTCTTCCTACTTTATCTTCATAAGCCGGACCTATTCCTCTTCTTGTTGTTCCTATTTTATCTATATTTTTTACATCTTCTCTTATTCCATCCAACTCTTTGTGCTGAGGTAAAATTAATGTTGCATTTTCGGCTATGTATAAATTTTTATTTGTAATTTTTATCCCTAACTTTTTCACTTGCTTAATTTCATCTAACAGAGCCCATGGATCTATGACAACACCATTTCCAATAATCGAAATCTTATTTTTTCTAACTATTCCTGAAGGTAATAATTTTAACTTATACGTGATATTGTTTACTACAAGTGTGTGGCCTGCATTATGACCACCTTGGAATCTTGCTACCACATCAGCTTTTTCTGAAAGCCAATCAACAATTTTTCCTTTTCCCTCATCTCCCCATTGGGAACCTACGACCACTACATTAGACATTGAGATTTTTTAAATTAAATGAAACTAAATGATTTAACGGTCCAAATCCTTTTCCATAACCCGGTGCAGAAATTATTGCTTTATCTACATATCTTAGAGAGATTTTACATGATTTAACTATATTTTTCTTTTGGGATAAACATGTAGCGAGAGCAGAAGATAAAGTGCAACCGGTTCCATGTGTATTTTTCGTTCTAATTTTTCTTTTTTTAAAAATCTTTATTCCTTTTTTTGTAGCTAAAACATCAAAAATCATTTTATTTTTTAGATGACCGCTTTTTAATAGCACATTTTTTGATCCCATGTTGAGAATTGTTTTTGCCGCTTTAATCATATCTTCTTTATTTGAAATTGAATATCCAGTTAATATTTCTGCTTCCGGAATGTTCGGTGTAACTAGAGTACATAAGGGAAGAAGTAGTTTTTTTAAATGCTTAATTGAGCTATTACTAATTAATTTTGTTCCACTTTTAGCAATCATTACTGGATCAAGAACAACATTTTTTAATTTATATTTTTTTAAAGTTTTATAAACACTTTTTATTATGTCTGCATTATGGAGCATGCCTATTTTTACAGCATGGGTTCCAATATCATCCAAAATCATTGTTATTTGTTTTTGAACAATTTCTGTGGGAATTGAGATAATTTTTTTTACGCCTTTAGTATTTTGCGCTGTAACTGCGGTTATAGCAGTCATTGCATAAGAGCCTAGTGCTGTTACAGTTTTAATGTCTGCTTGTATACCAGCTCCACCTGAAGAGTCAGAGCCAGCAATTATTAATACTTTTGACTTGGGTTTCATCTTTTTACTGATCTCTTAATTATATTTATACATTTCAAAATTAAATTTTTATCATAAGACTCGCCCATAATTCTTATCTTTGGCTCTGTACCTGATTTTCTTATTAATAATCTTCCATACCCGTTCATTAATTTATTTGCTTTTTTAATTGCATTTTTGCATTTGGTTTTAGTGATAACATTGTTATCTTTGACTGCTACGTTTTCTAATATTTGTGGCAAAGGTCGAAAAACATTAAGTAATTGACTAGCTTTTTTTCCCTTTCTTAATGAAAACAAAACCTCTAATGCGACCATCAAACCATCTCCGGTAGTTGCAAATTTACCAAGAATTATATGTCCAGATTGTTCACCACCTAAATTAAAATTTAATTTTTTCATTTTTTCTTTTACGTATCTGTCTCCAACTTTTGATCTAAGAAATCTAATTTTTTCTTTTCTTAAAAAATTCCCTAATCCATAGTTCGACATTAAAGTTCCTATTACACCACCTTTTAAAATTTTTTTTGACTTCCATCTACGAGCAAGCATCGCAATAATTTGATCGCCATCTATAACTTTGCTGTTTTCGTCACACATAATAATTCTGTCTGCATCACCATCAAATGAAATACCAACATGAGCCTTGTATTTTTTTACAGCTATTTGAATTTTAGATGGATAGGTAGATCCGCATTTATCGTTAATATTAAAGCCATTAGGTTCTACACCAATTGACATAACCTTTGCTCCAAGATTTTTTAGTAATTTAGGAGCAGCTATGTATCCTGCTCCATTAGCACAATCTAAAACTATCTTGGTTCCTTTTAGTTTAAAATTTTGTGGAAAATTTTTTTTTAATATTTCGATATACTTATCGTTACCATCCTCAAGTCTTTTAACTCTACCCAACATTTTTGGCTTTGTAAGCTGTTTTGTATTTTTGGCATCTATTAATCTTTCAATTTTTCTTTCTATTCTGTCTGATAATTTCATGCCATCCGGACCAAATAATTTAAGACCGTTATCGTAATAAGGATTGTGAGATGCGGTAATCATAATTCCCATGTTTGCCTTCATTGATCTTGTTAACATTGCAAGTCCATTAGTAGGTAGAGGCCCCAATGTAAAAATATGCATCCCACCTGAAACTAAACCTGATACCAAAGCCGGTTCTAATGTATAACCAGATAATCTTGTATCTTTGGCAATTATTGCTATTTGCTTAGTTTTTTTTTGGTTTTTAAAATAAGTTCCTGCAGCTAATCCAAACTTAAAAAATTTTTCTCCCGTAATATTGCCTTGGTTGACGGTACCTCTTATACCGTCCGTTCCAAAATATTTATTGCTCATGAATTAATTTGTATTTAAAATTTTATTGAAAACTAATATTCCTTGATTAATTTCTTTAACGTTGTGAACTCTGAATAACTGAACTCCCTGCAAAAGTCCATATAGCACTGATGCTAATGTGCCACCAGTTCGATCTGGGGTATCAAATTTTGTTACTATATGTTCTATAAATTTTTTCCTTGATGTCCCAATTAATATTGGACATCCCAAACTATGAAATGTGGAAATTTTAGACATAATTCTTAGGTTATGTTCTAAGTTTTTTCCAAAACCTATTCCAGGGTCTATTAAAATAAATTTTTTTTTAAAATTTTTTTTTATACAAAAATTAATTTTTTCTTCAAAAAAGTCAAAAATATCTAATAAAGCATCATTATACTTAGGATTTTTTTGCATAATATCTGGTGTCCCTTGCATATGATGCAAAATAAAAGGAGTATTTTTTGAATTAATAACATCAAAAGATTTGTTATCAAAATTTAAACTAGATACATCGTTAATAATATCAACACCTTGTTCGATACCTTTTCGCATCACATATGATTTTCTTGTATCTAAAGATAAAGGTATATTGGGAAAATTTTTTTTAAATTTAATAACAATATTTTTTATTCTATTCCACTCATCTTGATCACTTATAGTTTTTGAACCTGGTCGAGTTGACTCGCCTCCAATATCTATAATTGTTGCACCGCTCTCTATCATTAGCCTAACTTGATCATGTGCCTTTGATTCTTCAAGGAATAATCCGCCATCAGAAAAACTATCAGGTGTTACGTTAAGAATACCCATAATTTGGGTACTATTAAATTTTAAACCTCGAATATTTTTTCTTTTGGAAGTTATTTTTTTTAAGTCAGCCTTGATTACAGTTTTTTTTTCCTTACTTAATGAATTAATTTCAAATATTGAACATGAATTACTTTTAATAATCTTTCTTTTTTTTCTTTGAAAAATTTCTAGTTGATCAAACACTATGTTTGGATTTCCAGCTAGAGGAAGACCTTTTTTCTTTGCAATAAGCCTTCTGGCGTAATTTCCATAATAGAAATTACACGGTCTTGTGTAACATTCGCGCATTAAAAATATTAAGTAGCAGGTTTTGGTTTTAAACCTAAAGACCCAAGTGCTGAAGATTCTTCTTTGTGTTTGTCATCATCTTCATCGGTTGATCTTTTTGGTTGAATATTCTTGAAAATTAAATTTTTTATTTCTTCTCCACTTAGTGTTTCATACATCAAGAGAGCTTTTGCTAATTTATGTAAATCTTCTAATTTTTCTGTAAGAATTTTCTTTGCTCTTTGATACCCCGCATCAACGATTTTTTTAACTTCTGAATCAACCTTTTTTGCAGTTTCCTCAGACATATGTTCTTGTCTAGTAATTTGTTTTCCGAGAAAAACTTCGTCCTCATTAGCTCCATAACTTAATGGACCAAGATCTTTACTCATTCCATATTTTGTAACCATATCTTTTGCTAATTTAGTAGCCATTTCAATATCAGAAGAAGCTCCTGAGGTTACTTTTGCGTGACCAAAAATCATTTCTTCAGAAACTCTACCACCCATAGCCTTTGATATATTCGCTTCCAGATATTCTCTTGTGTGAGAATATTTATCTCTTTCTGGCAACGTCCAAACTAGACCTAAAGCTCTTCCCCTCGGTATAATTGTCGCCTTATGTATAGGATCTGATGCTTGTTCGTTTAAAGCAACGATTGCATGACCACCTTCATGATATGCAGTTAATTTTTTGTCATCTTCAGTCATAACCATAGATCTTCTTTCTGCCCCCATCATTACTTTATCCTTGGCTTCCTCAACATCTTCCATAGTTACAATTCTTTTATTTTTTCTGGCTGCTAACAATGCAGCTTCATTCGTTAAATTAGCCAGGTCAGCTCCAGAAAATCCAGGAGTTCCACGAGCAATTGTTCTTAATTTTACATCAGGACCAATGTTAATTTTTTTAATATGAATTTTTAGAATAGCTTCTCTTCCTATAATATCAGGATTTGATAAAACTACCTGTCTATCAAATCGTCCAGGTCTTATTAAAGCAGGATCTAAAACATCTGGTCTATTAGTCGCAGCTACTATTATTACGCCTTCATTTGTATCGAAACCATCCATTTCGACCAGTAATTGATTTAACGTTTGCTCTCTTTCGTCATTTCCCCCACCAAGCCCGGCTCCTCTACTTCTTCCAACAGCATCGATCTCATCTATAAAAATTATACATGGAGCATTCTTTTTTCCTTGCTCCATCATATCCCTAACTCTTGCAGCACCAACACCAACAAACATTTCAACAAAATCTGATCCCGAAATTGTAAAAAAAGGCACATCAGCTTCTCCTGCTATTGCTCTTGCCAGTAAAGTTTTACCTGTTCCCGGCGGTCCAATTAAAAGTGCTCCTTTTGGAATTTTTCCTCCGAGTCTTCTAAACTTTTTCGGGTCTCTTAAAAATTCTACTATTTCTTCGACTTCTTCTTTAGCTTCATCGATGCCGGCAACATCGTTAAATGTTACCATGCCTCTAGCTTCTGATAATAATTTTGCTTTAGATTTTCCAAATCCCATAGCCCCACCTTTTCCACCTTGCATTTGACGCATAAAAAATACCCATACACCAATAAGTAAAAGCATTGGAAACCAAGAGAGAAGAATTCCTAATAGTGAAGGCATTTTGTCTTCAAGTGGTGAAGCTGTTATGCTTACTCCTTTTGAAGCTAGCTTCTCTACTAAATTTGGATCGTTAGGAGCATAAGTGTTAAAAGCTGTTCCATCTGATAAAATACCTTGAATATCATTACCCTTAATTTCCACTTGGACAACTCTACCATCATCAATGTTTTTTAAAAATTCAGAGAAAGGCATTTTGTCTGAAACCATAGAACTTTTTGGATTTTGGAATAATTGAAAAAGCCCTACTACAAGTAGAATTATTACACTCCACATCATTAAGTTCTTTAAATTCATGCTCTATTTAAGATAACCATTATTTTTAGGTAAACAAGTGACATTTTATCGTTTTATTATAATAAAGCTGTTACTTTTGTGGCTGATATGACACTTTTCTTACTTTTAATTCTTTAGAAATTAAAATAAAATTATCTTTTTCCTCCACAATGCAGCCTCCTAAAGTAGATTTAGTAAATTTACTTTTTTTTACTCGATTGATTAAATTTATAACTTTTTTAGATCTTGGAGGATAATATGTTCCTGACACAAGCGATAAAATATCGGAAAAAGATTTAAAAACAATCTCTCCAGCTTCATCAGAAAATATTTTTTTATTTATTAAACATTTATTTTTTGACACAAAAGATGCATGTTTGTGTAAAGCTTTATTTTTATAAAAATTTAAGGCTTGATTAGCAGAGACAAGGTTGTCTACCGTTTTGATAATTTTTCTTGTATCTAGCCCTTCTTTTTCCATATTTTTTCTATATTTTCTTATCCTAACGCGTAAAAATTTTTCATCGTTGTTTGTTGGATCCTTAATATAAGTTTTAAAATAATTTAAAGTTACATATTTTAAATCCTTTTTTTCTAAACTTAGAAAAGGTCTTATAATTTTTAAATTGTTATTATATTTTGCTTTTACTGGCATTGATGATAAACCAGTCAATCCACTTCCTCTTAATAATCTTATAAAAAAATTTTCAATTTGATCGTCTCCATGATGTGCGGTAATTAAATATTTTACTTTATTTTTCAAGCAATAATTAGATAACATGGTATATCTTATATCTCTGGCTTTTTTTTGTATATTACTTGTTGGCACTTTGCCTTTCCAGCTAAGAATTTTGCTTAATATTTTTCTTTTTCCTAACATTGCTTTAACTTTTAATGCTTCTTGGTAAGATTCTTCTCTTAGATTATGATCTACAATTAAAACATGAATTTTATTACCAAATTCAGATGCGTACACTTTTGTAAAATAAGCTAAACACAAACTGTCTGAGCCTCCAGAAACTGCTAGTGCAAAACTTTTATCTTTAATATTTTTATAAATTATAGATTTAAACTTTGTGTAAAAATTTAGAATTTTAGGATCTTTAAATAATAACTTTTTTTTTTTAACTTTTTTTCTCGCAATTGAATTTTTTCTTTTCATACTCAGCTTTTTGAATAACAGACTGATTTGCCTGTGGATATTGATCTTTTATCCCTAAAATCATAGAGCAACCTTGTTCTTTTTCGCCAATTTGAACTAACATAACACCTAACTTGAGCAGGTTTACCGGCGCTTTATTACTTTTTGGATAATTTTGGTAACCATCTAAATAAGCTGTAGCGGCATCTTGATAAAGTTGTCTAATTCTGAAAGTTTCTCCGTACCAATATTGAGCATTTCCTGCGAGCTGGTGTTTGGAATTATTATCCACAAATTCCCTTAAAGCAAACTCTGCCGTTTCATAATCTCCTACTTTAATAAAACTTAGGGCAAATTTATATTGTTCCTCCGGAGTGGTGTCAGGAAGAATTTTTTCAGTTCTTGCAGCAGTTTCAGTAACAACTGTACCCACTGATTCTATAGATTGTGTTTTTTGAATTTGTTCAGCGGCTGCAATATCAGAATCTGATACGCTTCCCAAGTCTTGTGACTCACCACTACCTGGTAATTTTTCGGGTTCACTAAGAACAGCTTTGTCTCCCATACTTGAGTCAGATCTTTCTAAATCTTGAAATCGCATTTGATTATCTGTCTGAACTTTTGTAATTCTGTTAGATAATTTATCTATTTTAAAATTAATTTCTTCAAAGTTATTTGTCAAAATTTTAAATTGTTCCTCAAGTTCAGATAATTTAAGCAAATGCCTTGTTAAAATGTCACTGCCTTCACTTGATAACTCTTCGTTATTAAACGTAGTTTTTACATCTTGATTATAAACTGCTTTTTCCAAAGTTTTAATATCTTTTTGCAAAATTTGTAATTGCTCTAATATTAGCTCTGTTTCTTCAGCATAAACTTTATATGAGTAAAAACTAATTAAGGTGAAAATTAATAATATTTTAACTGAAAAGGTAAGTATTCTATTCATTGATTTTTTATATTTAAAGAAAAATAAGGCAAAAAAAAGACCCACAAAACGTAATTTTGTGGGTCTTTCTTGAAATTTTATTTTAAACTTTAATTAGCTTTGACTGTTACTGATCTTCTATTTTGAGACCACGCCAAAGGATCAGACCCAGAATTTACTGGTCTTTCTTTTCCATAACTTATAACTGAGAATCTGTTTCCAGAAATTCCATAAGTCATTAAATAATCTTTCACTGCATTAGCTCTTCTTTCGCCTAGAGCCAAGTTGTACTCTCTTGTTCCTCTTTCATCAGCATGTCCTTCGATACTGAACGTAAGATCTCCTTGCTTTCTCATATAAGCTGCTTGCTTACGTAAAGTGTCCCTTGATGCAGTTGTCAATACAGATTTGTTAGTTGCAAAGAATACTCTATCTTTAACTCCGGTTGCTAGATATTCAACAGTTTCTGTTCCTGTATAAACATCCCCTTGCATCATACCCGTTTGTTTTTTAACCTGTGTTGCGCAGGCTGTAAGAGCCACTCCTGCAAAAATTATCACTAAAAATTTTTTTAAATTTATTGCTAAACTCATGTATTTCTCCCTAATTATTACTAATCCTTTCGAAATTTATTCGATCGCTATAGAATATTTCAAAATAACATTCAAGTTGCAAGTTAAATTTTCTTTAAAAAAGCTTACTTTGACAACAAAGAAGACCAGGACGGGTCTGACCCATCAGTTTCAGTCTCTATAAGTCTCTCATTATACCCTGTTAAGTCGATTGACCAAAGTTTAGCTGAAAAGCCTTTTCCTTCTGAATCTGATTTTGTTTCTCTATAAAAAATTAGAACTCTACCATTAGGTGACCATGAAGGTGCTTCTTGATAAAAATTTTCAGTTAATAATCTTTCTCCACTTCCATCAGGTCTCATTACTCCAATATAAAATCTACTTTTGTGAACTTTTGTAAATGCAATAAGATCGCCTCTTGGTGACCAAACAGGGGTTCCGTATAAACCTTTTCCAAAAGTTATTCTCTTAACATTAGAGCCATCACTTCTCATTACATAAATTTGCTGTAAACCACTTCTGTCGGAATTAAAGCAGATATATTTTCCATCAGGTGAATATGAGGGCGAAGTATCAATAGAAGTGTGGTCAGTAATTTTTTCAACCACTCTCGTACTCATATCCATTGTATAAATATCTGAGTTCCCATCTTTTGCAAAACTCATAATAATTTTTTTACCATCAGGAGAAAATCTCGGAGCGAAAGTCATTCCGGGGAAATCGCCAACAACTTCTTGAACTCCTGTTTCAATATCAAGTAAATACACTCTAGGTAGATTTCTAAAATAGGATAAATAAGTTACTAATTGATTCTTTGGACTAAATCTGGGTGTTAGTACCAATTCATTTCCTAAAGTTAAATATTTTACATTCGCGCCATCTTGATCCATTATCGCAAGTTTTTTATATCTTTGAGTTTTTTTGCCAGTTTCAGAAACGTAAATAATGCGTGTATCAAAATATCCTTCTTCACCTGTTAGTCTTTGATAAATTTTATCTGAAATTATATGAGCTACTCTTCTCCAATTTCCGGGCGTAGTGGAAAAAGCTAAAGCTATCATTTCTTTTGCTGCTACCACGTCCCATAGTCTAAACTCTACTCTTAATTTATCATCAGAAACTGTTACTTTGCCAGTAACGAGGGCTTGTGCTTTTATTAATCTCCAATCTTCAAATCTCGGTTTAACGTGGGCAATATCAGGTTTTTGAACAAAAGAGTCCTTTTTTAAAGGATTAAATAAACCAGATCTTCTAAAATTTGCTTCGACTATTTCAGAAATTCTTGCTCCCACATTTTTAATAACCTTGTCACCTTCTTTTAGATCTTTTGAACCCGATTCAATATAAAGCGGAGAAACAGCTATAGGTAAAGGATTGAGATTTCCTCTTGTTATATCAACTTCAACTAATGCAATTGCCGAACTATTAAAGATAAATACATAAAAAATAACTAATATTAATTTTTTCATGCTATCCTTTTACCATTTCGTTTGCATCAAAGTTTAGTTGTAAATCTTTCCATTTTTCATAACCAGTCGGCGGAACTCTAAGTGGCTGGCAGATTCTTATTGCTCTAAGCGCACTCTCTGCTAAAACTTTATAAAAGCCTTGCCCAGGTTTATTCATACGAGCATGATCTAATATTTCTGATCTTAAAACTGTACCATCTGGTTTTAACCTTAGTTTAATTCTTACCAATAAATTATCTTTATAAGGTAAACCTAAAGGTAAGCTCCAGCAACCAAAAATCTGGGCCTTTAAAGCATCCTCTTGGTTTAAAGTTAAAGCATTAGCAAAAGAAGTCTTAACACTGCTTTGTGTAAGTTTTTTATTTTTCTTTAAAGTTTCTGCAGTCTCTTCCTTTGATTTATCAATAAGTGCGGCTATTTGATTAGGATCAAAAAGCTCCTTTTTTTCAAATTCAGAAACCTGCCTAATCTGCTCTTTAATTTCTTCAGGATTTTGTTTTTTTTTTACTATTTGTTTCTTCTCTTTGTTTAAATCCTCCGGTAAAGGAATTCTATCGGGTTTCTCTTTTTTCATTTCTGCTGGAGGCGCCTGTTCAGAAACTACTCTTTCTTCCATTTTTTTTTTTATTTTTTCAAGAGTTTTTGCAGCCTTAGCTGCAAATGGAATATTAGTTTTGTCAGCAATTTGAATTAAATCAACAGATATTATTGGAGGCAAATCAATTGGAGCTCTTTTCATAAACGGCAAAGTTATGGCTGTAATAACAATCATAGCTGAGTGAAAGATCAAAGATAGAAAGATACTTCTGGTCATATCAATTTTTATATGGCTCAGAAATTAAAGCAACCTTTGAAAATCCAGCTCCAGATAACCTTCCCATGATTTCTAGTACTCGGCCGTAATTAATTGCTCTATCTCCTCTCACATATATCCTAGTATCTGTTCTATTGTTTGATATTGCCAGAATTTTTGGGACTATTTTTTCAAACTCAACCTGATGTTCCTGGATAAAAACTTCTCCTTTAGAATTAATTGATAATGTCAAGGGTTCTTGATCCTCTGATAAAGAGTCAGCTGCAGTTTCTGGTAAATCCACTTGAACACCTACAGTTAATAAAGGGGCTGTAACCATAAAAATTATAAGCAAAACCAACATTACATCAACAAAAGGTGTAACATTAATTTCGCTCATTGGTTCTTTGGATGAACGATTTAATTGAAAGCTCATTAGTATATTTTAAATAATTGATATAAATCTTTTAGAAAAATTTTCTATGCGTCCACTATATTTTCTAGAATCACTATTAAACTTATTATAAGCAATTACAGCAGGTACAGCCGCAAGCAAACCTAAAGCCGTTGCAAAAAGTGCTTCTGCTATTCCAGGCGCAACTATTGCTAGACTGGTATTTCTTGAAATAGCAATTGATTGGAAAGAATTCATTATTCCCCAAACTGTTCCAAACAAACCAATGAAAGGAGCGGTTGAACCCACTGTGGCTAAAAAAATAAAATGTTTTTCAATTGAATTAATTTCATTATCTGCTGAAATTTCAAGAACTCTACTTACTCTATTTGTTTGAACGGAGGATGATTTAGATTTAGTTTTAATTAATTCATTCATTGCTGCTTGAAATATACTCGCCAGAGGATCTTTTTCTTTGTTTGTAAAACTATTGTAAAAACTTTCTGCTGATCTTGATTTCCAAAATTTATCTTCGAAACTAGAGGTGCTTTTTTCTATTCTTTTAAAAAGTCTATATTTTTCAAAAATTAAAGCCCAAGAATAAACTGATGCTGCAATTAAAATAATAATGACGCTTTTAACAACAAAATCTGCTCTAAGAAAAAGTTGGATTATAGAGAAATCTGTTGATCCGCCTAATCCAATAACTTGTGTAGCTACTTCTTGTTCCATGAAAGCTAATGTGCATCTAAATGTGTCATGAATTTGGCACTAAAGCCAAATTTTTATGAGGATTAAAGTTGTGTATCGTTGAAATATCTAGCAATTAAAATTGCGTCAGCTTTATTTGAGTCTTTCTTTCTGGAAAGTTTGCTCGATATTTCGGGATAAGTTTCAATTACTTTTGTTCTACTCGCGTCCTTATTAGTTTTAATCAAATTAAAGTGTTTTTTCCATTTAGTCGGTCTAACAAAATATATTGGTAAACTTAAAGCCGAGCAAATACCCTTGATCACACCAAAAGATTGACCAAAATTAAACATGCTGGTCACCCCTTGTCCTGGCATTGCATTTACATGTTCAACAACGATAATAATTTCTTTACCATTATTCAATCTTTCTTTTATTATATTTGTTACTTGAGAGCCGTTTACTTGTCTTTTATTTTTTTTCCCATCAATCATGGTAGGCATATCAAAAACTTCAATAACTTTTTTGTTTTCCAAAATACTAATTGCGCCACTTATTCCAGGATCTATTCCAAAAATTAACATGCTGTTTAAATTTTTTCTGCCAGATTGTTATCAATTTCTAAATTTGTATATATATGTTGAACATCGTCATTATCTTTTAACGCCTCCAAAAAATTTAGTACAGATTTTGTTTTTTCCTTATCTAGTGCAATTTTATTTAAAGGTACCCATTCAATGCCTGATGAAATGAACTCTTGATTTTTTTTTTCTATTTCAAGTTTAACTTTATAAAAATTATCTTTTGTAGTAATTACTTCATGATATAAGCCATTTGATGAGCAATCTTCGGCTCCACCATTAATTGCTAATTCTAAAATCTCATTATCTAAAATTTTTTTTTTATCAATTCTAATAACACCTACCTGTTTAAATTGATGTGAAGCCACGCCAGACTCTCCCAAATTTCCTCCAAATTTTTGAAATATTGTTCTGATATTTGAAGCTGTTCTATTTTTATTATCAGTTAAAGCCTCAATAATAATTGCTATTTTTTCTGGACCAAAACCTTCGTACATAAGATTGTTGTAACTTAAATTTTTATTTGTCTCTGATTTATTTATTGCTCTTTCAATATTATCCTTAGGCATATTTGCTATTCTAGCAGCTTGTACTGCTAATCTTAACCTTGGATTCGTTTCAGGATCTTTCGAACCTAATTTAGAAGCCATAGTAATTTCTTTTGAAAGTTTAGAAAAAATTTTCGAGCGTTGTTTATCTGCTCGTCCTTTTCTATGTTTAATACCAGCCCAATGTGAATGACCTGCCATAAATTACATTCTATTTTCTAAAACGCCACCAACAATAATAGGTTCAATTTTTTTAGCTAAACCCGTTTTGTCATCAGCCTCCACCATTAAACCTGAAATAGTGGCTTCGCCGAGCGCAGGATAATGTTTCGTTACTGAAGAATCTTTTAAAAATCTTTTTAAGGAATTGTCTCTGTTCATTCCGATAACGGAATTATAATCCCCGCACATCCCTATATCAGTTTGATATGCTGTACCTTTTTCCATAATCCTATGATCCGAAGTAGGAACATGAGTATGGGTTCCAACAACCATAGTAGCTTTGCCATCAAACAGGTATCCCATAGCCATTTTTTCGCTAGTGATTTCACCATGTAAATCAACAATTATAAAGTCTGCATCTTTTATTAACTTTACTGTTTGAATAAATTTTTTTGCTGCTTCAAAAACATCCTCGCATTTCTTCATAAAAATATTTCCCATTAAATTTATTACAGCAACCTTTTTATTATTTTTTGAATTAAAAATACCGGTCCCTACACCTGGAGAACCTTTAATTAAATTTTCAGGTCTTAATAATCTTTTCTCTGAAGTAATAAATTCCATTGTTTCTTTTTGATCCCAAACATGATTACCAGTTGTAATTACATCGGTTCCAGCCTCAAAAAATTCTTCAGTATTTTTTTTGGTTATTCCAACTCCAGGATCTGCAGCATTCTCACCATTTATAATTACAAAATCTAACTTTTTTTTTTTTATTAGGTTAGGTAGTTTTTTAACTATAGCTTCCCTTCCTGAAGGTCCCACAATATCGCCAAGTATTAAAATGTTCATAGTCGATTAATTTGAGTTTATAATTCCTTTTTCTGTAAAAATATAATCTAATTTAAAGTCATGTTTATTTGTGGGTATTTTTTGGCACTTTTGAAATGAATAAGCTATTCCTAAAGAAATTGCATTTTTTTTTATTTTATTAATTTTTTTTAGACTTCTATCATAGTAACCTTTACCGTAGCCAATACGGTTTAATCGATTATCAAAAGCCACGAGAGGAATCATGATTAGATCTGGGATAATTTTTTTTTTTGAACTTTTTGGTTCTAATATACCAAACTTATTTACATAAAGAGGTTCTTTAAAAATCCATGAACTAAAACTCATTCCACCAGATGCATTTATAACCGGTAATGCAATTTTAAATTTCTTTTTTGAAACTTTTTCAAGAAAACTTAAAATATTTACCTCATAATTTGATGGATAGTAGCCGGCAATAGTTATTTTTTTTTTATAAAAATGCTCTCTTATTAATTTGAATATTAAATTAAAATTAAACTTATTTGCTGTTAAGTATTTTTTCTTTCTTTGTATAAGATATTTTTTTCTTAAATATGACTTATCATATTTCATTTATTGAACATTTTGTTCTTGAGCAGTTTCAGCGTTTTCAATAAATTTTTCTATTGATTTTGTCGTTTTATCTAAAATTTCTTCATAAGAACTTCTGTTTTCTTCAATCAACGTTTCAAATTTATTTAGTTCACTCCTTAATTTTTCAATTTCTTTCTCTTTCTCATCTTTATAATTTATTGCTAAAGATCTAAGTTCATTAAACTTTATTAATAGCTTTTCAAATTCATTCTTTTTACTATTTACCTTCTTGTTCAAAGCAAAATAGTCATCAACCATTTGTATTGCTGTAATTAGTAATATTTTGCTCTCTCCAATATTTCCAAGATTTTTTTTAAGTTCGTTATACTTGGAGTCTAAGTGCATTGCCAATTCCTTTAGATTTTCTTCTTGCCCATCATCACAGGATAACAAATAATCCTTGTTATTAAATTTTATATTTACGTTTGCCATTTTTCTATTTCATAAATTAGAGTTTCTGTTTCCTGATTAAGTTCATCAATTTTTTGATTAAAATTGTCTCGATTACCAAATTTATGACTTACTTCTTTGTCGATTTTTTCTAATTTAGATTTTAATTCTTGATGCTGTTTTAAAAGATTTTTAAAGTTTTTCTCCGATTCTTCTTTTTCACTTAATAATTGATTTTTTTCTAAATTCAGAGAATCAATGTCATTGTTCATTTTAGTGACTCTATTTGACATTGTGCCCAATTTTTTAAGAACATGTTCTAATTTTTTTTCTTTTTCTTCATAATTTTTCATTTGATTTATCTGAAAATCATATTATTGATTTGATACGTTCAAGTCTATATAGGTTTAATAGTGAGTCCAGTCTTCAAAGATTTAGCAAATGCAATAAGATTTCTTTCGATCGACGCTGTTCAAAAAGCCAACTCGGGTCATCCAGGTTTACCGATGGGTATGGCAGATGTAGCAACTGTGTTATTTAAATACTACCTAAGGTTTAATCCAAAAAATCCTAGCTGGATTAACCGTGATCGTTTTGTACTTTCGGCTGGTCATGGTTCAATGCTTTTATATTCTTTGCTCTACTTAACAGGATATAAAAGTATTTCTATAAGAGATATTCAAAATTTTAGACAACTAAATTCTATTTGTGCTGGTCATCCAGAATACGAAAAAAATTCTGGAATAGAAACTACTACAGGACCGCTTGGGCAAGGTTTGTCAAATGCAGTTGGTATGGCAATTGCAGAAGAAATTATGAAAAAGAAATTTGGTTCAAGTTTAATCAATCATAAAACTTATGTTATTGCGAGCGATGGTGACTTCATGGAGGGAATAAGTCACGAAGTTATGAGTTTGGCCGGGCATTTAAAATTAAAGAATCTCATAGTGTTATTTGACAACAATAAAACATCCATTGATGGTTCTACAAAATTAACGGTATCTGATAATTACAAAAAAAGATTTGAAAGTTATGGTTGGTCCTTCCAAGAAATAAATGGCCATAACGAAAAACAAATATCAAAAGCTATTAAAAAAAGTTTAAATTCAAAGAAACCAAATTTAATTTCTTGTAAAACTATTATCGGATATGGCTCTCCCAATAAATCAGGTAAGGCATCTTCACATGGTGCAGCTCTTGGAGAAAAAGAAGTTCGGCTTGTTAGAAAAAAATTAAATTGGAAGTTTGAACCCTTTGTAATTCCAGAAGAAATCCTGAACGAATGGAGAAGAATTGGAGAAAAAGGAATTTTACAGGAAAAAAATTGGAATGCTGTTTACGGTAAAAAAAGTAAAAAAATAAAAGACGAATTTTCAAGAATAATCAATAATAAACTGCCCAAAGATTTTGACAAAATTATAAAAGAACTGAAGAAAAAATTTTTTGATTTAAAACCGAATATAGCTTCAAGGCAAGCTTCTGCTAATTTTTTAGAAGAAATAACAAAAAATTTACCAGAACTTGTGGGTGGATCTGCAGATTTAAGTGGTTCAAGCAATACTAAAACAAAACACTCAACAATACTCAAGTCCACAAACTTTAGTGGGAATTATATTCATTATGGAGTGAGAGAGCACGGTATGGCAGGGATTATGAATGGCATGGCTCTCCATGGAGGCGTGCTCCCGTATGGTGGAACTTTTTTGATTTTTTTGGACTATTGTAAGCCTTCACTAAGATTGTCAGCCTTTATGGGCCTGAAAGTTATTTATATATTTTCTCATGACTCCATTGGATTAGGAGAAGACGGACCGACGCATCAACCAATCGAACATTTAGCTCATTTGAGGGCAATACCAAACTTAAATGTATTTAGGCCAGCAGACATAATTGAGACACTTGAATGTTGGGAAATTGCCTTAAAGAGTAGTACTAATCCCAGCGTGATAGCCTTATCAAGACAAAAAATTCCATTTGTCACCGAAACGCTCACAAGTAAAAATATGAGTAGCCTTGGAGGCTACGAGCTTAAAAAAGCTAATTCTAATCCTGAAATTACTTTAATTGCATCTGGTTCAGAAGTACAAATCGCCATTGATGCATTAAACAAGTTAAAAGAGGCTAACATTAATTCAAAAGTAGTTTCTATGCCTTGCCAAGAATTATTCGACAAACAGTCGAAAGAATATAGAGAAAAAGTTATTGAAAAAAACTCTAAAAAAATATCCATAGAAGCAAGCAGCATATTTGGGTGGGAAAAGTATGTTGGTTCTGAAGGAAGCTCTTTAGGAATGAAATCTTTTGGAAAAAGTGCTCCCTATAAAACAATTTACGAAGATTTTAATTTAACTAGCAATAGTGTTGTTACGATTGCCAAAAAAATATTGGGTAAATAATTATGGCTTTAAAAGTTGGTATAAATGGATTTGGTAGAATTGGAAGAATGGTTCTTAGATCCGTTATTGAAAATAATAGAAAAGATCTTGAGATTGTAGTTATTAATAACAGAGGTAACTCTGAGGTCAGCAGTTTTTTACTAAAACATGATACCATACATGGAAAATTAAATGCCAAAATAAGCCACTCGGAAAAAGCAATTGAAATTAATGGAAAAAAAATAAGTATGATTCATGAAACAGAAATTTCAAAAATTGACTGGAAAAAATATAAAGTAGATGTTGTTTTGGAATGCACAGGCAAATTTAATACAAAAGAAAAATCAGCTCAACATATTAAATCTGGTGCAAAAAAAGTTCTTGTTTCAGCCCCTTGCAAGGGAGCAATAAACATTATTTTCGGGATAAATCAAAAAACTTTAAAAAATAGCGATCAAGTAATTTCTGCAGCTTCTTGTACTACAAACTGTCTAGCTCCAGTTGCCAAGGTAATAAATGATAATTTCGGAATTGAAACAGGTTTTATGACAACAATTCACTCATACACAGCTGATCAAAAATTATTAGATAATTCGCATAAAGATTTAAGAAGAGCAAGAAGTGCTCCTAATTCAATTATACCAACGACTACCGGGGCAACGAAATCTCTCGGTGATGTTATTCCTGAACTAAAAGGTAAAGTAGAAGGAATTTCGATCAGAGTTCCAACACCAAATGTTTCTTTGGTAGAATTTGTTTTTTCATCTAAAAAAAATCTTTCTGTAGAAAAAATAAATAATTCATTATCAAAAGCTTCAAAATCAGAATTAAAAAATATTTTAGATACGACCCATGAACAACTTATTTCGACTGATTTTAACCATAATGCTCATTCAGCCATAATCGATCTTTCATTGACAAAAGTAATAGAAGCGAAAATGGCAAAGGTTTCGGCTTGGTATGATAACGAATGGGGTTTTGCTTGTAGAATGTGTGATCTGGCTAATTATCTCGGTAAGATTTAATTTAGTCATGATCAAAATAAAACGATTAGATGATAATCTTAACATTGAAGGAAAAAGAGTCTTATTAAGAGTTGATTTTAATGTTCCAATAAATGATGGAGCTATAACAGAAGATTCCCGCATTGAAAAAGTTTTACCGACTATAAAATTTCTAATAAACAAAAAAGCAAAAATAATAATTATTGCACATCTCGGAAGACCCAAAGGAAAAATCGTTCCTGAATTAACTCTAAAACCAATTGCAAAAAAATTATCTAATTATCTTAATCAAGATGTAGTGTTTTTAAGTGAAAGTGTTGGTTCATTAGTAATTCAAAATTCAAAAAAAATTCCTAATGGAAAAATCATACTCTTAGAAAACATACGTTTTCATAAAGAAGAAGAATTAAACTCAGTATCTTTTGCTAAAGAGCTTTCAAAAATCGGTGATATATATATAAATGAAGCGTTTCCATGTTCTCACAGAGCTCATGCTTCTGTTTGTGAAATAACAAAACACATTAATTCTTTTGCGGGTAAACAGCTATTGAAAGAAGTAAATGTTATAAAATTGTTAACGAACAATGCAAAAAAACCCACGACTTGCATCATAGGGGGTTCAAAAATTTCAACCAAATCAGGTATTTTAGTTGAGCTTATAAAAAAAATGCAAAATATTGTCATTGCTGGTGCCATGGCAAACATTTTTATAAAACATAAGGGTTATAATATTGGGCAATCTGTATTCGAAAAAAATCAAGAAAACTTGATAGAAAATATAATTCAAGAATCTAAAAAAAATAACTGCAATCTTCTATTACCCGAAGATGTAATAGCATCAAAAAATCATAATTCAAAAGGAGTTTTAAAGAGCCTAGATCAAATCAATGATAATGATTTAATTTTAGATATTGGTGAAAAAACCTTACAAAATATAATTAACGTAATAGATGAATCAAAAACAATTTTGTGGAATGGCCCAGTTGGTTATTTTGAAATTGATGAGTTTTCTGCTGGAAGTAGAAAAATTGCAAACAAAATATCTGAAAATACTAAAGCTAAATCTCTCGTTTCTATTGCCGGTGGAGGTGACACAGTGGCAGCAATAAATAAATTTAAATGTTCTAATGGATTTACTTACCTGTCAACTGCGGGTGGAGCTTTTTTAGAACTTCTTGAAGGAAAAGTATTACCTGGTATAAAAGCTTTAGAGGTAAATGAGTGAAATAGAAAACATTGCAAAACAAATAGTAGCCAAGGGCAAAGGTATATTAGCTGCCGATGAAAGCACTGGAACCATGACAAAAAGATTATCCAGTGTAAATGTTAAGTCAACTTTAGAAAATAGATTAAAATTTAGAGAAACTTTATTTTCCGCAGAAGGTATGAAAAATTATATTGGTGGCGTAATACTTTATGACGAAACTATAAAACAAAAAAGTTTCTCTGGAAAAACTATACCTGAATTAATCAAAGGCTTTGGATCAATTCCTGGAATCAAAGTAGATACTGGTGCAAAAAAGTTAGCAGGATCTCCTGATGAAAAAGTTACCGAAGGATTAGATGGGCTAAGAGAAAGATTAGCCGAATATTATAAATTAGGGGCAAGATTTACAAAATGGAGAGCTGTATATAACATTTCAGAAAAATATCCTTCAGAATTAGCAATTAGGTCAAATGCACATGCTTTAGCAAGATATGCTGCTTTAGTACAAGAAGCAAAAATGGTTCCTATAGTTGAGCCTGAAGTATTAATGGACGGTGAACATAATATTGATAAATGCTACGAGGTAACCGCTAAAGTTTTGAAAAAATGTTACAAGGAATTAAAGTTACATAATGTAAATTTTAAAGGAACAATATTAAAACCTAATATGATTTTACCAGGCAACAAATCGAAAAATAAAAGTAACGCTAAAGAAATTGCTAAAATGACACTTAAATGTTTAAAAGAAAATGTACCTACTGAAGTCCCTGGAATAGCTTTTTTGTCAGGCGGTCAAACTGAAATTGAAGCAACGCAAAATTTAAACGAAATTAATAAAATTAATGATACAAATTTTATTTTAAGTTTTTCTTATGGGAGAGCTCTACAACAAAGTGCCCTAAAAAATTGGGCAAAAGATATAAAAGACGTAGTGAAAACTCAAAAAATCTTTAATCATAGATCTAGAATGAATGGTCTTTCCACCTCTGCGAAATGGACCATGGATTTAGAAAATCAAATAAACATCTAAAAAAATTGAAAAGATATATTTATTTAATATCACCTCAAAGAATAAGAGAGGTTAAGTTTTACAAAGAACTTCATCAAGTTTTAAAAACTAATAAAGTTAAATATTTCCAATTAAGATTGAAAAATATATCCACACAAAATTTATTAAAAATATCAAGAAAAATTGAAAAAATAACAAAAAAAAATAATGTTAAATTTTTAATTAATGACAAACCATTTGTAGCAAAGACAATTGGTGCCGATGGTTGCCATATTGGTCAAAAAGATATGGATTTTAAAAAAAGCAGAAAAATTTTGGGAAAAAATAAAATCATTGGAATAACATGTCATAATTCTAAAAAATTAGCGATAAAAGCCAAAATACATGGTGCTAATTATATTGCCTTTGGTTCATTTTTTAAATCTTCAACAAAAAAATCTGCTTTTAAAGCCAACTTAGCAATATTGCGTTGGGCTAAAAAAAAAATTAATATGCCGATCGTTGCAATTGGAGGAATTAATAATTCCAATTATAAAAAAATATTATCCAACGGAGCAAATTTTATTGCTTGTTCGAGTTATATTTGGAATAACAAAAAATTAGATCCTGTTTCAGCAATAAGCAAATTTAAATAAAAATGAAAATATTAGGTAATGAGATTAAACCAGGAATGATAATTGAACACAAAAATGATTTGTGGTCAGTTTTAAAAGCTCAACATGTTAAACCTGGAAAAGGTGGAGCTTTTAATCAAGTAGAGCTTAAAAGTGTAAAAAAAGGAACCAAATTAAATCAAAGATTTAGATCCAGCGATACTGTTGAAAGAGCGATTTTGGATGACAAAAAATTTAGTTTTCTTTATGAAGATGAAAACAACTGTCACTTTATGGATCTGACTACTTTTGAACAAATTCAAATTAATAAATCTTTATTAGGAGAAAAAAGTAAATTGCTTAAAGAAAATATGGAAGTAAATGTTCAATTTCATGATGATCAACCTTTGTTGATTGATTTACCTGTTTCAGTAGAATTAAAAATTGAAAACACTGATGCTGCAATCAAGGGGCAAACTGCCTCTTCTTCCTACAAACCTGCAACTCTAGAAAACGGAATTAAAATTATGGTTCCTCCATTTATTAATTCTGATGATAAAATAGTTTTAGATACAAGAACATTAGAATATGTAAAAAAGGCTAAATAAATGAAACTTAATTCAGCAAATATAAATGTAATTGTAAAGGCTTGTAGAAAAGCTTCTAAAACTTTGATAAGAGATTTTGGAGAAATAGAAAAACTTCAAGTTTCGATTAAAGGACCGGGCGATTTTGTAACTGTCTCTGATAAAAAAGTTGAAAAAATTCTTATTGAAGAACTTCAAAAGGCTAGGCCAAACTATTCGATTTTAAGTGAAGAAATTGGGGAAATAAATAATGATGAATCGTTTAAGTGGATTATTGATCCTATAGATGGAACAGCAAACTTTTTACATGGAATACCTCACTTTGCAATATCAGTAGGTTTAGAACATAACAAAGAAATAATCTGTGGAATTATTTACGACCCAATTAAAGATGAAATGTTTACTGCCGAAAAAGGTGAAGGATCTTATTTAAATAATCAACGAATGCGAGTTTCGTCTCGATCAAAATTAAAAGATTGTATTATTTTTACAGGAGGTCCCAAGCGTGAGTCAAAAGATAGAGATTTAGCTTTGAAAGAGCACAATAGTTTCTCATCCAAAATACATATTCCTATAAGGAAATTAGGAAGCGCTTCGCTTGATATGGCATATGTTGCCGCGGGAAGATGTGACGGTTTTTGGCAAAGAAATTTAAATTATTGGGATATTGCTGCTGGTATAATCCTTGTTAAAGAGGCCGGAGGATTTGTTACTGATTTTTATGGAAATAATGAATATATCCAAAACAAAACTATATTAGTTACCAATTCTAAAATTGATAAAGAAATGATTGAGGTTTTAAGTAGTTAATTTGTTGTTGTTAATTATTTTATTTTATTATATTAAATTGTCGATATGAAAAAAAATATACATCCAAATTATCATAAAATAAAAGTCGTCATGACTGATGGCAGTCAATTTGAAACAATGTCAACTTGGGGAGAAGAAGGTGAAACATTAAAGCTCGATATCGATTCTAAATCACATCCCGCTTGGATAGGTGGATCTCAAAAAATATTGGATAAAGGAAGAGTAAGTAAATTCTTTAGAAAATTTAAAAATTTAAGATCAACAAATAAAAAATAAGATGAATGATAAACCTTTTATGCCAAAAGCTACTGCTGTTTGGCTAGTAGAAAATACCAAAATAAGTTTTAAGCAAATAGCAGATTTTTGCGATCTTCATGAACTTGAGGTTAAAGGTATAGCTGATGGAGACGTGGCGAAGGGAATAAAGGCTTATAACCCCATATTGGCTGGACAATTGACAAGAGAAGAAATCGAGTCATCCTCCAAAGATATCAATAGGCCACTTACTTTAAACAAAAAAATTTTAGATATAAAATCTGAAAAAAAAATTAATACGTATGTTCCTTTATCAAAAAGACAGGATAGACCTGAAGCTGTGCTGTGGTTAACAAGAAATTACCCCCAACTGTCAGATGGACAAATAGTAAAGCTTGTTGGATGTACAAAAAATACTGTATCTGCAATAAGAAATAAAAGTTATTGGAATTCTTCAAACTTATCTCCAAAAGATCCCGTGGTTTTTAATTTTTGCTCCCAAGCCGAAATTAAAAATGCAGCTGATAAAGCCGATAAAAAGGCTGCCAAAAAAAAAGAAATTGAAAAACAAACTGAAAAGATTGAAGTTCAGTAATTGAATTAATAAAATTAAAATAATGAAAGTCAAAACTCATAGCTTAGTAAGTATTATTATGGGTAGCAAATCCGATTGGAAAACTATGATTCACTGTAGTGACACATTAAAAAAATTTGGAATAAAGCACGAAGTAAAAGTAATTTCTGCACATAGAACTCCGGCTAGGCTTCGCAAATATCTGAATGAGACAAAAAAAAATAAGACTGAAGTCATAATTGCGGGTGCTGGAGGAGCAGCTCATTTAGCTGGTGTAGCAGCATCATTAACTACACTGCCAGTATTAGGTGTACCCATTGAAAGCAAGCTTAAAGGCTTGGATAGTTTATTGTCTACCGTTCAAATGCCCAGCGGTATTCCTGTTGGAACACTAGCTATTGGAAAAGCTGGAGCTATAAACGCGGCTTTGTTAGCCATTTCTATTTTATCAGTAAGATATAAAAAAATTCAAAATAAACTTAGGGTGTATAGGGATAATTTTGAAAAAAAAGTACCTAAAAGACCGTTTTAAAAGAAGGTAGACAATCTTTTTTTTTAGTGTTAGTTAATGCCTCGTGTAATAGGAGATATTTATTAAAATAGAGGTTAAAGATAACAATGTTGATCAAGCCCTAAGGATTCTTAAAAGAAAACTTCAAAGAGAGGGCTTCTTTAAAATATTAAAGATTAAAAGCAATTACGAAAAACCATCTGAAAGAAAGAAAAGAGAAAAATCAGAAAATATTAAAAGAGCAAAAAAAATTCAAAGAATGAGAAATAATTTTTAATTTTATTTTCTAATAAAAAAGTTAAAATATAATATTAAAATAATAAATTTATCGCGGGGTGGAGCAGTCTGGTAGCTCGTCAGGCTCATAACCTGAAGGTCGCTGGTTCAAATCCGGCCCCCGCAACCAAAATTTAGCGTTCAAGGAATTTCTGCCGAAACCCTGCCGAAAGCAGAGTTCATTTCGCAAAAAAGCACCTGTCCTACGACACAATATTATTTGTTTTAAACACATTTAAGACTACATAGACGCTCAATGCGTTCTATTTATTTTTATATTTTTATATTCTTTTGTTGGACTTTTCTAATTGTCGGCTCTTTAGCTTTGCTATTTGATACTCAAAGATCAATAGCTCAATCGCTATTGAATTTTTTATAATTATATTAACTTGACATTTCTTATTAAACCTATTTAAAGGTTC
>Ga0209554_1000687_pt1 | contig 28070 bp, 13 predicted proteins | sample MarorgKNORR_S2LV_5_FD_188221 | JGI IMG/M metagenome (GOLD analysis project Ga0209554, IMG submission 188221) | Marine microbial communities from the Southern Atlantic Ocean, analyzing organic carbon cycling - Bottom_A/KNORR_S2/LV (SPAdes) (version 2) | ecosystem: Environmental > Aquatic > Marine... | reverse complement strand
TCTATAAGCATCGGCTCGCCTCCATAGAAATCAAAATGATTTATATTTGGCAACCAATTATCTAATGTTTTCCAAAGAGTGTTTTCGTTCGAAAAGCATTTAGACACATTATCGGCTTGTTTGGTTAATTCTTTTTTATGCCGGTCATCACTAAAAAACAGTTCTTCTTTTAGCCATCCGGTGCTACTATGTGTTCCGCACGTTCTACATGCAATATTACATTTATTTCCCAACTTCAAATCTAATATTTGTGGTTGTGACAAATCATTTTTTAATAAATTTTTGTGTTCTAAATTATCACGAATTCGCTTAGATCTTCTATCTGCTTTTTCTTCTGTCCAACACAACTCGCAATTTGGATGATATTCGCCATTTGTTAAGGCATGTCGTATTTCTTTAATTTGATCACAGTTCCAAAATTCTTCTAATGAATTATCTTTTATATATCTATTTCCATCTATTTCTAATCGTTGCGAACTCATACAACATATTTTTACCGCTCCGTCTGCTTCAGTAGATAAACTAGTAAAAGGAAGAACACAAAATGTTTTACTGTTTTTGTTTACATAATTCATAAAAATCCTTATATTCTGGAAATGTTTTTAAAAAATTTTTATTTCTACGTTTATCATGTTCTATAACAAACTTATAAAAATCTTTTTGTCCATTAGTAATTTGTTCTGTTGTAAATGGATTTTCTATCATAACATCTGTTACCCTTTTCATTTTTTCATATTCTACTTCATTAAATCCGTGCCACCCTATTTTATCTATTCGATTTTCTCGCATATACATAAGTATATCTTTTTGGTCCTGCAAATATGATTCAGGTAAAGTATTAAGTAAAAACCAAGGTGGTTCTTTAATATATGGAGTATCAAATGTAATTCGATCAGAGAATTCTAATCTCCATTCTAATATTTTATATAATAATAATTTAAAACTATTACGTACACATAAATTATGATATGTACACATTAAATGAAGTTTACTATTTTTAACAGAATTTAAATATAACTTAATATTTGTTTCCCATAATTTACAATCAAGGCCACTTCGTATATACTCTGCTTTTTCGCCCCATGATTCAACACTAGTGAATAATTCAAATGCTTTAATTTTATTTCCAGCAAGCAACTTATTTATTTTTGTAGTTAACCGTCGAATAAATTTAGTAGCCATTCCCATATTACTATTAATATGTATAGTTAAATGAGATGAAGGATCATCATCTAACATATCAAGCATCTTATATGTATTCGGATTAATTAAAGGTTCTCCTCCTGTAATACGTAATACTTGTAAATCATTTTTTAAATCTGGCCACCACTTCCAAAATGCATTTATATATGGATTATAATCATCTGGTTTATAAAATTGATCTTTTAAAAATTCTATACCATATTGATTATATGATACATCATAATTACCATGTCGTTCAATTTCGTCCATCCAACTGGAACTTGATTGGGGACAACAATATATACATTTAAAATTACATTTATTACCAAAACTTAATTCTATATGCCGAGGATTCCAATCAGCATCCCAAGGTAAACTTTTAATAGTATCATAATCTTTAATTGCATAATCACTAGTACTATGTATAAATCTATCTGATATATGGTCACCTTTTAAATCTTCTATATTCCAACAATAATAGCACTCATCTGGACGACCTCCTTCTAACATCGTTTTACGTTGTTGTTTTTTCCACTCGGTATTATGAAGAGCAGATGGATTATTTTCTATTTCGTCTAATCCTATTCTACGGGGGCGAGGATGATAACAACTATGATTATCTCCCATATGAAGATATAAAGTTTCTGTTTGCCATTTCATTAGGCAGAATCCGCTTCCTACCTCATTTAGTTTATTTTTAGTAGAAATTATATCTTCAAGATAACTCATAATATCTTTTACATTCCATATAAAATTCCGATAATTCAGGAAGAGTTTTTACGAAATCTGTCTTTTTTCGTCTATCATATTCTTTAAAAAATAAATAAAAATCAATCATTTTACGTTCAATATTATTTGTTCCTTGTTTTGCCCATTCTAAATTTCTTTTCATTTTGTTTATTTCATATAATTTAAATCCAGGAAAAACTGAGTTTTGAATTTCTGTATTTTCGGTATTATCAGAAACACTTGCATTATTTTCCATAAAATCTATTGCATCTTCAATATACTTTAGATAAGGAGTTTGACTTATCAATTGAATACTCAACCAATTGGGAAATTCTAAATATGGAATATCAAACCATATTAATTGGCGGTCTTGATTTATATTTGTAGTTCGAAGGTCTAGTATATATTGTAAAAAATTTTTTAATTTAGGCAAACTTAAAATATTAAATGTATTTATAAATGATATATTAACGCCTGAAGTTTTTGTTAATATACTATCTACATTTCTTTTTAAAATATTATAATTTAAACCATACCTAATATATTCTGCTTGAGAACCTATAGAATCTAAACTCACATATAATGTAAAATGTTTTCCTTGATCTAATGCTAATTTAGAATTAGATGGGTAATACTTATTTTCTATTTCACTATACATTTCATGATAAAAATATGCTCCGCTATCAGGATCAAATCCTCTTTCATTAAATGTATCATTAATATCATTTTCTGATATTCGAGGATATTTTGTTAAAATATCATTATTACACGATTCAGTGACTATATAACGTTTGCGCTCATATGGATTTGGATGATCTATGTTTGGAACATAAAATTTAACAGATACTTCTTTGTTTTTTACAGATTTTTTTGTTATTTTGTTTACACCATCAATAAATTTATCTAATATTTTTTGATCAGGCGGACAAAGATTACTTGTAATAGATACTTCTAACAATGGATGAGGATGTTTGTAAATATAATCCAACATTTTAAAAGTATTTTTATCCATTAGAGGCTCACCTCCGGTCATTCTAAATATACGCAAATCTTTATAAATTGTAGGTAACCATTTCCAAAAGGCTTGTACATATGGATTATCTTCATTGGGCACTTTTAACGGCATATCTAAATATTCCAAATCATTATGATCTGAATCTACCCCTGACATTTTATATGGACCAAACTCGGTTATTTCCTTTTCCCATGCTGTACTTAAATGAGGCGAACAATACATGCATTTAAAATTACATGCTTGATTAAAATTTACTTCAACATTAATCGGATTAACATTATAATCATATGAAGAATTAGAAATTTCTTTTAATTTATCTTCTGCCCAATCCCAGTCCATATCAAAATATTCACATGCTCTATAATGCCTGTCACTTGTATGATTTAAATCTTCTGCCGACCAACAAAATTGACATCCTTTAGGTCTTTCTCCTTGAAGCATTAATTTACGTTCGTTTTTCTTTTCTATTGTATTATGTAATGCTCCAGGATTTTTTTCTAATTCTTCTAAAGGGATTTTATGTGCAGGAGGATGATAACAACTATGTGTTTTTCCTTGCGGTAAATGTAAACTAACCATAAACCATTTAGCCATACAAAACGACGGACTGGTCAAGTTAAGTTTTTCTTTCATAGCCTCAGATTTATTATAATATTCTCCTCGTTTTAATTTTTGCATATATTATAAAACTCTTTATATTCAGGAAACACTTTTAAAAAATTTGTATTTCGTCGTTTATCTAATTGATCGACGTATAATTTAAAATTTTTTCTTTGTAGAGAATAATCATTAGAACTATATACTTTATCTTCCATATACCGTATATTACGTTGGAATTTTTCTATCTCAATATCAGTAAACCCAATTAAAGAGTATCCAAACTTAGATGTATTTTTAATAGAATTTTTTTTCATATAATGTTCTGCATCCCACATATATTGAAGGAAATCTTCAGTACATATATCAACCGATAACCAATTAGGATCTTCTAAAATAGGTATATCAAACAATATCATTTGCCTATTTCTGCACTCATCATAATTATATTTTTCTCGTAAATTAAATATAAATTTTAAATAATCTTCTATAGAACTTATAGATAAAATATTAAATGTGTTTATAAAAGATAAATGCGATGAATATAACCAAAAATCATATTCTACTTCATATGTATACCCCGAATTTTTTGGCAATTCTTTTAAAAAAGATTTATCACTTACATCATAAATTATATGTTCATTTGATTTGCTGAGAGCAAATAATTCATTATAGGCCTCGCTACCTATTACATACTCTTTCCATAATACTTTACCATTTTTATCTTTTTCAGGTGTTCCGTCGTGCGGATTTTCTACAAATACAGTCGCTTTTTTCTTATATTGTTTTAAAAATTTATCTATATTTGTCTTAATTTTATTCCAATTCATCCCGGTACGAATATATTCTGCTCGTTTTCCTATAGAATCCAAACTAACATGAAGTGTAAAATGTTCTATAGACTTGGCTCTACTTAAATCAAATAATTTATTAATAAATTTATCTACAAGTTTATTGTCGATAGGTGAAAAATTACTTGTAACACTCATTTGTAATTTGTCATTTTTATGCTGGAGTGCATAATCTAATACTTTATATGTATCTTTATGCATTAAAGGTTCGCCGCCTGTCATTCTAAAATGGCGTAAATTTTGATAAATTTCAGGTAACCATTTCCAAAATGCTTGTATATATGGATTATCTTTCTTTTTTATTTTATTTTTTTGGCGAATTTCAAATGGTAATTTTCCTTGCTGTTCTAAATATTTTATATCATTATGCAAATGTTCTACTTCTGTAATTGTTTTTGAATGTTCGAATTTTTTACCCAAACTTTTTAATTTAAATGGTCCATATTGTTCCATTTCTTCATACCAAGTATTACTTAAATGGGGTGAGCAATATATACATTTTTGATTACATGCATAACTAAAGTTAACTTCTAAGTATGTGGGTTTAACATCAAAATCATGATCGTTATCTGTTACATAGTCATAATTTTCAAATGCCCAATCTTCCGATGACTTGTACAATCGATCACTGGTTTGGTTTAATTTTTCTAATTTCCAACAGTATTCACATCCTGGCGGCTGTTTACCCTGCGCCATCTGTTTACGTTCTGCTATCTTAAACTTTGTATTATGCAAAGCACTAGGATTTTTTTCTAACTCTTCTAAAGGAATTTTATGAGTAGGTGGATGGTAACAACTTTGAGTAAGCCCGTGCGGTAAATGTATCTGAACATATAACCATTTTGCTAAACAAAACGAAGGCGATATATCGTCTAGTAATGGTTTAACCTTGTCTGCCTTTTTAGATCTTTCCCAATAATTCATTTATTTAAAAACCTCATATTCAATTTGTGTTTCTCGTATTAATGGAGCAGTTCTAATAGGATTTATATATACTTCTTTAAAAAACTTCGAATTTAATGCATCCATTTCAGTTATATTTAATCCTAGATCATTTCTTAATGCTCGACCTAATTCTTGTGTTTTGGTTATTAATTTTGTTTCATCATAACTATATCCTGTGCGGGGGCAAGTAGCATCATCACCCTTAAATTGTGGAGCAATTTCATTCTCCCAAAATTCAGTATGCCATACAAAATCTCTTACATTTGACCAATCCCAGTCAGGTTCTAAATTTGTTTTATAACATCCTAATCTTGCGCCATATAATGCCCACAACCCGTTCTCTGCATCCGCACCTACCGACAACCATACTAATAATCTGTTATAATTTTTATAATGCAAATGATCCTTCAGTGGACGTTCTAATACTTTTTTTCCTTCGCTAAGGCTCATTTTAACACCTTCGCGAAATCCTGCTCTGTACGCTTGATAAGGTGAAGAATTATTATGCACATGGCTGTATATATTATTCATTTGCACGTAATGAACATCCCAACAAAATTCAACATGAGAACGTTCCGGTCCATCGGGATTAGATGCCTCATGTGTACGCATATTTTCTACTACTTTTTTTGGCCAGCACTTTATGCCGCCGTTACCATATACTAATCCGTTAACATCATTTTTACCAGACCAACTAATAACCCAGTCGTCTTTTATCTTTTCAGTATCAATTGTTATATTAAACAACTCAGGATCAACAATATTATCAGCATCAATACCGACAAATCGTTCTGTTTCTGATAAATTTGCCGCGGCTTTATGTGCGGCATCAGATCCATGTACTCCATGTGATCGTTTTGCCCATGGGCATTTATTTAATAAATCGGCAAAATTTTCGTCTGCATTTGGTTCATCGTATGAAATGAACACTACATCTAATTCAGTTATAGGGACTTGCATATGGAATATATTTTATATTAAGGTTTTTATTTGACCAAGAAATACCTTTTACAGAATCGACCATGGCAGATGTTTTAATTTTAATAGGAGTATTTAATTTTAATTTAGATATATTAATGTTTATATTTGTTTCCATAGAATATGGATTTCCAGGATCTTTAAAGAATGCAATTAATACTTTTTTTAGATTTTCTGTTTTTTCTATTTCATTTAATAGTTGTACTTCAATTACATTCGGAGCTAATGTTTGTATTAAAATATGATAATTTTCCAATCCGAAATCGAATTCACTAAGCAATCTTTTAGATTTTCCCTTAATTTTATGAGTAAAAATAAATCTATCTTTAATCTGCCATGCATAGTGTTCAAATACTTGTCTTGTATAAATGCTTATCTCATCTACTGATGCATTTTGTAAAATATCAGAAATGTCATATTTTAATGTTTTAATATTTTTTGATTCACTTAGAAAATCATTTAAATCCACGTATAAGGATTTAAACATTATATTTGGATTATTTTTCTTAGTAATAAATAAATTTAAAGCAGAGCCTTCCTCAAATTGTAATTGGCCTATAAGGAGAGGCATACTCATTTTATTAATTATAGCAGAATTAAGGGAAATTGTCAATATTAAATCATCTTTATAAATGGTAATTGCTATATCTGTATTTTCAATTATATTATCTACTTTATTGATTTCAAATAATTTAGTGTCGGCTCTAAGCAATCTTATTATTTCGTTCTTCCTAACAGGTTGTATTGTACCCACATCTCTATCAAATGCAACTATATATTCTGACATTTTTTCAAAAACGTTATCGGCTACTGTACGTGTTACAACAACAGCCGGGTCATCGATATCTATTTTATGATCGTGCGGACAACTTCCAATTATTTCGCCTGAAAATTTATTGTAATATATTTTAATTGGAGCAGAGAGTGCTTCGTTGACCGCTTTTAATAATTCGTTCATATTTTTGTTTTATAGATAGTTTTATATGTATTTAATATTTCTTCGGTAATAAAACTTTTATCATTTATTTTTAGAGGAAATTGCATTAAATAATTTTCAATCATTAAATTGCATTTATCATTTAAAAAATAATTATACTGTTCTGTCCATCCTTGTTCAGATTTAGTATAATTTAATTTATCCGTATAGATATTACGCAATAAATCATAACAAGATAATCGCATAGCAATAGACATATTGGTATATATATCTTGTTTTTCTGGTCTGTATGATTTCATTATATTATAATAAATTTCTCGCCAATTTTTAGAAATCATTTCTAACATATTAAAAAATTCATAAATACTTCTTGCATTTTCTTCTGATTTATCTAATTTGTCTCCTGTTTTTTTAAAATAAAATATATCACACGAAATGTTAGGCAATTTACATTCTTCTATATGTTTTGCCATATATGTGTTAGATTCACAATTTAATGCTAATGTATCTTGAGGAAATAATAAATTAAAATATGACATGTATTCAAATTCATATTGCAGATCTTTAAAAAATAATATATTATTGACGCTAAAAATGGTCTCATCAAACGGAGTTGCATGTATTGCTTGCCACGTATTATCAACTTCTAATTCGGCAACATTAATTGGAAATTCTATTATTTTATCAAAATATTGTGAAGGAAAATTTGTTTTATCGTCTGTCAATAATGCAACATTATTATATTTCCTTTGTGATATTTTTATACTTAACGCAGATAAAATAGCTGAATCAACAACGTTTTTTTGATTGCTGTTAGGAACATATATTAAAAATCCTTTACTCATATAACCTCATCAATTTATCCCAGTTTCTATCTATTGCTTTTTTATTCATAATATGTAAATTTTCATTTTTAGAATTTACAAAAATATGTTGCCATTCTTCGTCAGGTTTATGACTTAAACATCGTATTCCGTCTGATAACACATCTTGTATGTCATCCTTTGGTTCGACATATTTCATTGGATTATCGGGCAAAGGTTTAACTAATGTGTTTTCAACAAATCCGTTTAACATATGAGTTGCAATACTTACAGCAAAATCTGTTCTATAAATTTTAGTAGAAAATCCATAAAGATATCTATAAAAATCCCAATTATCTTTTATATGACCCCATAATTCAAAAAATAATTGAACTACCTCATCATTTTTGTCAAAGTATATTGCAGTAGACCATAACATTGGAATACCTTTTTTATGTAACCTTCTTTCTAATGTATGAAATGGAGGTTCATTGCGTAGTGTTATTGCATCTGTATACAACATTAAAGTTTCGTCTAATTTAAATATTATATCAAGAAAATTATTATTAACAAGAAAATCAACATCTAACATTAATGTTTTGTCAAATGGTGTTAATTTTATAACATCGTTCTTATTCCAATTTTCAAATTGACATTCAAAAGTTGTCCACGGGCTGTCATAAAATTTACGTATATTAGATTTATGTTCGGGTTCTTCTGTTATAATATGATCAAATGCTTTGTCTAATACTTTGCTTGTCGTTGATTTAGAATTCCAATCCAAAGAGGATTTATCAGTAATTAAACATGTTTGATTATTTTTCATATGTTTTTTAACAGCAGATGCGGCTAAAATAGCAAGTCTAATATAATCTATTTGTTCATTATTATAAGCAAAAAATATTACACCATTATTCCCATTCAACGAGGCGTTTAATGCTTCTTGCTTTTTTAAATTTTTCATGTGAAATTATATATTCATTCATTGCGCTGGCATAAGCAGATATTAACTTTTCTAAAAAAATTTCGCTGTCTTCTATTTGTACTGGATTGTCATGTACGTCGCTAACTACAAACGGAGTATATCCTTCATCTCTCATAGTTTTAACAAAATTTATTAATGTTTGATCTGCTTTAAAAAGCGAATTGCTATATTGAACTTGCAACATATTTTCTGCACGTTGCTTTGCTGATTGTTTTTGATTGTGAAGTGTTAATCTAAAATTAGAGAAATCTAATGCTCTTTCTAATCTATCATCCATATTTCCTTTTTATTTTATTTTTATGACCAGGCACCGGAGCCACCTGTACCAGTCGGACTCTGTTTTACAAAACCATTAGTGCCCGAATATGTTTCAGCAGTAAAATTAGCAGTATAGGCGCCAACAGTTAATGGCTTATCTTCCGGAATTATATGACCCCATTGAAATACTGCATTACCATCTTGAACTGTCCCTTGTTTTGTATTATCTAAAACAACTTTCCAGGTATATTGTGAGCCATCGGCATTTCGTTTTCCATATACAAATACCTCTGCTCCTTCACCAGGAACAGGATCAGAACCACCGGGAGAATCTCCTCCGCCACCATATATATTAGATGCTTGTTGTGCTTTAAATAATAACTTATAAGATGTTCCATAATCATATGGAACAATTTTTTTTCCTGAAGCATTAGAATTAGCATTAGAAGTACCAAAATCAGCCGCTAGATCAGCACCTGCATTTGAATATGCTTCAGTTGTTCCATTATGCTGGTATGATATAATAGACGAAGCAGAACCACTTGGATTGGTATTTTGCCAATGAACACCTCCATATGCTAAACCACTTATATCACCAGCCATTGAAAAATATAATTTTCCAAAAGAATCCATAAACGTATTCCAACCTACTGAACCATCTCGGCCTCCTGTATGATTCATATCTAATGTAACTTTACCACCTTGGTTCCACCATTTTCTTGCTGATAAAAAATTACCAAAATTCAAATCAATAAATGCAGTAAGTGTATCACCATAATTTAACGGATTATGGGTATCAGCATAACTACCCCAGTTACCTGAATGTGTAACAGTCTGTGCGGCATAGGTATTTGTATATGATCCGGCATCAACAAAACAATGATATCTATTTTCTACTTTAAGAAGTTCATTGGAAATAATATGTATTGTATCTTGGTGTGGTTTATCGGTATCTATTCCACCTGTATTGGCATGATCTTTTATGCCTTCCATAACAACATCTGTTGTTGTTACTCCTGTAGTAATATTTGGGTCTGTTGATATGAGAGTCTCATCTGCCGCTTTTGGTTTATTTGTGCGTAATTGTGCTAATCCAGCATAAGACCCAAATTTATCGTATAGGGCTTTTGTTATTTTTGTGGCGGTAGCTTGACTCCCGGGGGGCAGGTCACCTTCAGGATCAAAATGAGCATCGGTTAACTTGGCATGCCCCCAACCACACGAAATATCGTGAAGGCTTGTATGATTGCCTGGTGTATAGTCGCCTATTACCGAAGAGGAACTGTTATTTTTAAACCACCATACGTTATTAAAAAGATCTCTATTGTTGTCGACATGTTCGTCTTGCACTACCGTGGTTTTATTAAGGATATCTGTCATATATAAGACCTTCTATTATAAAGTTCGTCATTATTAACTACTATTTTATTTATCTATCGGAATGGCACAGTTCTATATGATAGAACTGTGACTCCTATTTTAATTAATTGGACCTACAACAACAAGTACTGTACCTTCGCCCTCGCCATCAAAGTCTTCCAATGCTCTTCCTATGATTGCAAAAGACGATACGGATTGAATATCGGCTTTCTTTGCAACCCCTGGTATTTCGCTAGAACATAGTCTGTCCCCTTTCTTGACTGGACCGATTACTTTACAAGGTATTCGTCCTGTCATTGCAACGTGTGGATGAGTTTCCTTTGGTCCTGCAGAACCGTTTAAACCAAATCCTGGTTTTGCAGAAATAATCCCAAACACATCGGTGTCTTCTTCTTCCATTGTTTTAGTAATTTCTTCTAATCCGCCTAGTTTAACAACTGTGCCTGCATCATATATTTCGTCCGCGGCAAATCTTTCTCCTAAGTCAGAATATGTTGATTCAAGTGTTGAACCAACTGCCAAATTATAGTCACCAGTCATTATAACTGAATCAGTTGCTTTGGATGTTCCATCAAAATGACAATCAGTATTCCAATATGTTTTAATAGCATATCCTTCGGAAAAATAATTACCTGCCCCACCTATATCATCAGGTGATATGCTTGATGCAGGATCTTGCGGTAAAATATTCCCATTAGTCAAAATGTCGCCAGTGCCATGGGCAGTTATTTCTATATTATCATTACTAGCAGTTGACAATACCAATTTACCATTTTGAGATGCAACAATCATTGTTGAACCATGACCTTCGATATTGGCTAATTTTAAATCTGCCCATGTCGCAACTGCACTAAATGCATTTGTAGTGACTGTTCCTTCTTTAATTAAGTTAAACTTATAACCATCATTCTTATCCATTGCAAAACCGCCTATTTTTTCAGCGGTACTATTATGATAAAAGAAAGAAAAACCTCTATCAAAGTTGTCTTGCGTAGTTAATACCGCATCATCGGCTCCTCTACCAAACTGGGTAATAGGATCTACAACTTTAAAAGATTCTGAATTAATTTCAGTAATTGTTCCTGTGGTTGACCCTTCTACTTCGAAATTTCCACCAACGAATAAATTTTTAGCAATACTTGCACCTCCCAAAACTTGCAATGCCGCTCCTGACGAATCGGTTCCTGAATGGCTACTAGCATCAGCAGTAGATTTTATTTTTAAAGCATAATCATTTACCGTTCCAGAATTGGCTTCGTCTGTTCCATCTGCTTTTTCAATAATAACAGGTCTAGTTGCCAATATTGTCGGTTTACCTGCCGAACTAAGGGTGGCTACATTATCTTCAATACCATTAGATGCAAAATTACCAATAATTGGTCGACGAAGAGGCGAAGCTCCGGATTCTTTTCTTAATGTTATTCCAGGATAGATTACAGGAAAAACAACCGATAATACCGAACCGTCAGCATCTAATTCGTCTGTATAACTTACTGTATTCCAAGTATGTGTCCCAGTAAGTGGTTTAAAACCATGCCGTTCGACTGAATTTTCGGTTGCACCATTTATATTAATAATAGCTATTACAAGGCCTTCAGTAATAAATTTTAAACAGTTATAAACCCCTGGATCCGTAGAAGTCCCACCATAATTATCATATATCTTTGCAAATTCTATTGTATAATTGTCATCAGTTGGAACACTAATTCCTTTCCATGCAGTACCATCCCATAATTTTAATCGAGCCTCGCCTGATGTTTCGTCCCACCATAAATCTCCTACAGAAGGACCACTTGGAGCAGTGGTTGCCGCTACTAAATTTGAAACCATTTTCCATGAAGTACTTGCAGTATCATAAAATTTTAATTTATAACCTTTATTACTTGTACCCGATCCGGTTGATTTATCATACCAAATTTGGCCGTGTATAGGATTGCTTGGTGCAGTAGTTTTTGAAAAATTTTCTAATAAATGGACAAAGTCTTCTGCTACAATTTCTCCATATCCTCTATAATTTTGTCCTAATAATTTAAGACTTGTATTTGTGCTATCAACAGTTCCATCACTAACTGTAAACGTAGTATTACCATCGTAGCTATCAATTGTATAAGGCATTTTAATTTAACTCCTAATAATTATCCGTTCTTACTCTTATTGTGTATATAACTTGGATAAGCCTATTTGCACTTTTTTGTACTGGATGAAAAACAACATGAGTAAGTAATAATCCTGTATTTCGTCCTGTGGCCGCTTTTGATTTTAATCCGATTTCATCAAAAATAAAATTCCCATCTATACTTGTAGCGGTATCATCATTTGATTGTGAAAGACCAAACAAGTTAAATGTATTGTCGCTGATGCTTGGCTCTGTATAATTAAGTGTACATGTTGCTACAATATCACTGTAAACATTACCTGTGGTATAGTTTACTTCCATTTTATTTTTTGTTGTGTCGGTGTTATCTGTATCTATAATATCAACATTTTTATAAAAAACATCATTATATAAATTATCGCTATCTAAATTAACTTTTTCAGCACGATATGTAACATTACCAGAACTATCAGTAATCGTTCCTGCATTTCCGAAATGCATTTCATAAATGCTAAAATTATCATTATTTGCTAATTTATTAGCAATACACCTTGACATATTTTCAAAGTTAATTTTATTTTTCTTGTTTACAAAAACATCGCCGGATTCAGGATCCCAAATTTTAAGATGGCCCATCATTCCTATTTTAACACTTGTTTCTATAAATTGTCCAGCTTCCATAATTCATTCCGTATTATTAAGTATATTTATTTGACTTAAATTATACTATCGTCCCTTTTCCGCCAGCATTAATAAATGCCGCTCTAGTATTAGTACTATTTCCTATTGTTACTCCACTATCGTTAAATGCTGGTAACGTTAATGGATCCGGAACAACTAATTCTGTAAAATCATCTAAATTACCTGCACGTCTAATTTTAGTTGAATTAGCATGTACTGTTTGACTAGTTCCATCATATCCTCTTGTTACTGTTAAATCATTAGTACTAATTGAGGTAATTAACATTCTTTCTTGATCGACAACTACAACATCATCTACTAGATATAGTGAACCATTAGCAACAGTTAATGTGGTTCCGACCACAGTAATACCGTTGGTCATATTTATAGTAGTTTCGTTTGCATCATTTATACGTTCATATTTTTTTACATAACTATTATCTATAAACATTCTAAATGCTCGTGTATCATTATTAACAGTACTTCCGCTTGTATTTGTTTGTACTTGCACATCTACAGTCTCAAGTGGATTAGAACGCATTGTTTCTTCTAGCGATCTATGATCATATAACGTATCTATTTTACTATGAAATGGTTTTACAAATTCCAAATAACTTATAATATCTTTAACATTATCGGGCTGGTATGTTTTTGGCCTGTCATCTATTTTTGAGTATTTTTTTAATTGAATAAATGTAGATTTAGTTAACCAATCAACATTTAATTGTTCACTTAAAATATAATTAAGCATGGTAAAAAACCATTCGTTATAATAATCTTGATATTGTCCTACCCATATATCTTCTCGTAAACCTTTTAATATATTACCAAATTCTATTCTTGTATTTGGATCCCAAGTACCCGAATCCCAAGCAGTTTGGTCCCATCCTTCTATTGTTGCTCCGTTCCATAAAAGATCTAATATTTGTATTGTACCATTTTCTTTACCTACCTTATTCCATATGTTATCGTTATACAAATAATACGCATAATTTCCCAATCCGTCATCATTATCTACTTTTGTTAACGAATACAATGTAGAATCAACGCCATATAAATCGTTTCTAGTATTAACTGTTATATCAGGTACTGTATCACTATTATAATCATAATTAGGATCAAACCAATCTGCATATACCCAATAATCAGACGTGTTATAGGATATATCAGTTGTTTGATCTAAAGTTATAACTTTGGCTATGTTTTTATCCCAACCAGGTATTGTATCAATTACATTAATTTTTATTAATATTTCATTTGCTTTAGAAATACAGATTCTGATGGCATCTAATTGATTTTTAATCCATGATTGTTTCTGAGGTCTTATTAAATTGCCTCGCCTATTTGCGGGATGCAAATTTAAATCAGGAACCTGATTTGGTTTATACAAATAAAGTTTTTTGTCGTTTACTATTTTAAAATCTAAATCTTGAAATAATTCTGCCCAGCCTTCTTGTCCTGCCCACACTCCTGCAGATATTGTTTGTTTTGCTTGATAGTAATATCTGTCATTATAAACACGCCACTTACTATTTGTAAAATCTTTCGAAAAAGTACCACCTGAAGTATGAGGAACCAAGCAATAATAGTTATTAGAACCACTATGTCTTATATTTCCAACTGAATATGCAGTTGTAGCAACCCATGCAGTGGTAACATCTAATGTTTTATGAACTACATTTCCTGTAACATAATCTGATCCAATGCTCCATTGACTATATGCAATTTCTTCGCCATAGTTGTCTCTTCCTAATAAACTTTCAGCTAATCTATCATGAAAATTATCAGGTATAATGTTTACCGAATCATCTTTTCGTATAAAATGCCATTCTTTATGTATATTAGCATCAGCTGAAGGGTATGATGTTGCTTTAAGATTTAATTGAAAAACAGTAGATGTATCGTTTATTAACTGATCAACATTGGCGAACAACATATAATTAGACATAATTGGCGCTACCCATATAACCCCATTTGCAGTTGGATCTGTTATATAAGATGCAACTTGGTCACATGTTAGTGTTCTTCCTATATTTTTTTCATATCCTGCTACAAATGACGTAATTGGTATTGTTGTTTTATTTTTAATCCAAAAATAGTAATATGTTTTCCATGTTTGATTTATTTTATCATATAATTGATCTTCTGTCCAATGATAATGAGTATTAATACCATCACTATCAACTGTATAATATGCTTCTCCGGTACATTTAATCCCGTCTATTTCTGTTTTAGCATCAACTAATTTACTCCATTCATCCGGCGTTTTTGTACTTTTTGTCCATTCAAGAACATTAATACTTGATCCAGAAATCATTGCTCCCCAATTTTTAGCGGCGTAATTAACATCAATTTGTTCATAATCTATAAATTTACATTTAGACAGGTCCCACCATACTGTGCCAATATAATCTTCGGACCAATTACTTGCAGTACTCGTTGTCTTATTAATATCGGTCGAATTAGAATAAACTGCTAAATCTAAAGAATTTTTAATATCAATATTTTTATCTGCCTCAGCAGGTATTTGTCCTTTGAAAGGATCATAATATTCAAATTGTGCAAGTGTACTACTTTGTCGTATAGATAACCCGCTTAAAAAATTGCCAGTATCATATAATAGAGCAGATTTTAAATTATTTGGGTCTGATTGTGTTTGCTGATTTCTGATTGTATCAAAATGTGAAGTAGCCGTACTAAATTTATGAACAATATAACCATATGTACTGTCAGTTGAGACTTTAGTTAAATTATGAATAAAAATAACCGTTGTTCCTGTTGTCGGCGAATTGGTAAAAGTAACTCCGGTTTTGCCGAACGTAATAGCACCTAATGCAGAAGTTTCATCTGTCACTTGAAGCCAATTATAACTGCCTGCGTTACCATATAAAATTGTGACATCACTAAATTCGGGCACAGTTGTATATGATACTCCGGAAGTATATGAAAATACAGTTGTACCAGACCCACCTACAAATGTTTCAATATAATTTTCTGCATCACAATATGCCTTCCATCCATTTTGCCATTGATAAGTGGAACTTACAAGAGTAAGATACATATCTTTTTGTGTATTAAACCTAACAGGTTTAAACACAAATACTTTTCCGTCTTCGCCTACTGTATTAATATATTCATCAAGATAAAAATGATCTAAACTTTTTAAGGCAGAAAGGTTTCCATATTCAGACGAATTGCCTGTTGGGAATCCAGAAACTTTATGAATACCATCTATAAGGGGATCTGAACTTGTGTTTGCTATATACACAAAATCTCCTGCAACTAAACCGTGGACGACACTTGTCCGTATTTCTGCTTCATTGCCTGTTTTTGTCCCTGCACAAACTTCTTTTATTTCTAAACTTGTATCCATTAATCTAAATATATTCCATTGGCCACCACTAAATGCTGTTGTATTATTATTACCTGTCCAAACCATCCACAAACCTGATTCAGCACTTATGGTTTCCCAATTATCTCGTGTCGAATCAAATGTTTCTAAAGTAACACCATGATCAGCATTTGGTGTCCATTCTGCTGGTATAGCTGATGCTAATTCAATTGTTGCTGTTTGATCATATGTTCCGCTTGTTGTAACAGTGGATACGGCTAGTCTTCCGGTATAACCAACTCCTGCACTATTCTTTCCTGTAAATCTAAGGGTTGCTATATTTGCAGTAACCGGAGCAGTAGTTATTCCTTCGGTTGCATCCACTAAAGATTTTACAACAATTTTTGTTCTATCTGATTGATTACTTGTAGTTCCAAATGTATTAAATTTACAAGTATAATTAGGCTTAGCAGATATTTTTGCTACGGTACTTGGCACCCTGTATAGTTTACCTTCTCTACGTACTTGGTCATATGCATAATATGGTTTTGTACTATCCCAGGCATTAATTAATGCAAGGCCTTTTAAAGAACTATATATTGTTCCGAGATCTGATACATTAAAAATTGTATAATCTGGTTCTGTTGTTAAAACATAACCAGCATTTGGTAAATCATTTTCAAATTTGTCAATAGATGCAAAAGTTGAATATGTAAAATTAGGACTGTATTTTCCTCTTTGTTCAAACGTAATATTATCAGTTGGATTCTCTAACCATCGACCGTCACTTGGTAATAGAGAAAGATATATGTCATAGTCTAAATCCTCGGCTTGCCCTAAAAATATTTCTTTAAAATTAATAATTTGCGGATTTTGTCTTACATCAGATTGTTTTAATTGAAATTCATATGTTTTTTGTGTAGCAGAGGCACCAAATTCGCCTTCACTAATCATCCAATTTTCTTTCGTGTCTATGGATACATTGCTACCTGCTAATGTAGTTGTCCGCATTAATCTATCTAACGCATTTGGAGTACCTAATTGTTTAGACAAACCATGTACAAATTCATACTGAACATCGCCAGTTAATTGCATATTTCTTAAAAATGTTTGCTTATCGTACCCAATATTTTTTCTAGCATAATCAACAAATTGCGAATTAACTAAGGTCTGTTCTGTGTTAAAATATCCTCTATCAATATCATCTATTGATTTAGTAAAGTTTGATAACAACTTTGTATCATTAACAATAAACCCATCTGCTCTTGGTGCTCCTGTCCAATTTGTTGTTTTTCTACCAATTAATTTAACTCTATATCTACGTTCACCAAATAAAGGCGAATATAACAAATCGTTAAAAACAGTGGTGTTATTCATAGTAAGTAAATGCTCATATGTACAAATATAAAATCTAATACCATATATTGATTTAGTTACATCTTTTGGTTCGACTGATATTCCGTTATCTGTCCTTGTTACTATAATATCGGATGATGTTATTTCGTTTCCATTTGCATCAAATACATTATAATTATTATTAATATAGACGCCTAAGTCTTTTATATAACCAGGTGCGGTGATTTCATAGGATACATATTCTCCCAATGGAGATAATGCAACCCAGTTATCTGTTTTCCATTTGCTCTCAGCCCAAAATAAGAATTGTTTTCCAGTATATCTCCAATCTCTTATTACTCTTGCTGTACTATCATATTGTTTAAATTTAAAACCGATTGATTCTAAATATTTTCCGTATGATATCATAAAATCATACATATCTTGGATTGATGTATATTCTGTTCCGTATTTTATTTGGGTAGCAGTTGCGTCGTGATCATGGTATTCAATAACATTAGAATTGCTTACTTCTATTCTTATGTTATTACTATTTTGTTTTGTTTTCAAAATATTAAAATAAGGTTCGACATTATTATAACCATATACTTTATAACCATCTGCACTTTTTACAATTCGTACACCACTATAAAAATACTTTTTAATAGGAGGGCTCTTGTAAAGATATAATTCATAATCTTCTTCAGGCACAAAATTATTAGACTTACTAGCAACTAAACTATCCATCATAAGACGAAGAGTGTCTTTATCAGAATATCCTTCCATTTTATGTGTTAACTGAACTGTTAGTCCTTTGACTTTATCATAGTAATCAGATAATGAAAGTGAGCCTTGATTAACAAGTTTTTCTATAATAAGATGTTGTAATCCAAATCGTGTTAGCATCTTATTATTTTTGTCAACATCTCTATGTAATTTAAATAAATCAGATGAAACATTTCTCCATAAATTTGCATCATATGTAGTTGATCTATGTTTGGTTTCTTTAGATATAATTTGATCAGGAGTTCTTATAGTTTGAACTCGTATCACACCACCCATATCAACATGTTGAGTACAATAATAATATAATAAATCCGGGGCATTATCTGCAACTATTATTTGAATATAAGCATTTGCAGTACCAGCAGCTCCACTTGAAGTAATGCCAGTTGTATATGCACTTGGCGAACTATTGTTAAAATTATTAGAAAATGCAAGCACATGACTATCATTACTTGTGTCGCTAACATCAAATCTATATGTATATCCTTTATACAATCTAAACGTATCTCGTGATATTCCGTCTATATCAAATCTATTATATGTAACATTGTTTAATTCATATTCTGATTTAGTAACAATAAAAGTATTTTTTATAATACTAGGTCCAGCAATTATTCTATCTCTAGTATCCCAATGTTTCTCAAACCATTTAGCCGAATTCATACTAAACAGATATTCTTGGTTAACAAAACATGGCTGACTTGATCTCCACCATATAGTTTCTAAAGGACTGTGGTCAGTTACAAGAAATTCTTTCGCTGCATTTGTGGCAGTTGGAGCAGTTACTATGGTTGCAGTAACAGGATCTTGCAGAACACCAGCATCTGTAACCAATGTTGCGATAGGTGCTCCTGTCCGTATGTATCTTGGATCTTGATATAAAAGTCCGCCAGGATTACTTGTTATTCCTCGTGTTAATGCATTTATTAAATTAGTTCGTTTTGTATCATTACCACCATTTGCACTTGACCGCCAATCATAATTTGTATCCCACCATGTTGGCTTAACAGTATGACCTAACATTTCCCATGGATGAGTATGTGGTTTATCTGTATCAAAATAATATTTGTATATTGCTCGCCAATAACCTAACTTATCCCCAACAGTAGAATAATTCCACGTCCATTCGTTGGTTGCATTATATTGGGTATTCTCAAAACTGTCTATATCATTATCATTTTTCCATTTATTAATAATTTCATCAATATATGTATTATATTCTGCAATTGTATGTGTTGTTTCTCGATACTTACCAGGAATATTATCATGCAAATAATATTTTGTTGCTGATGTTACAGTCGGTTGTATTGCATTATAAATTCTTTTTTCTAACTCTAGTAATGCTTGGTCTCTAATATCAGCAACAACCGATGTTTGTGAATATTTTACAAATAAACTACCATCATGCCCTTGAATAACATTAACTGTATTTGTTCCTGTATTATCTGCATATTCTTCTGGCTTATGCAGAGGCATAATATTAAATTTTGCAAGGGTAGGCGGACAAAAACTTTGAGCATTATCTGTGCTCATTTTAATTTTAATATTCTTAATAGGGTCGGACCCGCTGGGTACGACAGGTGCAGTACCAAAAGTTAGATTTGCCTTATCTTCATCTATTGTGTAATCATCTACTATTGTTTTAAGAACCCATGCACCTAATTCATATACATATACCATTATATGATTGTTTGCTGTATCTGTAATTGTTTGTGTTTTCGGTAATGCAAATGCTGTTGTTGAGGCGTCTCCTTTATAAGTTAATTCTACAAGATTACTATAATAAATCATATCACTATATGCAAAAGGAAATGTTCCATCTCGTCCTAACGTCATTAGTTGTAACGTTTTATCTACTAAATCTCCTACAGATAGTGCAACTGGTTCTTTATCATTTTGTTCTTTTACCCTAACAAGAAATTTCTTTTTAAATAGTTCATATTCGTCTGAAATATATCGCAATACATTTATAATATCATAATCATAACTGTTTAAATGTAATCCCAAACGTAACATAGATGAATCATGTTGAAGAATTGCTCCGCCTATATTAGCTTCCTTTGCAGTATTTCTATATGTATTACTGCTGGTTGCTGAGCCGACCAATCCTACTTGTTTTTCAATTATATCAAGAAAATGATTATAAAATTGATTGTATTGTACCTTCCCAATATTTTCATTTTTTGGATTTTTTTCTATTTGGTCTGGCACATCATAATAAAAATTTGCATTAGTTGCCGCTGATTTAAATTTTACATCAATTACATCATTTACTGCAATAGGTATTTTTGTTGATGCTGTACTTTGAGTAGTAGGTGTAAACACCTTTACATCACTTGAGTTATATGTTACATCATAATCTTGTTTTCCAAAATAAGGTAACACAATTTTTTGTCCATTAATATAATAATCACTTTCATTCGTTAAAATATTTCCATTTTTATAAACTTCAGGTTGTCCTGGTTCATTTTTAGCATCTATAATATGGATGGTACCTATCATATTTGTTTGGCCAGTACTTGCACCATCTGTAACCCAATAAAATAAACTATCAGGTGCGTTTGACGGAACAACAAAAGTTATTGTATTATTTGTTGCATCATTATTTGAAACACCAGTACTATAAGGTGCATTAATTGAATCTATTATTTCGAATCCATGTGTGGCAGTTCTGTTTTCAAATGTATAAGTTTTTCCTCTTGCTAGAAATATCGAAGGACTAGTTCCATTTAATGTTTGTTGACCATACACACCTTTAATCTTAAACCGCCAACCATTATCATACCCTACGTCGTCTTGATAGTAAACCAAATAATCTCGTGGAGGTTCAAATGCAGTTGTACCTAAATCTATTACAACATCGTCACCGGCTGTTTCGACTACCTTAGTTATTGTTACAGGCAATCGTGTTTGTGATTTAGATTTATTCCATCCATTTTTATATTCATATTTGTCTGTTATTCTATTATATACTTGGAAAAAATATACTCCTTCATTATAATAAATTGTTTCATTAACAACATATGAATATCGAGTTCTATTTAATGAAAAATCAAATTGTATATTTTGTATATTTTGATAAAATACATCTGTATTAGTAGACAAATCAGTTGCACTTGTTCCATAAACAGGCGGAAATAATAATTCTTTATCTACAATTGCCCCCGAAGTAATATTTTCCATGTATCCAAAGATACTATTACCTAAAAATGTAGAACTATTAAATGATGTTAAAGATTTAAATGTGCTATCATAAAGATCAAAATAAGGATGCAAATTTCGTCTTGTTTTAGTTTGGCATTTAGCCCACGTATCATTAACTGCACTATATGTTACCTCAATTCCTATCCATTCTCCGTCACCAGAAATAGTCATTACATCGCCATCAATAGGACTGCCATTTCCTGCTCTTCCATCTGTTTCTAAAGTAAGAGTAAGACTAGTATCAATGTCATCAACTATATAAACTTTATTATTATATGCTAAATCAGCGGCTGCGGTTTGATTAATAAAAACTAATCTATCATTATTAGATAATGTATGAAGAACATCTGATATACCTAGAGTACCTGGATCACCAACTTTAATATTTTGTCCTGATTTTCCTAATAAGGTTGACGGATGATTCCAAATTGCATTATATGAAGGGTTAACGTTGTCGTCACTATAATCACCATTTACAATAGCGGCAACTGGTTTTCGCCCATGTGTTCCGAAATTATATAGTTTAATATCTCGATTATACTCTATAATTGGTCGTAGTGCCTGGTCTTTAATACCAATAGTACCACTACCATATGTTAAAGGAGCTAGACCATTAAAAATATTAGTTGCACGAATAGTATCAATATGATACCAACGATTTGTTCTAGACCATGCATTGTTATCTCTTGCCCCTCGTTGCATAATAATATAATCTTTTTCATTAGCCACATCAATTGAAGAGTCCCAAGGCAAAGTATCCCAAAAATTATTAAAACTACCTGATTGATCCCATTCATAAAAATCTATAGAACCATATGGTACTTTAAATGAAGTTTCGGATTCGTCTATAAGGAATATTTTATTTCCTACACCCTCAACTGTGTATGTGTCACCACTAATAACAACTTGTATTCCGTTTTCAAGGCTTATAGATTTTTCACCAACAGTATAGGTATAGTATTGGTTACCTTCAATCTCTCCTACAGTTACTCCTGTAACGGATATTGTTAGGGCCTCCTTTATCCAATAATAGGATGAATAATTTATTAATTTATCAGGATCAATAGGTGGATGCCAAATATAAGTATCATCAGAAAATAACTTATCAACATTTGACGTAATAGTTCCGGCATAACTTAATTTATTAAGTATATCATCATATGTTACTGCTTCATCTATATTATCAGAATTTAAATTCTTTGATAAAATTCCTGGTTCTAATTGGTATGTATCACGCAATGAAGTAGAGGATGAGGCATATAAATCATCGCTTGGCTTATTGATGATTCCTGTTTTTTTACCTACCCAAGCATTTATTTGTTCTAAATTACCTGGCTGAATAAGTTGATCTAATGTTGCATTTAATATTTTTATGTTAGGACCGGTTTGATGAATTATAGGTAAAAATTGGCTTGTCTCTCTTTTTGCTACATCAAAATTACTGCTTCCAGGAATTGTGTTTTTTTCCTGTTTCTTTATCGTTATCTCAGATGAATAATCAGCCATATGTTTTTACCTTAATATGAACTACTCGAACCACTAGATCCTGAATAGCCACTACCCGATGAACCCGAAGTATACGTTATACCTGCTTCAATTGTTGCTGTTGACGTTATTACTGATGCCGCACCAACTGTACGTAAATTAGTATCAGTATACACAGAAACAATATCAACATTAGATACCTTTGCCGCAGAAATAAATAACTCGTCGGAGTTAGGTGTTATTTCAAACAAGCTACCAAATCTACTTTCAGAGTACCCCGGCACTATCACAACAGAATTTATAATACCTACCATTTTATTATGAATATATGCACTTAACTCTGTATAATAAAAACTCTCTCCAAAATCCCAATACTCCGGTAGAAAATATTCATCAACATATTCAACTATTTTAGATTTAATTTCATTGTCAGTATAAACTGTTCCTACTGCTTTTATAACTTTGAACCTTGCTTGGAATTCAGTATCTGCTTGTTCTCCAAAAAGTATTCGGTATTTTACTGACCGATAAACAATTGTATCAGACGATGTCTTATAATTATCAAGACTGGCAAATTGTAATTCTAAAGCATTAGTTGTTGGAGGTAATGGTTTGGTTGCCGGATTACCATCAGTTGTTAACCAATTTCGTAATGCTGTATCATATGAATTTGTTAGAATAAACAGATCAATAATATTTGATACTGCTGGATCTATTGCATAATCTTCAACAGCAAAATGGTTCCATTGAAATTTTAGTGTCTGTCTTCCGACAATTTGAGTTGAATTATATGTAACATTGTTTACTTCGTATGTTGCTTCGCTTGCTAAATTTGTATATTCGATTGTTCCGTCAAGTTCTTTACCTAAATACATAGATGGTGAATTATCAAAATCTATTGCACCACTAGAATATGTTGTCTTACCAACTAAATCTATAAATCCTTCAGGATTATCAGGAACAAAATCTCCATTAGCATCAATTAATGTTAAAATAACTCGTCTTGGATCTGTGTATCCATCTGGATATGTAAAATAATCTAATATATTAAATTGTATATTTTCTGTTAATGCTGTTGCTGTGTTCACTGTTTCTGTGCCCACGCCATCCCAAGTATTTGGTTTAAGAATAAGTTCTTTACTAAATGTAATTTTATCATCAACCGGTTTTAATGTATTACTTGATGTCTTTAATCTTGCTCGTTGATTATGAAATCTAACATTTTTAATACTTGCAAAAATATATCGAATAGTTCGTAATTGAAAAATCCATTGCTGGCCAGATACATCATATTCTATCCTCATTAAAAAACTTTTGTCATCATTTGATGTCCCCCCAACAGTACTAATATCCCATGCAGTAATATCCGGATCACCAGCAACAGCACTATTATTAACTATAGTCCATGTTCCTGCTGTATGATTAAAATAAAGCCCAAATGTATTTTTATTATCTAATTGTGCAATTACAGTCGTTTTTTCTGTATCAGAAAATTTTGTATTATACGGAGGTATAATACGTTTTATTCTTGCTGTACTTGGTATTACCCTACTTAATGTTAATGCACCATATCCTTCAGAGGTTTTTCCTGTAAAATCAGCATCTATATTTGTAAGTCCTCTACCATCGCCATATATTGATAAAACAGTTGCCCATTTAGTTGAAGCAGATGCACTAAAAGGAGTTTCGCTAAATTCTACTATAGATCCTTTTTTAACATAAATTAATTCATATATACCAGGAGTACCAACAGGTGCAACACTTGTTGCTCCTTGAAATTTTGTATTAAAATATCCTGTACAAGTCTTTGTAGTAGATGAAACTTGTGTCCATTCTAATATTGGAGCAGTTGACGATATGATAGTTGTTGATGATAAAATAATTCCAGAATCACCAACACTTGCTACTGTACCACTCACTCCAACAGCAATACCATTTAAATGTCCGGTTGTTCCAGATGTTTGTTCGGTAAATGTTGTACCATTACTTGATGATACAATGGTGCCTGAGGCTCCAACAATAACATATGTAGAACTATTATACACAATATCTTTTAAATTTGTATTGGTTTTTGTATCAGTAGAATGTGTTGTCCAAGTATCTCCATCAGTTGATGATTTTATAATTCCCCCGTTACCAACAGCCCAAAATATATCAGACACATTTATAACAGAATTCCATGTTTCACCTGTAGCATCTTGAAAGGCCCAATTGTTATCGCTTCCATCTGTTGAGGTAGCATTAAATCCTCCCAATGCTGAAATAAAATATTTACTTCCGTTCCATGCAATATCAACTCCGGTTACCGTTGCACTAGAACCACCTAATACAACCGCAGTCCAATCTGTATTTCCGCTCGAAGTATCACCATCCCATTTTATTACATTACCTGCATTACCAACAGCCCACCATTCGTTATTAAGATATCGTACTCTATTAAGTTGTACATTTGGCGTTGTATTAACAAGAGTCCAAGTAATACCATCTGCTGAAAATAAAATATCACCATTTTTAACAGTTACAACAAAAAGAGCGGCAGTGGTACTATCTAATCCATATGATACAGCAGTTAAATCAATTGATGTATTAGAAGTCCTTGAAGTCCAAGTTGTTAAATCAGTAGATGTATATATTCTTCCTGTATTTCCAACAGCAACATATATAGAACCATTATACGCAACTTTACTAAAATTTGTTGTTGTAAGTGATGGGCGTATTGTCCATGCTGTTCCGAGTGTTGTTGCGGCATAACTATCTACTGAGATAAAACTAGGATTGTATCTATCAAAATAAAAATTAATAGCTTCCGGATCTCCTATCATATCCTCCATAATACCATTTACAATATCAGTAGAAGTCATATTACTTGAAAAACTTTGTGTTCTGCGTTTTGCTGTTTCTTCTCTATAGATATATCCATCATCACCAAAAATTGTTAAATCTTTATATGTGCCAGTTGGATCATTAATATCTACATATCTAGTATGGCCACTATGCGTTCTATTAACTGCTTTAATTTTTTTAACATTACTTGATAAGGTTAGTGGATATACAGAATAATCTTCTGCCGTAACCATTCTATCCTGCGAATTATATACTTTTGGGGCATTTTCTTTAATATCTGTAATACTTTCTTGTTTAGATGCATTGTTAACAGTATATTCTAAATTAGACACAAATGTAACTTCATATACTTGGTTATTATTGCCCGAAACATATTCCATTGTAACACTAACGTCTTTAATATCGTCCGGTTGAATAATATAAGATTCGGCATTGCTTGTCCTATACCATGTTCGTATAATTCCTTTAGGTGCATTTCCAAACCTACCATCAGCAAATTTAATTGACAACTGATCGTTCGCCCTAGGGATAACAGAAAAAATGTCTCTTATATCTTGATTTAAACTATTATAGATAACATTGTTGCCTGTTAAGTTTGGTACTTTTGACCAATTTGTTAAAATACTTCCATCTGAATTAATTGTTTGAACCCATATATCGCTTTCATTAATTTTATCTACATTTATATCAATTACTCTATTTTCAATGGCTTCTTCAACTAAAATATCTTTAAAAGCAATAGCACCTTGTTTAAATAAAAAGAAGAATCCGGTATCACTACTTGCATTTCCTTTTCCATCATTTCTATACAACATCTGAAAATTAGCATAAGGATTTGGATCTGGTTCATAAAAATATCCATCATCAAGAAAGTCAACGTTGCATACTTCTAACGAAATAGCAATTCCGCTTAATCGGGCACTAAAACTATGCACAACATCTTTATTTGTTATATCATTTAATTTATAACCATATGTATTAATACCACCGATAGTACCTTTTTTATATGGTGTACCATATTGATTTGTTGATTGAAAAACTGAATTTAATACAGAAATAAATTGATCATATGCGTTTGTATTTGTTGTGTCATTCCAATATATTGTTTTTCCTTTTAAACTTATCCCATCAGCATCGGTTAGTGGTTCAGTTGTTTGTATCGACTTTATTTTTAATAAACCCACTGCATTTTGATGTCGCTTAAATGCATACCCTAATTGTTTTGCTAAACGAAGTACTGAATCTTGTTGGGTGGCAGTTTCTAAAAAGTTTTCTCTTGAGGATAGATCCAATCTAAATGCCAAACTATGGCCCATATATGCAATAAGGTCAATTATGCTTACAAATTCCGAAGAATTAATCCAATCATTAAAATCCTCAGGATAATTCAATCTAATATATTCGACCATTGCTGATTTTAGCGTGTCGAAATCGTATGCTTTTAAATTTGCTTGTGTGAAGGCCTCATATGCGACTTGGTAATCTTCAGCGGCAAACAATACATCTTGTCTTCGTTTAGCCATTATACTGCTTCCTCAGTTTGTTTATCGAAAGTTAATTCTAAAACTTCTAGTTTATTTGCCGGGACATATCTTAATCTAAGTTGAACACTAAGACTATGCTCATGTTCAAATGTTCGTGTTTCGTCT
>Ga0209554_1000684_pt1 | contig 28123 bp, 24 predicted proteins | sample MarorgKNORR_S2LV_5_FD_188221 | JGI IMG/M metagenome (GOLD analysis project Ga0209554, IMG submission 188221) | Marine microbial communities from the Southern Atlantic Ocean, analyzing organic carbon cycling - Bottom_A/KNORR_S2/LV (SPAdes) (version 2) | ecosystem: Environmental > Aquatic > Marine... | reverse complement strand
ATAGCCGAGGTTGGGCCTGCTAGCCATTTTTTTGCTGCAACACAAACCATGGAGCGCTACGAAACCGAACACTATAAACCATTGCTTTCTGATTGGCGCAACTTTGAATCATGGAGAGATGCAGGCTCATTTACTGCAACACAGCGCGCAAATAAAATATGGAAACAGCTTTTAACAGACTACCAAGAGCCGACGCTTGAGTCTACAATCGAAGAGGAGCTTTCATGTTTTGTAGAAAAGAGAATCTCTGAAGGTGGCGCCCCGCCCTTATAGCATTTCAATAACACTTTCTGATTGTTTTGTTATAGCCCTATTGTTTTTCATTGCTCGCCAAGACACGAATAGCCCACTAATAATAATAATAATTAGCCCGGTTACCGCCACAGGAGTTGGAACAAACTTAAACACAAAATAGCTTAAACCAATGGCAACAATAATCTCAAAATAACCAAAAGGGCTAAGCTCAGAAGCTGTCGCACATTCAAACGCCTTAATAATCATAAAGTGTGCTATGGCGGCAACAAGACCCATTGCTGCGGCCATCAAAATGCCCACTAAATCAGGAACAACCCAATCCAAAACAGCCATAGGACCGAGGACAAGAGTGCCCACTATAGCCGTATAAAAAAGAGTCAACAGAGGTGGGCCGCTTAAGCTCAATTTTCTCGTCGTAATAATATAAAGCGCATAACAAAAACCTGCAACAAGCGCATACAATAGGCTCGGTTTAAACTGGTCGGTGTCTGGCTGCAAAACAATAACAACGCCAACAAAGCCAACCAAAGCCCCAATACCAATAAAAATATCAAAACGCTCCCCTAAAACAAAGGGCGCAAGCATTGCAACAATCAGCGGCGATACGAATAACAAAGTGAGCGCATTTGGAATTGGGTTTGTTTTTATTGCGGTAAAAAAGAACAGCGTTGCCAAAGTAAGCATTAAGCTGCGCAATAGATGAAAAGAAAGCTGCTTGGGCATTCGCCACCAGCGCAACTTTTGCCAATAAAGAAGAGGCAACAACCACAACGTATGAAAAGCAAAACGAGCCCAAGAAATTTGCATAACGGGATAGCTCTCACTAAGTATTTTTGCAATCACGTCAAGCATTGGTACAACGCTCATAGCGCCGAGCATTAGGGCTATCCCTTTAAGTAGTCGTTTATTTTCGAGAGTCATCACATTGCCTTGTAAAAACTAAACAGATTGTACAATAACAACTGTCAAGGACAAGAGCTAAAATTGAAATTATTGATGGTGCCGACGGTCGGAGTCGAACCGACACAGCTTACGCTACAGCCCCCTCAAGGCTGCGTGTCTACCAATTCCACCACGTCGGCTTTTTTAATTGCTAGGTATGTCGCTTGTCTCAGTTTCAGCCGTCTCGTCAACCAAAGGCTGGGCCATAATGCTTTGACTTGTGTCAGAGACATTGCCTTCACTTGTCGCAAGATAAGCAAGACTAATGCTGGTGATAAAAAAACCTAAAGCCATAGCTGCAGTTAACTTATACAAAAAAGTATTCGCCCCCCTTGCTCCAAAGACTGTCCCTGCCGCGCCAGAACCAAAGCCTGCGCCAGCACCTGCGCCCTTTCCATGCTGAATTAATATCAGACTAACCATGCTTAAGGCCAACAACACATGAATAACTAAAATTACTTGAAATGACATATTAACCCGCCTTACAAATTTGTAAAAAATCTTCTGCCTTGAGCGCCGCCCCTCCGATCAAACCACCGTCAATGTCAGCGCAAGAAATCAACTCGTTAGCGTTGCCAGCATTCATGCTGCCGCCATATAAAATAGGGGTTCCTTGGGCAATGCTTTCATTGCTTTCTCCCAATAAGCTGCGAATAAACAAGTGTACCGCTTGCGCTTGTTCGGGAGAAGCGGTTTTGCCAGTTCCGATCGCCCATACCGGCTCATAAGCAATAATAATATTGCGAAAGGCGCCAATTCCCACCAACTCAATAACTGCATTAATTTGTTCAGCGACAACCGTTTCAGTTTCGCCAGCTTCTCGCTGTTCGAGCGACTCACCCACACAAAGAAGTGGTGTTAAATCGTTGTCTAAAGCAGACTTTACTTTTTCAGCAACCAAAGAACTTGTCTCTCTATAGAGGCTTCTGCGCTCAGAATGACCGACAATAACATACCTTGCTCCAAAGTCTTTTATCATGTTGGCGCTAACCTCGCCTGTGAATGCTCCTGCAGGGTTAGCATTAAGATTTTGAGCGCCGAGTTTAACTTGGCTGTGTGTAATTAAAGCCTCAACCTGAGAGAGATATGGGAAGGGGGCACAAACCACCACCTCGGAACTAACTTCACTCATGCCAGACAAGATGCCCAAAATTAATTTGTTGACGGACTCTTTACTGGCGTTCATTTTCCAGTTGCCTGCCACAATAGTTCTTCTCATACTTTTCGCAATTAATAAAAAGAGGGCAATGTTACGCTAATATGCCTTAAAAATCAATTCTGAGAGACACCATTTGAACACCTTTACTCAAATTAATATATATTAATTTCAACCTCCCTTTTGGCCCTTATTTAAGGCTGGGTATTTCGCGCATATACATGGCACGCTCAATTTCAATTTCAGGTGTTTCAAAGTTTTCGGCAGCTAGGTGACCCGAGTAAATCGCATCGGCAATCAAGCCAGGAGCTAATGCATCTCCGATCAATTCAATATGGCGATGTTTATTGAGGCTCCCGCCTTTTGTTGATGCTATGAGTTGTTCATATAGTGTGGTTTCTGGCAATCGTTCGGTTACCAGGACTAGTGTTTTACATGGAATTTGACTGACGCGCTGTGTGTAGACACAACGAGCATCGACTGAACCTTCGCGAGCATGAAAAAGCGTTTTATTCAGTATTATATTTACACCTTGATTGAGCAGAGCTGTTTGTATTCGTTCCTGTTCAAGGGTGTGCTCTGTCCAGGGCGATACTACACTGGCAGGTGTAACAAAAGTAATGTTATGCCCTGCACTATTTAGGTGGTCAGCAATCACTCCTGCAAGATAGCCCTGGTCATCATCATAGATAACAATTGACTCTCCCAATGAATCTTGTTGATTAAGAACATCAGTGGGCGTAAGGGCATTAACGCTTGATAGGCCTGTGATACCATAACGATTACTACGGCCGATACCATCATTTCGCCAATGGCAACCTGTGGCAAGAAAGATATTATTGATATCGAGCTCATCGATAAGCTCCTGCGTTACGGTGCTTCTTTTATAAATATCGATGTTAGCTTTTTGTTGGATTTCATGTACCCGATTATCAGACACACGAGCCCAAGCGGAGAGGCCTTTGAGACTTGATTCAAATTGAACACGCCCACCTAGAAAATCACTCGTTTCACTTAAAATTACATGGTAACCACGACGTGCCAACTGCATACTGCATTCAAGTCCTGCAGGCCCAGAACCAACTACTAATGCGCTTTGTTCGGTTTTTTTTGCTTTAATTTTTTCAGGGTGCCAGCCGTGTCGCCACTCTTCACCCATTGTAGGGTTTTGAGTACAGCGAATAGGTATGCCTAACATATCGCAGGATACACAAATATTACAGCCAATACATTCACGAATTTCATCGGTTCGTCCTTCTTTGATTTTGTTTGGTAAGTAAGGATCAGCAATAGAGGGCCTTGCTGCACCGATAAGATCAACAATGTTTCGTTTAATTAAAGATATCATTAAATCAGGAGAAGTTAACCGACCTACAGCTACCACCGGTTTTGTAGTGATCTTTTTTACAAATTCTATATAAGGTATTTGGTAGCCCTCGTTGGGCTCGAAGCGAGTGGATATTGAATCGTTGGGCCAATCCGATATATTTACATCCCATACGTCGGGCAGTTCTGATAGCAGTTCAACCACTGCGCGTCCCTCTTCATGTGATTGCATTCCGTCTTTACCTTTAAGCTCGTCAACAGCAAAGCGAAATGCTATGCCGCAGGTGTCGCCAACGGCATCTTTGGTTTCTTCAAGTAATTCTCGTGTTAAACGGATGCGATTTTCTAGGCTACCACCGTACTCATCATTGCGGGTATTCAGTTCGGGCATCATGAAATGATGCGCTAGAGTCATATGGTGACCAGCGTAGACGTAAATAATATCGAAGCCAGCGGCTTTAGCGTTTAATGCCGCTTGACGATGCCAGCGACGAAATTCAACAATATCGACTTTGCTCATTTTCCTTGCTTGTTTTGGATAAATGGAATCCACCGACATATTTGTCGGACCCATGGGAGGAATACGTGAATAATGGTTAGTTGAGCCGTAACCATTATGTACAAGCTCAATTGCTGCAAGTGCTCCATGAGTATGCACGGCATCAGTAATCAAGCGTAAAGCAGGTATATCTTTCTTGTCCCAGATTCGTTGTGTAATAAAGGGCGATATATCAGAGCTCGGATGAATTTCAGATTCTTGGGTGCTGACCACCCCCCAGCCGCCCTGAGCTTTTACTGCACGCATTGCGGCCTCAGCTTGCGGTCTTAAATGTCCTAAGCCAGAACAATGAGGCACTTGATAGAAACGATTTTTTGTTGTAACCGGGCCTATTTTAACAGGCTCAAACAGCACACCATATCTTTGATCTTGTTTCATATTGATCCCTGTTTTCTTAACGTTTTAGTGCTTTATTTTAACCCACGGCCCGCAAGAAAAATCTAGTTAGTTGGATATAAAAACATCAAATTTATAGTGAGATGTTCAAAACATTGCCTTAAATAGCGTTCAATAAATTATTCTATTAAGGCATCATTTATCTCTTGCTCACAACAGGTATCATTAGAATATCATTTTTATATTTAACCTTATTTTCTTATGTCTCAAACTTGGGTCAAGAGCTTAGACTCTCTAAAAAACTCACTACCACTTGGAGAATTTAGTGTTTGGGTTAAGCCGCTTGGCGCAATTGAGAAAAACTCCACCCTTCATCTTTTGGCACCAAGCGCCTCTGCACTTAAATACATCAACAACCATAAAAAAATTAAGTCTGCCATTGTTCTTGCGGTTGCAGAACAAAATCGCACGCTAAAGATAAGATTTGGAATTGCAGATGCGGCCAAAAAAAACTCTAAGCAAAAAAAACATCACACCACGCCTCTTTTTCCTGAATATACTTTTGAAAACCTGGTGCTGGGAAGCGCCAACCAAGTAGCAGCGCTAGCTAGCCGACAGATTGCTGAAAACATTGGATCCTCGCCCTACAATCCATTTATTATCTATGGCGAGTCGGGGCTAGGAAAAACCCACCTAATGCAAGCCGCAGGGCACCTGGCTTCAGAAAAAAACCCAGGCTCCAAGATTATTTATGTGCCGCTAATGGATTTTGTTAGGAACATCACAACCAGTTTGCGACACAACACCATTGAAAATGTTAAGCTTTTTTATCAATCTGCAGACTTACTTTTGGTTGACGACATTCATCTAATCGCAGGAAAAGACAAATCACAAGAAGAATTTTTTCATATCTTTAACTTTCTGTTTAGCACAAAAAAGCAAATTATCTTTACTTGTGACCAGCCTCCAAAAAATATTAAAGATCTTGAAAATCGTCTCAAAACTCGTTTTTCTCAAGGCCTCAATCTACAACTATCTCCGCCAGAACTTGAAATGAGGGCAGCTATTTTGCTAAAAAAATCTCAACACCCACAAATATCTCTAGCTCTAAGCGAGGATGTCGCTCTTTTTATTGCCAACCATGTCACGTCTAATGTTCGCGACCTAGAGGGCGCCCTGTTAAAACTTAAAGCGTTCGTTGATTTTTCAAGGATAGACCACTCTTCAATCTCTAAAGATGTTGTTGAGAGCGCACTTGGAGACCTAATCACCCCTAAGAAAAGATTGATTGAAATAAACGAAATACAAAAAACCGTTAGCAAGTATTATGGCATAACCGTGTCTGATCTTATTTCCAACTCCCGCAAGCAACACTTGGTTCGGGCTCGACAAATGGCCATATATTTATGTCACAACCTAACGGCGCTTTCGCTCTCGAAAATTGGTCAAAACTTCGGCAACAGAGACCACTCAACCGTGCTCTACTCATGCGAAAAACTAAAAAAACTTATGAAAACAAACGAAGAAATAAAAAATGATTTTGAAAACATTAAAATTAAAATTACTAACTTATAAACAAGATAAAAAAAAGTTGCCCTGTTGATAAACACAAAAACAACTTATAATTAACAAAGTACTTACAGTTTTCATGCTCGAATAACAAAAATACTAACAAAATATCCACAGGCTAACACATTGTTATTAATAAAGAAAAAAGACTAATCAACAAACAAACAGAAGACTAATAATAATAATAATAATTTAATAAGGCTGCTTATGAACACCGAGCTTAGTGTAGAAGAATTAATAGACCCTCTTCAGACGGTTATCGGTGTGGTTGAAAAAAAACAATCGTTACCGATTCTTTCCCACGTTTTAATTCAATTAAAAGACCAGATCCTCACTCTTACAACAACAGATATGGAGCTAGAGATTAGCGCATCAAACAAAATACAAAGCACAGAAGAGGTTAGTTTTACAATTTATGCAAAAGACCTGATAGATATCGTTAGAAGACTGCCTGAAAAGACACAAATAAAATTCAGAATCGAAGAAAAGAAAATTTATTTAAACGCAAATAACAACACCTTCGAATTAAATACATTTAACCATCTTGATTTTCCAGCGCTTCCTAAAACACAAGATACAAGTGTTATAAAAATCAAACAAGACGACCTAAAAACCCTCATTGAAAACACAAGCTTCTCAATGGGAAACCAGGATATTCGCGCTTATTTAAACGGCCTGTTTTTTGAGGTCAACAACGACTCCATAACAGTTGTGGCAACAGACGGACACCGCCTCTCTGTTGGTGAAATCAAACAAAACAACAAGCTTAATGAAAAAAAGACCGTGATACTTCCAAGAAAGGCAGTCATTGAATTGACTAAGCTGCTTAACAAAAGCTCCCAAAAAATGGCGGAAATACACCTTTCGGACAACTACTTTTCACTCGTTGACAGCAACACTAAAATTATAAGTCGTCTAATTGATGGTAACTTTCCTAATTACAAACAGGTTATGCCAACAGACTTCACCAATACCGTTGTTATTAACAGGGCAGATTTTCTCTCAAACCTCCAACAAGCCTCTATCTTTGTAGAAGAGCGCACAAAGGGGGTAAAACTGGTTTTCAGAGACGACAAGCTAAGTATTTTTTCACACTCAGAAAGAGGTAGGGCGGAGACCCAGATCACAGTCAAGAACCAAGAGAAAGAGCTTGAAATAGCTTTTAACATTCATTACCTAATTTCGGTGTTGGAAAAACTAACAGCAGACGAAATAAACATGGTTATACCTGGTGGTGAAAACAAATCCTGCTTGTTGAGCTCCATAGGGGATGAAACTTATCAGTACATTGTAATGCCAATGAGAATATAACCTATGTTTTGCCATGGCAATTATTGAGAAGCTTCATATACTTCGATTTCGAAACCTTGATAATCAATACTTAGAACCAAACACCAACATTAATCTGTTTATTGGAGGCAATGGCCAGGGAAAAACAAACCTCATTGAGGCCCTTTACTATCTGGGTCACAACCGCTCCTTTAAATCAAAAAACATCAAAGATGTTGTGCCATTTGAAAAAGAGTTTCTGCAAATCGATGCGGTGGTTGACGATGTTCGTGTTTTACTAAAAAAATCTAAAAATAAAAACACAATTCTATTTAATCAACAAAAGGTTTCTTCCAATAGCAGGCTAACCCATTTGATGCCAATACAAATCATTTCTCCGGATCGTGGTTTTGTTGTTGGCGGACCTCCAAAACTAAAAAGATCTTACCTTGATTGGGGGGTTTTTCATGTTAAGCCCGACCTCCTTAAAACCTATAAATCTTATAACAAGGCCTTAAAAAACATTAACACACTATTAACAAACAACAACACAAAACAACTTGACTACTGGTTAATCCAGATTGCCACTCTTTCTGTTGAAATATCCTCTGCAAGAGCTGACTATATTCAAAAACTAAAAAAAACTCTAAAAAAACCCCAATTTGGGCCACTAAAAGAGCTCATCAAACAAAATAACAAGTTTGATTTTCACCTGCAGACAGGGTGGACAAAGGACACCAATCACATTGATCAAGAAAGCATTTACAAATACCTAATAAAAAATAGAGGTTCGTTTGCCAAACTTAAGCACCTTAATTATGGCCCACATAAGGCAACCATTGACTACTACTTCAACAACCAAAACGAACAACACCTCTCTAGAGGTGAGCAAAAAAAATTGTCAATATTTTATTGGATACTACAGGTACTTATGTTGGTTGAATTAAACATAAAGCCAATTGTTTTGATAGATGATATTTCTTCAGAGCTAGACCAAGAGAAAATAGATTTAATATTGGGTTTTTTAATCAAACTAGAGGTTCAAATATTTGCTACAGATATCGGCAATAAACCACTGTCTGTGGATAAAAAAATAGCCACCATTTATCAAATTGACAAAGGCATTATTGTAAAAAAATAACTCCCGTTTTCGCCCAACTTTTTGGGTTGCTTTTGCCACTAAAAAGGCCATTAAATAAGCAAGATGTGTTGATGATAAAGAGGGTGCCCGTGGTATAATTAATTTATTTTTATTGAGCTCCCATGAAAGAACAATACCAAGCCTCCAATATTAAGGTTTTAAAAGGCCTAGACGCTGTTAGAAAGCGCCCTGGAATGTACATCGGTGACACAGAAGACGGCACCGGTTTACACCATATGGTTTTCGAGGTGGTTGACAATTCAATTGATGAAGCGTTGGCAGGCCACTGTACTAAAATTGAGGTGATAATTCACGAAGACAACTCAATATCTGTAACTGATGATGGTCGTGGAATTCCTGTGGGCCTACATCCTGAAGAGAAGATTTCTGCAGCTGAGGTTATTATGACTGTTCTCCATGCCGGGGCAAAGTTTGATGATAATTCCTATAAGGTGTCAGGCGGCCTTCATGGTGTTGGTGTTTCGGTGGTAAATGCACTTTCTGAAAACCTCCACCTTTGTGTTCACAGAGATGGCGAAATTTATGAACAAAACTATGTGCTTGGTGTTCCAAAAGCACCGATAAAAGTTACCGGAAAAACCAACAAAACAGGCACCACTATTCACTTTAAACCAAGCGTGGATATTTTTACTGAAACTAAGTTTAGGTTTGAAATACTGGCCAACCGACTTCGAGAACTGTCTTTCTTGAACTCAGGTGTACACATTGAAATACAAGACCTTGCCACAAACAAAAAAGATGTTTTTGTTTATAAAGGCGGCATTTCAGCTTTTGTTCAGCACCTAAATAAGTCTAAGAACCCTATTCACAATGACATTATTATAATCAATACAGAAAAAGACGGCATTAATATAGAGGTTGCTTTGCAGTGGAGTGACTCCTATCAAGAAAGTGTTTATTGTTTTACAAACAACATCCCCCAAAGAGATGGTGGACCACATTTGGCCGGACTTAGGGCGGCCATAACTCGCACCCTAAACAATTTTATTGATGCCTCTGGTTTGGCAAAAAAAGAAAAATCCACTATAACCGGTGAAGATACAAGGGAAGGATTAACCGCCATCCTGTCAATCAAAGTGCCAGACCCTAAGTTTTCATCACAGACTAAAGATAAATTGGTTTCGTCTGAGGTTCGAGCGCCAGTTGAGTCTTCTGTGAATGAAAAGTTGGGTGAGTATTTATTAGAAAATCCTGCTGAAGCAAAAATTATTGTTGGCAAAATACTAGATGCGTACAGGGCTCGCGATGCTGCGAGAAAAGCCCGTGAAATGACTCGCCGCAAAGGCGCTCTCGATATAGCTGGACTGCCAGGAAAATTAAGCGACTGTCAAACCAAGGATCCTGCTGAATCTGAAATTTTTTTGGTGGAAGGAGATTCTGCAGGTGGCTCCGCCAAACAGGGAAGAGATAGACGCACACAGGCGATCTTGCCACTTAGAGGAAAAATATTGAATGTAGAAAAGGCTCGCTTTGAAAAAATTCTTTCGTCAGAAGCAGTCGGTACACTAATTACAGCCCTTGGTTGTGGTATTGGAAAAGATGAGTATGATATTGAAAAGCTTCGATACCATAAAATCGTTATTATGACTGATGCCGATGTTGATGGAGCTCACATCAGAACCTTGTTGTTGACATTTTTCTATCGCTACTTTCCTGAGTTGGTTGAAAGTGGTTATCTTTATATTGCACAACCACCTCTTTATAAAATAAAAAAAGGCAAACAAGAACGCTACCTCAAGGATGATGAAGAGCTCAATGACTACCTGTTACAAGAGGCAATCTCTGACGCAAGCCTATTTACTAGCGAAGAAACACCAGCAATAGAAGGTGTTGCTCTAGAAAAAATTGTTTCTAAATATTACAAGACAATGGCTGTTGTCGAAAGGCTAGGAAAAAAATATAACGAAGGCTTGATAAAAGCCATGCTAGGCATGCCAAAAATAGAAGACATAAAAAACACAAAAAAAATGAATGCTTGGTGTCAAAAGCTTCAAGAAAAAATGAACAGCTTTGGGCCTGAGTCAGAAACACATAAGGTTGAATACAAGAAGAAAGAGGTTTTGTATACCTTTGAGGTTTTTGGTGTCGAGGTCGAGAGCACTAGTTTTGATGAAGGCTTTGTTAGCTCCCCAGATTACAGAAGAATACAAAAATATTCCGATGATATAGAGAGCATGTTTAGCGAGGACTCTTATGTGCAGAAAGGGGCGAAAGAGGCAAGGGCGCCGAGCTTTTCAAAAGCACTTGGTTTTTTATTAGATGAGGCAAGAAAAGGGCAGGGTTTTCAGAGATACAAAGGTCTTGGAGAGATGAACCCAGACCAGCTTTGGGATACCACAATGAACCCCGAAACACGAACAATGCTTCGTGTCAAAATTGAGGATGTAATGGCTGCAGACGATGTTTTTGAAACCCTTATGGGTGATGAGGTCGAACCAAGAAGAAACTTCATCGAGGATAATGCCCTAAAAGTTGGCAATTTGGACTATTAATTAGTTAAAACCCTCAGTGACTTGAGTTCAAGCTGTTATGAAAATTATTGATAACGCCCAACTAGATTTGTAAGATAATAATTCTAATTCTAATTCTTAGAAAAGAGAAAATTATGTCGAAAAAACATCCAGTTATAGCTATTACAGGATCCTCTGGCGCCGGGACGTCAACAGTCAAGAATGCATTCAACCACATATTTCTAAATGTGGGCGCAAATCCGGTTATTATCGAGGGCGACAGTTTTCATCGTTATGACCGCGATGAAATGAAACGCGTCATGGAGAAGAAAGAAAGAATTGGAAACAAGTACTTTAGCCACTTTGGTCCAGATGCAAATCTTTTTGATGAACTAGAAAAAACCTTTAAAGAATACGGCGAAAAAGGCCACTGCAGACAACGTTATTATTTACACTCAGATGAAGAGGCCCGTCCTTTTGGACAAAAGGCTGGAGAGTTTACGCCATGGGAAGATGCTGGAAAAGGCAGCGACTTGCTTTTTTATGAAGGCCTTCATGGCGGTGTTGTCGATGGTGACATTGATATTGTAAAATACGTTGATTTGTTGATTGGCGTGGTGCCAGTAGTTAACCTTGAGTGGATTCAAAAGATACACAGAGACAAGAAGCACAGAGGCTATTCAGCTGAAGCCACTGTCGACACCATTCATAGAAGAATGTGGGATTATATTAACTACATCACCCCACAATTCTCTAGAACCGACATTAACTTTCAGCGTGTGCCAACAGTTGACACCTCTAACCCATTTATTGCTCGAGACATACCCACTCTTGACGAGAGCTTTGTAGTTGTTAGGTTTCGAGACCACAAGTACTGCGATTTTGTGTATTTGCAAGATATGGTTCATGACTCGTTTTTGTCTCGCCCCAACACCTTAGTTGTGCCAGGAGGAAAAATGGGCTTTGTAATGGAGTTAATTTTAAGAGAGCAAATAGAAAAAATGCTCAACCGTTAAAGCCCTATTGTGAGGGTTTATTTGACCACCACATTGACTAGCTTGTTTGGCACAATAATAAACTTTAAAATTGTTTTGCCTTCTGTGAATCTTACCACCTTTTCTTCGGCAAGCGCCATTTCTTGAATTGATTGACTTTCAGCGTCGAGCGGCGCCATTATTTTGGCCCTAAGCTTGCCATTAACTTGCACAACAAGCTGAACATTTTCTTGGATTAAGGCAGACTCATCAACCTTTGGCCAAAGAACATCAATCATGGCCTCTTTGTTGCCTAGTGCTTCCCACAAGTGGTGGCATAAATGCGGAATTACAGGGCTCAGGGCCTTAAGCATAATCTCAATAGACTCCTGTCGGACAGCCATCCCTTGAGGGGAGGTGTCTTTAAATCGTGAAAGGGTGTTGTTGAGCTCCATCATGGTCGCAATGGCGGTATTAAATGAGTGTCTTCTCCCAAAGTCGTCACCAACTTTTTTAAGTGACTGGTGAGTTTTCTGTCTCAGTTTCTTTTGATCGTTGTTAAGAGCGCTCGGCACAAGAGAAGGCATTTCATATTTTTTTGTGTCTGTTATAAATTCAACTACAAGACGATAAAATTTTTTAATAAAACGATGTGCCCCTTCTATTCCTGAGTCTGACCATTCAAGGTCTTGAGTTGGTGGTGCCGCAAACAAAATAAACAGACGCGCTGTGTCGGCCCCATACTTGGAAATTATTTCTTGGGGGTCTACAGTGTTTCCTTTTGATTTGCTCATTTTCGCTCCGTCTTTCAACACCATTCCTTGAGTTAAAAGATTTGTAAATGGCTCGCTAGTGGTTATAATCCCTTCGTCTCTAAGTAGCTTAGTAAAAAACCTTGAATAAAGAAGGTGCAAAATAGCGTGTTCAATGCCTCCAATATACTGATCAACGGGCAGCCAATAGTTGACTCGGTCGTCAAGCATAGCCTTGTTTTGATCAGTGCAAGTGTATCTTGCAAAATACCAGGAAGACTCAAAAAATGTGTCAAACGTGTCGGTTTCTCGTTCTGCAGGAGAGTCACAATTTGGACACTGTGTTTGATAGAATTCTGACATTTTCTTTAATGGCGACCCCACGCCATCAAAATCAACATTTTCTGGAAGCCTTACTGGCAAGTCAGCCAGATTAACAGGAACAGATCCGCAGTTTTTACAATTAATAATTGGAATTGGACATCCCCAATAACGTTGTCTTGAGACGCCCCAATCACGTAATCGATAGTTAATTTTTTGTTTTCCAAGACCGAGGTCGGAAAGAGCTTTGCTGATTGCTTTAAAGGCTTGATCAAAATTCATTCCATTAAAATTGCCAGAGTTTATAAGAGTCCCTTTTTCAACAAACGCCTCCTTGCTGGTGTCTAGCAAGTCGCCGATTGGAGAGATAACTTCTCGCATAGGGATGTTGTATTTTTTTGCAAACTCATAGTCTCTCTGATCATGGGAGGGCACGCTCATAACGGCTCCAGTGCCATAGCCCATAAGAACGAAATTTGCAATCCAAATAGGGATGCCTTCTCCAGTTATTGGGTGTTTGCAGAGCAAGCCTGAATCAACGCCCTTTTTTTCCATTGTCTCTAAGGCGGCTTCAGAAGTTTCCATCGTTTTACATTCGTCTAAGAATGTCTGAATTGTTGCGCTTGTTTGTCCGGCTTGAATTGCAAGAGGATGCTCTGCAGCTATTACAAGACAGGTTGCGCCCATTAATGTGTCGGGGCGAGTTGTGTAGACAGTTAGTGTATTTGTATCATCTAATCTAAAGTCTATGTCAAGGCCAACAGACCTGCCAATCCAGTTTTTTTGCATTATCTTGACTGCCTCTGGCCACCCATCAAGCTTTTCTATGTCGTCAAGAAGTTCGTCAGCATAGTCTGTAATCTTCATATACCACTGAGATATTTCTTTCTTTTCAATGGGCGCTCCAGAGCGCCAACCACAGCCCTCAACCACCTGTTCATTTGCAAGTACAGTTTTGTCAACAGGGTCCCAGTTTACGACCGCCTTTTTCTTGTAGACTAGGCCCTTGTTGAACAGTTTTACAAAGAACCACTGTTCCCAACGGTAATATTCAGGGTGGCAGGTTGCGAGCTCACGTGACCAATCATAACCAAATCCGAGTCCAATCAATTGCCCCCTCATGTGTTCTATGTTTTCATAGGTCCATCTAGCAGGCGGCACCTGGTTCTCTATTGCCGCGTTTTCTGCCGGAAGCCCGAAAGCATCCCAACCAATTGGCTGCAAGACGTTTTTGCCAAGCATTTTTTGGTATCTGTAAATGACGTCTCCAATACTATAATTTCTGACATGGCCCATGTGGAGCTTTCCAGAAGGGTATGGAAGCATTGAGAGGCAGAAAAACTTTTCTTTTGTTTGGTCTTCAACCACAACAAAAGATTTGTTCTCATGCCAGTACTTCTGGGCCTCTGATTCTATTTTTTTGGGGCTATATTCGTATTGCATTCTGAAAAGAGATGAGATTATGATTTAGTTAAGTTGAAGAGTTCCCACCAAAGAGCCTACCCCACTAAGGCTTTGGTCTGAAAGGTACTGGCTAATTCCTGTGTTTATTTTTTCACAAACAAGAGGATCGTAAAAAAGCGCTGTGCCAACTCCAATAGTCGCCGCTCCTGCAATAATAAACTCTAGGGCGTCGTTTGCTGAAGTAATGCCTCCTTGACCTATGATAGGAATGTTATATTTTTTGCTTACCTGATAAACTTGGTGTACCTTTAATAATGCAATTGGTTTGATGGAGGGGCCTGACAGGCCCCCTCGATTGTTGCCAATAACAGGTTTGCGCGTTTCGATGTCAACCGCCATCCCTGTCACTGTGTTGATGACAGCCAGACCGTCGCTTCCAGCATCAATACATCGAGCTGCATTTTTTGCAATATCGGTTTGATTTGGAGAGAGCTTTGTGATAATTGGTTTTGTTGTGTTTTTGCGACAAATTTCGACAACCCTAAAAGACATTTCAGGGTCATTTCCAAAGGCAACACCACCTTCTTTGACGTTAGGACAAGAAATGTTAATTTCAACAGCATCAATATCAGTGTCATCAAAGTGTTTTGCAATCTCGCCGTACTCTTCAACGCTCGAGCCAGAAATATTAATGATAAACTTTGTTTCATTCTTTTTGAGAGAGGGCATAATCTCATCAATAACAATCTCTGTGCCGGGGTTTTGCAGGCCGATAGAGTTAAGCATGCCGTTGGCGGTTTCGGCTATTCGATGAGGCTTGTTTCCTAGTCGTGGCTCAAGTGTCGTCCCTTTTAGGCAGACAGCACCAACCTTGGTGTTTGAAAAGCCCTTGATTCGAGTATACTCCTCGCCAAATCCAACGCAGCCTGAAAGTAGAATAATGGGGGAGTTTAGTGACATCCCACAAAAACTTGTTTGTAGATTGTTTTGCATTGACGCCATTATACTTTATGACGACTTTGCATCCACCAACTTGGGCTAAAATATTGACATGAAGGGTGTTTTTGTTACTGGTAGTAATACGGGCGTAGGGAAAACTACCGTTGCAATCGAGATTGTACGACACTTATCTCAAACGAGAGATGTTAAGGTTAGAAAACCTGTTGAGACAAACTGCGAGCTTAGTGAACAAAACTACATACCTAAAGATGCAATCGCATTGTCTGCAGCTTGTCAACAACAAGAGACTCTAAAAAAGGTTTGTCCATATTGTTTTGAGATTGAGGCTAGCGCAGAAATGGCCAGCACTGAGAGCGGCGAAAAACTTATACTTGAGGACCTGGTATTGGCCTGTGAATGTGACATTGATGAGAGCTTTGTGGTTGTTGAGGGTGCTGGCGGGCTTTACTCTCCAATAGCTGAAGCAGCCCTTAATGTTGATCTAGCGATTGAGCTTCAGCTGCCATTGTTAATTGTGATTCGTGACGAGCTTGGTGCAATTAGTCAGGCTCTTTTAACACTAGAAGCGGCAAAAAATAATAGTCTGACTGTGGCATGTGTTATTTTAAATGTAGTTGAGAGCAACAACCTGTCTAACAAAGAGGCGCTTGCTGCTTATACCGAAACACCAGTTGTTTCTTTCTCTCAAGACAACTTAGAGACCTTTTGTTCAGAGATTGAAAAATTAGTCTAGGATGGTTAGGTTTGGCTTGTCGTTTTTATCAACTTTGGTCTCGGACTTGTTGTCAAAAAACATGCCTTCTCCGTTTTCCTGGGCATAAATAGTGAGAACAGCTTCGCAAGGGATAATGATTTTTTGAGGCTTTCCACTGAATCTTGCTTTAAAGCTAATAGAGTTGTTTGTTATTAGTCTGCCTTCTGTAGCAGAAGAGCTTATATTTAGAACAATTTTTCCTTCTTTTGCAAGGCCTTCTGGAACAACAACGCCAGTCTTTTCGCAATCAACTAAAATATGGGGCGTAAGATTTGTATCCTCAATCCAATCACAATAGGCACGAATCAGATAAGGAGCAACGCCGCTCATGGTGGGCTACTGGCTAAAGTCCTTTTCAGCAAAAGTAAGGCTGTCATGAAATCCTTCTTTTTCAAAAAGCCTGTTGGCATATGCGGTGATCGGCTTGGCCTTCTTTTCTAGGGTGATTCCTATTAGACTTAAACGCCACAATATTGGCGCAATACAGACATCAACGAGGGTCATTGTTTCGCTTTTAAAATAGGGCTTGTGGTCAAACAAAGGCAGAAGCTCAATGAGGTTTCCGTTGAGTGTTTTTCTTGCTGCATCCGCATTTTTTTTATTGCCGTTTAGAATGATCTTAACAAGCTCATACCAGCAGCCTTCTGCACGCGTAAATCGGTAAAGCAGCAGCCTTTTTTCAGCCTTTTCAATCGGATCAACTGGCAAAAGTGGAGGAAAGGGAAAGCGTTCGTCCAGATACTCCATGATAACCGACAAGTCATATAAAACCATGCCTCTGTCAAACAGTGTTGGCAAAGTCTGACAAGGGTTGAGTTCTAAAATTTCTTCAGGCATTTCATCAAACTTGAGCTCAAAAACTTCACGCTCAATAGACTTATGCGCCATGATAAAGCGCACAGCATGGGACTCTAGCTCCTGTGGAGCTGAGTATAGGGTGGTTGAGGCTGGGTTAGGTTTAAATAACATAGTTTTATACCAAAAAATAAAAAAAATAGCGCCGCTCAGTGAGGGCTGCCGTTAAAAAATATAAATTGTATCAGAATTTAGTCTCTTGGGCGCCATATGCCATATTTGACGTCTTTCCAATACTCTTTCTTTAATAGGTAGGTCAAGACAAGCAGAACACCTAAGAACGACAACACCCAAACACCAAGTTTTGTACGAATTAATTTTGCTGGCTCGCCAACGTAGTCTAGGAAGTTGGTTATATCTCTAACATCTTGATCAAACTCTGCCTCAGGCCTTCCTTCTTTCAGCGACCATAATACGTCAGGCATAGAGGCGTTCTCAAGCACTTTATTGTTGACACCGAAGACTTTAGAGTCGTCCTCATAAAAGCCCCTTAGGTAGGTATAAATCCAATCAGTGCCTTTGGCTCTTGCAACCAGTGACAAGTCTGGTGGGGCTGTGCCAAACCACTTTACTGCGCCCTCTTTAGGCATAGCGGTTGTGATTGTTTCTCCAGGGTTTTCTCCGGTAAACATTAGGTGTTCAGCGACCAACGAGTCGCTAAGATTTAAATCTTCAGCAATGCGATTGTAGCGCATAAAGCTTATAGCATGGCAACCAGAGCAATAGTTCATAAAAAGCTTGGCGCCGTTTTGTAGAGAGGCTGTGTCTGAAATGTCGGTATTGGCGTGGTCTAAATACAGATCACCAGCGGCAAACACGTTAAACGAAAGCAAAATTGATGCCAAAGTCAGCTTTGTTTTTAAGTGTGTCTTCATAGGCTACTCCGTCAGCCTTTCTGGAACTTCTTTGGTTTTGCCTATAGAGGTGTACCACGGCATCAAAATAAAAAATGCAAAATAGAGGACAGTAAAAACACGAGCTAAAAAAGCATTAAGCGGAGTTACTGGTTGCATCCCGAGCCATCCCAGCATAACAAAGCTAACAACAAAAACACCAAGCACCCACTTATATATCGGACTCCGATAACGAATAGATTTAACCGGACTTCTGTCCAGCCAAGGCAGGAAAAACAAGATAAGTAGCGACGCACCCATCGCCAATACGCCTGGGAATTGTGAGCCAAACATTGGAGGAACCGCCCTCAACACTGAATAGAAAGGAGTTAGGTACCATAGTGGCGCAATGTGTTCTGGCGTTTGAAGGGGGTTGGCCTCGATAAAATTTGCGTGCTCAAGAAAGTAGCCGTTAAGGCCCGGAGCGTAGAACACCACAGCACAAAAGATCCACAAAAATGCGACAACGCCCATGGTGTCCTTAACGGTGAAATATGGGTGGAACGGGATACCATCCTTAGGAATGCCGTCCTTGTCTTTGTTTTTCTTTATCTCGATTCCATCTGGGTTGTTTGAGCCAACCGCGTGAAGAGCGACAAGGTGCAAGAAAACAAGTACAACCAAAATAAGCGGCAGTGCAATCACATGCAAAGAAAAAAAGCGGTTTAGTGCGGCATCTCCTAGAGCATAATCGCCTAAAATCCAAACCAGAAGGTCTGGGCCGATAACTGGTACAGAGCCGAACAAAGAGATTATAACCTGAGCGCCCCAGAAAGACATCTGTCCCCAAGGCAAAACATAGCCCATAAAGGCTTCCGCCATTAAAACAATGTAGAGCAACATCCCAAGGATCCACAGCAACTCTCTTGGACCCTTATAGGAGCCGTAAAGAAGGCCACGATACATATGGAGATAAATTACCACAAAAAATGCAGAAGCCCCAACCGAGTGAAGATAACGAACCAGCCAGCCCCATTCGACGTCACGCATAATGTATTCGACAGATGCAAAGGCATTCGCAGAGTCGGGCTTAAAGTGCATGGTTAGAAAAATACCGGTAACGAACTGCATGACCAGCATCAGAATAGCAAGGCTTCCAAAGAAGTACCAAAAGTTAAAGTTCCTTGGCGTGTAATATTCGGCTAAATGCTCATTCCAAACCTTGGTGAGGGGGAATCTTTGGTCTATCCAGCTTTCTTTGTTTTTCATGATTTCCTCTTATGAGATTTCTGGATCAACCCCGATACGAATAAGTGTATCAGAAACATAACGATATGGCGGAATCACCAAGTTGGTTGGGGCCGGCACTCCAGCATACACTCTACCAGCAAGGTCAAACTTTGAGCCATGACAAGGACAATAAAAGCCACCCTTCCAGCTATCGCCACCCAGGTCCGCCGCGCCAGGCTCTGGGCGATAAGTTGGAGAGCAGCCCAGATGAGTACAAACGCCAACAATAACCCCAACCTCTTCTCTGTTTTTAATAGAGCGGTAACTAGTAGTCACATATTTAGGCTGCTGGTTTTTAGAGTAACCAGAACCATCCGGGTCAGACAAATTCTTAATAACAGCATCTGACTCAAGCGCCGCAAGAGCTTCAGCGCTACGCTTGAAAATCCACACAGGCTTTTTACGCCACAAAACACGAACCAGTTGGCCAGTCTGAAGTTTCGAGATGTCTACATCAACCGGGGCGCCTGCGGCCATTGTTCTTGCTGAGGGCTTCCACGTTGACAAAAAAGGCCAGGCAACAAAACCAACTCCGACGGCGCCAACTACACTAGTTGCTTGAGTTAAAAAGCGCCTTTTCTTTAGGTCTATTGTTTGTTCTGGCATAAGGAGTTTGTTTAGTATCTAAGTAAAAAACCGCACTGTTTAGTATTTAAGTAAAAAACCGCACTATTATAAAGTAAATGATTCCTATTTAAAAGTAAAAAAGTGAACCAATGCAGCCTATGATTGGTTTTTGTCTAACTTGATTGACACTGTTTTGATAAATGACAGCCCGTCGATCTGTTGAATGATAGCCAACAGCGCTGGCCGTTGTTTTTCGGCACGATATGCAATTGAAGGGTTGGGCGCCAAAAGGGTTACCTTTTGCTCCTTAACCAAACATAAAGCAATGCCCTTAAATTGAGGAGGCAGCAAGTCCTGTAACAGGGAATTAAAATGGTTATGCAATTTTGCTTTTTCAAACAATTCTCCTAGGTCGCCACTAGGCTTAAAATTTGTAAGGTTTGTTGTTGTTTTATCTTTCATCTATGAGAAAATACCAACGTTTTGTCTAACTAACGTTTAGTTGTTATATGAGTATTATAAATAATGTTTTATCAAAAGTTGTTGGCTCGCACCATGATCGTGTGATTAAAAAGTTCACAAAGCTTGTTGCTCAGATTAACTCTTTTGAGAAGGACATGCAGTCACTTAGCGATGATGAGCTGGGAGCCAAAACCCAACAGTTTCGGGAAAGACTAGACAAAGAAGGCTCCCTAAAAAGCATTTTGCCGGAAGCATTTGCAGTCGTTAGAGAGGCAAGTCAAAGGGTTCTTGGGGAGAGACACTACGATGTTCAGCTCATTGGTGGCATGGTGCTCAATGAAGGCTGCATTTCTGAAATGGGCACAGGGGAAGGAAAAACCTTGGTGGCGACGCTTCCGGCCTACATAAATGCCTTGAGCGGCAAGGGCGTTCACATTGTAACCGTCAACGACTATTTGGCAAAAAGAGACGCCGAGTGGATGGGCAAAGTGTTTAACTTTTTAGGTCTAGAAGTTGGAGTGGCGATTTCAGGAATGTCTGGCGAGGAAAAAAAGGCCGCATATAGCTGCGACGTTACCTATGCAACCAACAACGAACTTGGGTTTGATTACTTACGCGACAATATGGCATTTTCACAAGACCAAAAAACACAAAAAAAGCTTAATTATGCAATTGTTGACGAAGTCGACTCTATTTTAATTGACGAGGCGAGAACGCCCTTGGTAATCTCTGGTCCAACAGACGATCACGCTGAAGTCTACGTTGCTATAGACAAGATGATCCCCCTTTTTACACTTCAAACCGAAACCGGAGAGGGAAAAGAGGTTGTTGTGAATATTCCGGGCGACTACACACTTGATCAAAAACACAAGCAAGTGTTTTTAACAGACGACGGCCATGTCAAGGCAGAAGAGCTGCTAATAAACGCAGGCGCCCTGCCAGAAGGGGCTAGCTTATATGACTCTAGTAATATTATATTGCTGCAACACTTAATATCAGGCTTACGTGCGCACGTGCTATTTCAAAAAAACGTTGACTACATTGTCAAAGACGATGAAGTAGTTATTGTAGATGAGTTTACAGGAAGAACAATGCCAGGCAGAAGATGGTCTGAGGGCCTTCATCAGGCTATTGAAGCCAAAGAGAGGGTCAGCGTAAAAAAAGAAAATCAAACCTTGGCTTCTATTACTTATCAAAACTACTTTAGGCTATACAACAAGCTCTCAGGCATGACGGGCACCGCCGAAACAGAGGCGCCAGAACTGCAAGACATATATGGTCTTGAGGTGGTTGTAGTTCCACCCAATGCAAAATCTTGTCGTAGCGACCTATCGGATTTAATATACGGCACCATGGATGAAAAACTTGATGCTATTATTGGTGACGTTAAAGCTTGTCAGAAGATGCAACAGCCTGTTTTAGTCGGCACTAGCAGCATTGAAAGCTCGGAGAGCGTCTCTTTGTTGCTCAAGAAAGACAATATTAGACACGAAGTTCTTAACGCCAAGCGGCATCAGCGTGAAGCAGAAATTATCGCTAACGCCGGAGCCCCTGGTTCCGTTACCATTGCAACCAATATGGCAGGAAGGGGCACCGACATTGTCTTGGGCGGTCGCTTGCCTGAAGAAACCTCTGATTCTGAAAAACTGGCATGGAAAGAAAAGCACGAGGCCGTCATAAGCGCTGGAGGGCTTCATATTATTGGAACCGAGCGAAATGAATCCAGGCGTGTAGACAACCAGCTGCGTGGGCGGTCTGGTCGCCAAGGCGACGTTGGCTCTACTCGCTTTTATTTGTCCTTAGAGGACAGCCTTATGAAAATTTTTGCTTCTGAAAAAACAGCAAGCATGATGAAAAAACTTGGCATGAAAGAAGGCGAGGCGCTTGAGCACAGCTGGCTAAATCGAACCATTGCAAACGCCCAGAAAAAGGTCGAGGGAATGCATTATGACGCCCGCAAAAACCTTCTCGAGTTTGATGATGTTGCCAATGACCAACGAAAAGTAATCTACCAGCTTAGAGACGAATTAATGGGTACTGAAGATGTTAAAGATCGTTATATTGCTATAAGAGAAGGTGTAATTAGTGACTTGTTTTCTGAATATATTTCGCCACAAGTACTTGAGGAGGACTGGGATGTTGAGGGCCTTTACAGCATCCTAAAAACAGAATATGCAACTGATGTGCCGCTGCAAAAAAGCATTGACGAAGGGCTTGAAGTTGATGAAATCTTAAAGATCGTTTTACAGGGGCTAGAGCTGTCACACGATGTCAAAGAGGAGACGGTTGGAAGCGAAACCATGAGGACCTTCGAAAAAGCGGTAATGCTTAGAGCCTTGGACCATCATTGGAAGGAGCACCTGGCGCTAATGGACCATTTGAGGCAAAGCGTTAACTTGCGAGGCTATGCTCAAAAAAACCCGGTCCAAGAGTATAAGCGAGAGTCTTTTTCAATGTTTACCCTATTGTTAGAAACCATTAATGTTGAAATGGTTAAGGCCTTGTGTAGTGTAAGCATAGAACAAAAACAGAGCACTACAGATGAAAGATCGCCTGTTGAACAAGCACAGACAGAACAGCAAAGCCCCCAACAAACGAAGCTCAATCCAAAGCCAAAGGACACACAACAACCAAAAAAGGCTAAAAAGATCGGAAGAAATGAGCCTTGTCCTTGCGGCTCCGGAAAAAAATACAAACATTGCCATGGTTGATAAGGGCTATTATTGCTGGCGTTGTATTTAAGGGATACTTAGTATGGCAATAATATGCAAGAAAAGATGACTAGAGTAAACTTAATTAAGCCTGACGACTGGCATCTTCACCTTCGAAGCGGAGAGGCTCTTAAGTCAGTTGTTGGGATGAGTGCCGCACAAATGGGCAGAGCCATCATCATGCCCAATCTTTCGCCACCAGTAAAAAGCGTTCGCCAAGCCCAGGCCTATCGAAAAGAAATTATGAGAGCGCTTCCAGCGATAAGCGACTTCAATCCACTTATGGCGCTTTATCTAACAGACAACACTGACCCAAAAGAGATAGCTGCAGCTGGAGCAGCGCCCGAAGTTTATGCTGTAAAGCTATACCCTGCCGGCTCAACCACTAATTCCGATAACGCGGTAACAAACATTATTAATATTTATCCAGCGCTTGAAGCCATGCAAAAGGAAGAAATGCCGTTGCTGGTTCATGGCGAAGTGACTGACCCTGAAGTCGATGTTTTTGATAGAGAGTCGGTCTTCATTGAAAAAATCCTTGATAGGGTTGTTAAAGATTTTCCGGGCCTCAAAATTGTGCTTGAACATATCACAACAAAAGACGCTGTTGATTATGTGCTTGGGTGTAAAAACAACATAGCAGCAACAATAACTCCGCACCATTTGCTGGCAAACCGAAACCATATGCTTGTAGGAGGAATTAAGCCCCACTATTATTGTTTGCCGGTCTTGAAGCGACAAAATCCTGATCAGAAGGCGCTACTAAAAGCCGCTATCTCTGGCAATCCAAAATTCTTCTTAGGGACTGATTCTGCTCCGCATGATCGAGACAAAAAAGAATCCGCTTGTGGTTGTGCGGGTATTTTTAGTGCGCACGCAGCCATTGAGCTTTATGCCGAGGCCTTTGATGGTGAAGGTGCGATAGAAAGACTTGAAGGGTTTGCTTCTATTTTTGGACCAGATTTTTATGGCTTGCCTCACAATCGAGAAAAAATTACTCTAGAGAAGTCGCCTTGGAGGGTGCCAGATCATTATGAGTTTGCAAAATCAAAGTTAACGCCGTTTTTTGCAGGGGCTGAGCTTTCATGGAGGCTTTTATCCTAAAATAGCGCGGGCTTTGAAATACTGTTTGCCGCTTTCAACATCTTTGGCAATTTGTTGTTTTAATTCTTCAAAGGAGTCAAATTTCATTTCTTCTCGGGACTTTTGTTTAAAGACAATGGTGACGCGTTCACCATATATTTCTTGATTAAAGTCAAATATAAACACCTCTAAAAGAGTTTTTTCACCACCCACTGTCGGTCGTTTACCAACGTTGCACACCCCATGGTAGGCCTCCTTGTTTATTTCAACTAAGACATTAAAAACTCCAAGAACGGGGCTAAGTCTTCGACTAATGCCGACGTTGATTGTGGGAAAGCCAATAGTTCTGCCTTTTTTGTCTCCATGAGAAACCCTTCCGCTAATTGCAAAAGGCCTGCCAAGAAGCTTTTCTGCCATTGAAAAATTACCTGAAGCTAGGCATTGCCTAACTGCTGAGCTGCTGACTCGCTGGTCTTCAAAGCTTACTCTTTCTACCTTTTCTGCGATAAAGTTGTTTGGTTTAGAGAACCTTTCAAGTAGCTCGTAGTTGCCAAGGCGGTCTTTGCCAAAACGAAAGTCGTCACCAATAAAGCAGTGCCTAACTTTAAGTTTTTCAACCAAAATATTTTCTACAAAAGATGTTGCGCTTGTTTGAGAAAAAGAATTGTTAAAGCGAATTAGTAAGTGCTTGTCTACGCCCATCGATTTTAGAAATAAGTGCTTGTCTCTAAAACTGCTAAGCCTTGCTTTTGGCCGACCAAAAAAAGACTCTGGGGTGACCGAAAAAGAAATAACAAGGGACGGCATCTTTAGTTCATGGGCCTTCTCCACCAGCCTTTTAATAATTTCCTGGTGGCCTGTATGTACGCCATCAAAGTTTCCAATGGTAAGCACACAGCTGGACTGTTTTTTTAGGTTGTGAAGGCCGCGAATTAATTGCATAGGCATATTTTACTCATTGCTTTCGGCAGGGTTGAGCGAATCAAGCATCGAGATTATTTTTTTAACAGGCGCAGGAACACCTAACCCTAACTTATTAATATTGTGGTAGTCTTTTTCTAGACCAGGAGAGTTGATGATAATTGGTCGGATCCATAGATGGTAGTGAGTAAAACTATGCTTAAACTTAGGAAGCAAAGAAACAATGCTCGCTTCTAAGTTGTGTTCTTTAATAGCGGCAGAGATAGCGGTCTCGTTATCCTCACACTCGGAAAAGCTCCATAAGCCGCTCCAAATTCCTCTGTTAGGTCTTTTTGCTAGGTAGATGTGGCCCTTGATATTACGGTAGACCAAAAATGCAAGTGATTTTTCAGGTCTAATTGTTCTTATTTTTTTTTGAGGAAAGGACGACTGATCATTGCAAAGGTTTGCCTTACAGTGTCTGGAAACTGGGCACCTAGAACAAAGAGGGTTGCGATGCACACAGATAGTAGCACCTAGATCCATAATTGCCTGAGCATAGTCTGCGTTTTGTTCAGAAGGAGTGTGATATTTCGCAAGCCGCCATAACTCTTTTAAAGTTTTAGAATCGCTATAATATCCAGCTACTCTATGGTACCTGCTTAAGGCGCGTTTAACGTTGCCGTCAAGAATTGCTCGAGGCTGATTACATGCTAGCGACAAGATCGCGCCTGCAGTAGACTCGCCAACCCCAGGAAGGGTTATTAATTCAGAATAACTGGTTGGAAAAATGCCCTGATATTCCGATAAAATAATTTTAGCGCTTTTGTGTAAATTCCTCGCGCGACTATAGTATCCAAGCCCTGCCCAGCTAGTCAAAACTTCTTCCTCGTCTGCGTTTGCAAGCTCAACCACTGATGGAAAGTTAATTATAAAGTTGTTAAAATAATCAATGACAGTATTGACCTGTGTTTGCTGCAACATAATTTCGGACAGCCAAACATGATAAATATCAGGAGGGCTGGACTGCCAAGGCAGACCCTTTCTTCCATGTTCTTGGAACCAGGCCAACAGGTCTTTGGCGAAACTCGTCACTTCTTAAGGTTAAGGGGATCGTCTGGGCTGATGCCACTCATAAATGGTTTGCCAACTCTTTCGTGAGTTATTTGATATACACAACCGAGCCAGTTATTAATAATTGCGTTCGCGCTATCGTGCCAAGTATTGTCAAGAGTTATTGAAATAAGTGACTCCGGGAAGTCTTTAATAGACATTGTGCCGGCGTCAAGGTTGGCTCGGTATTCGTTTAATATGGCCTGGTTTTGTATAGACAAGTAATTACTAGGCATTGGTGGATAGCTTAACCCCCTGTCTTCAAGGTAAAGCGCAATTTCTCTTTTGTATTCTTTTAGAAGGCTTATGGTGTCATACTCGGGGTGGCCTTGAAAGAATACAATTCTAAACAAGTCAGGGCTCACAGCTAGGTGGACGCCAATTGAGCTTTTGGCCAAAACCTTGACTCCTACCTCATCAAATTGTAATTCAGAGACCTCATTAAAACGAGAATGAGGAATGTCAAAGCGAGTGCTAACTCCACTGAGCAAAGGGTGGTCTCTGTCAACCACTTGATGAGGGAAGACCCCCCAATGTTTTTTACCGACAGGTTGGCGCTTTTGGCCATACTTGAATTCCAAAACAGCATGAGTTGCCAGGCAAGAGCATAGCGTTGAAGTGACATTTTCATAAGACCAGTCTACTACCTCTCTTAGTTGCTCGTAAAACGGTTCAAGTTCAAGGCTGGGCTGGGAAACATTGGCACCAGAAATAATCAGCGCATCAAGTCCCTGAGATTTAATTTCGTCAAAAGTTTTGTAGTGTTTTTTTAGATGCTTAGCTGCTTTCGATCCTCTTTTAATGCTTGAAAGAGAGAAGGGTTGCATATAGAATTGTGCAATCTGATTAGAGTGGCCAACCAGGCGAAAGAATTGCCGTTCAGTGGCCTCAAGCGCAGCATCAGGCATCATGTTTAATAGACCAATATGAATTTCTCGTATGGTCTGATGCTCTGCCCTATCTTTTGAAAGAATTGTTTCACCTTGTTTTTTAAGGCGCTGAAATGAGGGCAGTTCGGAATGGGCTATTAATGGCATGTCAGTTTAGAGCTCCAACAATAAGATTAATAACATCGTCTGCAGAATGGCAATGATAAAGGTCGTCGATTTTTATGGCGCAGCCATACTGGTCAGCAAGCGCCTGGTATTTTGCTAGACGGTCTTCAACCAGTCTTGGAAAAACCCAACGCACAAAAGCATCAGGATTTATTTGGGCAACATAGTCCAAGCTGTTTTTTTCAAGATAGGACTGCAGAGCGGACGCAAAAAAGTCGGGGTGATAGTACACTGGCTTGGGTTGGTTTTTGGATCGTTCTATGAGCACCCTCTCGGCTTCTTTGTTTGTTTTAATGTAGACAATCAGCGTGTTCTTGGCCAAAAGTTGGTAAAGTTTTTTGTCCTCCAGTTCACACAAACTACCGCCTGCATCGTTAATGAAATTGTCGTATCCTGATTGTTGGGATTGTTTGATAAAGCTTGGAACGTCATACATAGCGTTGATTTCCGCCTCCAGAAAAAGACTTTGACGGCGAATGAATTCGTCAATCTCAAGACCTCCTTCTTCTGGGTTGCCTACTTTTCCAAGGAACGCAGAAATGGGCTCTAGGTTGTCAAAGGTAACTTGACTATTGACACTAATAGATTGGTTGTCTAATAGATTCTGAAGCCATGGGTCTTGCTTCATTTTTTTGATAATGTTGTTAATGATTTCATTCTTTAAATAGGTTGCACCAATATGGTAGTCGCCTGAAAAATGGTACCAGTCGCCATTTTCTCCGATAAGTTTTGCGAGGTGTGTCTTGCCAACACCTGACATTCCGAGCAGAGTCAGTCGTTTGTTTTTTTCACCTCTAAATTCTTTTGCAGTGAGCTTCATTATGTTGGCAGGTGCTCTATTCTTGAAAATTTTCGTTCATACTGCTTACGGCTTAGTTAGTCATTGTCATCAAGTGGAGAGCGTAAGATGGTATGAGCTAAACTTTCGTATATTGAGCACACCGCTCTCAAGTAACAAATACTGTCCCTTAATTCCATTCAAAACACCTGATATGACGGGGGTTTTGTCAAAGCCTAAAGAGACAACCTTGGTGGGGTATTTTAGCACAGGGTAGTCAATATTTA
>Ga0209554_1000678_pt1 | contig 28269 bp, 33 predicted proteins | sample MarorgKNORR_S2LV_5_FD_188221 | JGI IMG/M metagenome (GOLD analysis project Ga0209554, IMG submission 188221) | Marine microbial communities from the Southern Atlantic Ocean, analyzing organic carbon cycling - Bottom_A/KNORR_S2/LV (SPAdes) (version 2) | ecosystem: Environmental > Aquatic > Marine... | reverse complement strand
TATTGGAGTTCCTGGCATTATTCCGTGAGATAAATTAAAAATAAAGGGACTATTTGAAAATTTATTTAGTATCTTTTTTGTTTCTTTTTCTAATCTTTTTCCTCCATTAAAAAGAATTTTAGGCGATAAGTTTCCTTGTATTGTTTTTTTCTTTTGTATTTCTTTTATTTCTTCTACTTTAATATCTTCGCCCACACTAATACAATCTATATGCTTATATATATACTTTGTATAATCTTGTCCTACGTCTCGTGGAAAAACAATGATATGGGCTTTTGGTTTTTTGCTTTTAATTAAATTACAAATTCTTTTTATTGGATCTATGGAAAAAAGCTGTAAATCTTGTTTCTTTGCTATGCTTGCCCAAGAATCAAATATTTGAATAATTTGTGCTCCTGCTCTTAATTGTCCAATCGCGTGTTCTGCTATTGCTTTTTCTAATAAACTAAAAAGCTTGATTGTTTTATTTTTATTTTTTTTAAGAAAAGTAAGAATTTGAGAATATTTCTTTTTTCTATTACTATCAAACATAAAAAAACTTAGAGTTAGTGGGGCGCCGACAAATCCTATCATGCTAGTTTGTTTGTTTATTTTTTTCTTTGTTTCTTTTATTGCTTTATAAACTAATTTTAATTTTTCCTTTTCTTTATCAATCGAAAAATCTTTAATCATTTGATCAATAGACTTCTTTTCAAGCTTCGGTCCTTTATTTTCCTCATATGTCAATCTTTGACCCAAAGAGTCTGGGACAACAAGAATATCTGAAAAAATAATTGCTGCATCAAACCCAAACCTTTTAATAGGTTGGAGAGTTATAACAGAAGCAATTTTTGGGGTATATATCATATTTATAAAACCGTTTGATTTTTTTTTTAATTTTCTAAATTCTGGTAAATATCTTCCTGCTTGTCTCATTATCCATATAGGAATTTTTTTTATTTTTTTTCTTTTTAGTGTTTTTATTAAATTCATTTATTAATTACTACTACTACTACTATTATATACTTAAGGTTGTTGTTGTTGTTGTCGAGTGTATATCGGTGATAAAAAATTATTAAGATTATATAAACAATAAAAAAAGGATGTTAGTATTTTGTATATAAAGTTTATAAAATTACTATTTATACTTAGAACCAGGAACAAAAAAAATATTAACAATATGTATAATAATATTTATATACAAATTTAGCCTATGTGGAAAAAGATACTTACATGTTAAAATAATGTTAATAAAAACTGTTTTTTCCAAAAAAAAAATTAAATATTGATGCATAAGTTTATAACATACTAAAAGCCACATTTTATTAACAGATTTAACAACAAAAACGATGAACAAAATATTACTAGCTTCAACAAGCCCAACAAGAAAAAAAATACTAGTTAATACTGGAATTAAATTTATAAACAAACCCCCTCTAATAAATGAAGAAGAGGAAAAAAAAAAATTAATAAAGATTAAAAAACCAGAAAAAATTTGTCAAAAGCTAGCCAGACAAAAATCAATCATAACATCTTTAAAGTATCCAACATATTTTGTGCTTGGTGTTGATACTTGTTTAATTTATAAAAAAAAAATTTTATCAAAACCAAAAACAAAGAAAGCAGCTAAAAAATTATTAAATATATTAAACGGAAAGGAACATAAAATTTATTCAAGTCTTTGTGTTTCTAAAAATGGAAAAAGAATCTGGAGTTATAATGATGAAGCTAAGCTAAAAATAAGGAAATTAACAAAAGAAGAAATTATGAAATATATAAATAAACTAAAATTAATGAAAATACAAACATCCGGACTTTACCAAATTGAAGATTCAGGAATAACTCTTTTTGAAAAAATTAATGGAAGTTATTTTACAATATTAGGGTTACCTTTGTTACCTTTATTAGGATTTCTACAAAAAAAAGGAGTATTAATTTGAAAATACATAAAATGGCTATATTAGGATATCCAATAAAACACACGTTATCTCCTAAAATGCATAATTATTGGTTAAAAGAATTGAATATTAATGGAAAATATGAAGCTATAAAAACACCAGTACAAAATTTAAAAAAAACTATCAAAAAGTTATACAAAAAAGGATATAAGGGATTAAATTTAACAATACCGCTTAAAGAAGAAGCATTAAAATATATAAATAAGAAGGATAAAATTGTAGACATTACAGGCGCAGCTAATGTTTTAATATTTTCAAAAAATGGGTATATTGAAGGAAAAAATACTGATGTATATGGTTTTAAAAAATCTATTTTGGATTTAGTTAAAAATAAAAAAAGAAAAATGGCAATGATTATAGGAAGCGGGGGGGCAGCAAGAGCAGTTTTATATGTTTTAATCCAAATGAAATATAAAAAAATTATTTTATATAATAGAACAAAGAAAAATGCAGAAATAATAAAAAAGGACTTTTTAAAAAGGTTTTCAAATGATTTAAAAACAAAAATAAGTTGCAAAGATTTAAAAAAAACTAAAAACAATATAAAGCAAACAGATCTTTTAATAAACACCACACCAATGGGAATGAAAAATTTTCCTAATCTAAATATAGATATTAAAGATTTAAGAACAGATGCCGCAGTATTTGATCTAATATATAATCCATTGGAAACTAAATTAATAAAGGAATCAAAAAAAAAGGGTATAAAAAGTATGAACGGTTTAGATATGTTAATATACCAAGCACAAAGATCATTTTATTGCTGGCTAAATAAAACACCAAAAATAACTAATAAATTAAAAAAAATTCTAGAGAAAGAAATTAAATGATTCTTATCGGACTTACGGGGATAATTGGAAGTGGGAAAACATTTGCTTTAAATTTCTTTAAATCAAAAAAGATTACGGTATTTTCTGCTGATGATGAAGTAAAAAAAATTTTTAAAAGCAAGATTATAAAAGATAAAATCTATAAAAAATTTCCCGAATCGTTTCCTAAAAAAGAAATAAATAAAAATAAATTAGCTTCAGTAGTTTTTGGTGATAGAAAAAAATTAAGAAGTTTAGAAAAGATTATACATCCCTTAGTAAAAAAAAAAAAAAATTTTTTTTTAAATAAAAATAAAAATAAAAAAATAATTATTATGGAAATACCTATAATTTTTGAACAAAAAAATAAAAAAAATTATGATTATATTATTATAATGAATGTAAATAAAAAAAATCAACGTAAAAGAGTTATGAAAAGAAAAAATATGACACCGGAATTGTTGAAAAAAATTTTATCTAATCAAATATCAGATAAGAAAATAAAATATGCAGATTTTGTGATAAATAATAATGGACCTAAGAATAAGACAAAACAAGCCTTAAGAAAAACATTGGATAAAATAATGGAATTTTTAAGTTAATTTTTTTTATTTTTCTCTTTTTCCATTTGTTTTTGATATAAAGTAGCAAAATCAATTGGATTTAGCATGAGAGGCGGATAGCCACCATCTCTTGTAGTTTCAGCTAAAACATTTCTTGCAAAAGGAAACAACATCCTAGGCGCTTCAATTAGAAGAAGAGGTTTTTCATGTTCGGTTGGAACTTTATTAAGTGTAAAAATTCCTGCGTAGCTAACTTCAGCAATAAAAGAAATCTTATCCTTTTTTTTTGCTTCAGTTTTTATATCTAAAGTAACTTCAAAAGCGTTATCAGGTAGTTTTTTAACAGCAGTATGTATATTAACTTGTATTTCTGGTTTTTCCTCATTCTTTTTATAAGCATCTAATGGATTTGGATTTTCAAATGATAGATCTTTTAAATATTGGGCATTTATGAAAAGTCCTGGTGGAGCATTTTCAGGAACAAAACCTGGTTTTTTTTCTACTTTTTTTGCCATTTTTTTATTGATTAAGCATACTAGTCGTAGGGGTTATAAAAATCTACTTTTTTTTTTCCTTTGGATCTTTAACTTCTTTAAAATTACCCTCAAAAGTTTTATTTTCTTTATTTTTCTCATTTGAATAATATGTAGTTTTTTCTTTATAAATTGCCTTTTTTTTTAAATATGAAGTTATATGGGTAATAATTAAATTTCTAGTTTTCGGTATTAATAAAATACATCCTAGAGTATCTGTAAGGAAACCTGGTGTTAGTAAAAAAGCTCCTGCAATAAGAATAGCAATTCCTTCAAATATAGATAATATAGGTATTTTGTTTAACCTGATTTCCTCAAATGCTTTATTTAAAGTAGAAATTCCTTGGCTTTTAACTAATATTGCACCAATAACACCGGTTATTATTATTATAAAAATTGTGTTCCACAGCCCTATATATTTTCCTACTTTGATAAATAGTATTACCTCAATAATTGGAATTCCTATAAAAATGAAAAAAGGTAAAAATTTAAAAAAAAATTTGAAAAACATGTTTGCTTATTGGAAAAAATAATTACATTATTTATTCATTCAGTTTACTTTAAAACTAAATTAAAGTATAAATTAGTTTATGAATACTTTTTTATCACCAGATATAATTTTTTTTGTACTAGTTGCAGCTATTTTAATTTTAAGATTAAGAAGTGTGCTAGGTAGAAAAACTGGCAATGAAAAAAGACCAAAAGATATTTTTATGTACCAGGATACGACTTTAGGTACTGATAAAAAAAAATCTATAAAAAGTAAATTTCATGACAAATTATTTATTGGAAAAGAGAATAATTTAAATAAAAATACTGCTTTAGAAAAAATTTGTTATTTTGATAAAAATTTTTCAACAAAAAAATTTTTGTTAGGTGCTAAAAATGCATTTCAAACAATTATTCAATCTTATGCAAAAGGAGAAATTAATAAAATTAAACATTTGTTAAGTACTAACGTTTTTTCTATTTTTTCAAAGGAAATAATATCTAGGGCGAAAAAGAAATATATTTTAGAACATACACTAATTTCTTTAAAAAGTGCTGGTATAGAAAAAATTAATGTTAAATTTAGCATAGCTGACATAGTTGTAAAATTTGTTTCTGAACAAGTAAACTTATTGAAAAATGAAAAAGGAAAAATTTTAAAAGGGAACGACGAGTATATTGAGAATCATACCAATTATTGGACGTTTTCCAAAGATTTAAAATCTTCTAATCCAAATTGGAAGCTTGTCTTAACAAAAGCTGGATAACAAAAAAAATAAAACTTTTTTATCTGAGGAAGATAAAATTTTGTGGGAACTTTTTACCAAAAATTTAAATAAATCTTCAAAAAGTAATAAAAAAAAAACTATTTCAAAAAATAAAAAATTTAAAAATAATACTAAAGAACTTCATAAATTAAAGCTTGGCCAAGGGATAGCATTAAGTAAAAAAAACATTAGAAATTTTAGTAAAGGAAATGTATTTATAGAAAATAAATTAGATCTTCATGGTTATAATCTAGTAGAAGCAAAAAATTTACTAGAAAATTTTATAAATCAATCAGTAGAAAATGATAAAAGATTAATTTTAGTTATCACAGGAAAAGGAAAAGTAGGCGAAGGTATTATAAAAAATAATATTATATCTTGGTTAAATACTAAAGATTTTCGTAATAAAATATTAGCTGTTAATTATGCATCAAAAAAACATGGCGGTAGCGGTGCGATTTATATCTTTTTAAGAAAATTCTAAAAAAATTTTTTATAAAATAAATTTACTTAAATCAACATTTTTTGCAAGTTTACCAACTTCATCTTTTACTTGTTTAGATGTAATTTTTATTTTTTTTCCTTTATTTTCTGTAGCATTAAAGCTTATATTTTCGATTAGTTTTTCTAACACAGTGTGAAGTCTTCTTGCACCTATATTTTCAACATTTGAATTTATTTCTGTTGCTAATTTAGCAATTTCTTCAATTGAATCTTTTCCAAAATCTAAATCAACTTTTTCTGTTTTTAAAAGAGCTTTATATTGTTTTATTAAACTATTTTCAGGTTCATTTAAAATTTTAACGAAATCATTTTTTGTTAATGCATTTAATTCAACTCTTATAGGCAATCTCCCTTGTAACTCAGGAAGTAAATCTGAAGGTTTTGATAAATGGAATGAGCCCGAAGCTATATACAAAATATGATCTGTTTTAATACTGCCATATTTAGTTGATACAGTTGTACCTTCAATTATTGGTAGTAAATCTCTTTGCACTCCTTCTCTACTAATATCCCCTCCAACTCTTTCAGAACGAGCACAAATTTTATCCATTTCATCTAAAAAAACTATACCATTTTCTTCAACATCTTTTTTTGCGCTAGAAATTATTTTTTCTTGATCTATTAGTTTATCAGATTCTTCGTCCATTAGCGGTTTATATATTTTTTTAATAGACATTTTTTTCTTTTTCTTTTTTTGTCCCATACCTTTACCAAGTAATTCATTTAAATTTATCATACCAACTTGGCTACCGGGCATTCCTGGTATATCAAGAGTAGGAAGCCCCCCACCACTCGGATTATCAACAAGATCAATTTCTACAATTTTTTTATTTAGTTTTCCACTTCTAAGTTGAGCTCTAAATTTAGATCTAGTTTCTAGACTTGCACTTTTACCAACCAGGGCATCTAAAACCCTTTCTTCGGCATTGTGTTGTGCTTGTAATTTAACTTTATTTCTTAATTTATCTTGTGTCATTGTAATGGAAATTTGCATTAAATCTCTAACAATTTGATCAACATCTCTTCCAACATAGCCAACTTCAGTAAATTTTGTTGCTTCCACTTTTAAAAATGGAGCTTCCGCTAGTTTAGCTAGTCTTTTTGATATTTCAGTTTTTCCAACACCAGTTGGTCCAATCATTAAAATATTTTTTGGTAAAATTTCTTCTCTTAGATCTTCAGGAACTCTTTGTCTTCTCCATCTATTTCTTAAGGCAATAGCCACTGCTTTTTTTGCTTCATTTTGACCAATTATGTATCTATCTAACTCTTTAACTATTTCTTTTGGGGTATAGTTTTTTTTTTTCTCTACTTTTTTGTTGTTAACGAATTCTTTCTTTACTGTATCGTCCATAATTTATAATTTTTCAATAGTAAAGTTTGAATTAGTATAAATACAAATATTAGATGCTATTGTCATTGCTTTTTTTGCAATTTCTTCTGCACTTAATTTTTCTTGATCCATAAGTGCTCTTGCTGCTGCTAAAGCATAAACTCCTCCACTTCCTATTCCTATCAACCCATCTTCTGGTTCAACCACATCTCCTGTACCAGATATAATTAATGATACTGATTTGTCTGCAACTGCCATCATTGCTTCTAATCTTCTTAAATATTTATCTGTTCTCCAATCCTTAGCTAATTCGACACATGCTCTGGTTAGTTGATTTTGATGTTTTTCTAACTTACCTTCTAATCTTTCAAAAAGGGTGAAAGCATCAGCTGTTGCTCCAGCAAATCCAGTTATAACTTTTTTATTTGCTAATCTTCGAACTTTTACTGCATTTGATTTTATAATAGTATTTCCTATACTTACCTGTCCGTCTCCAGCAATCACAACATTATTTTTCCTTCTTACGGCCAAAATAGTGGTTCCATGCATATTATTATTTGGATTTTCTTTTATCATTACAATTTACTAATATTTGTTACTATTGGATAAATAAGGTATTTTTCACGAAATGTAAGACTGTGTATAAAAAAAAATGAGAAAATCAAAAATTAATAGAAAAACTAGTGAAACTAGCATTTCAGTTGAAATAAATCTTGATGGAAAGGGTAAATTTAAAATTTCAACTGGAGTAGGTTTTCTAGATCATATGTTAGAACAGTTATCAAAACACAGTCTTGTAGACATTAATTTAAAAGCAAAAGGAGATTTAAAAGTTGATGATCATCACACAACTGAGGATACAGGAATTGCTTTGGGTGAAGCAATATCTAAAGCTTTAGGAGATAAAAAATCTATCAAACGTTTCGGCAATGTATATATTCCAATGGATGAAACATTAACTAGAGTTAGTATAGATTTGTCTAATAGACCTTATTTAATTTGGAAAGTTAAATTTACCAATAAACAAGTAGGAAAAATGGACACTGAGTTGTTTAAGGAATGGTTTCAAGCCTTTTCTCAAGCAGCAGGTATGACTTTGCATGTTGAAAATTTATATGGTGATAATAATCATCACATAATTGAAACATGTTATAAAGGACTTGCAAGATCTTTAAGAGAAGCAATATTTGTTGATCCTAGAGAAAAAGGAAGAATTCCTTCAACAAAAGGTAAATTGTAAAAAAAAAGTGAAAACTGCTTTAATAGATTATGGATCTGGAAATTTACAGTCGGCTTATAAAGCTTTAGAATTAGCAGGAAACTATAGAAAAAAAAATAAAATTTTTATTACTTCTAAATCAAAAGATTTATTAGATGCTGACAAAATAGTTTTACCCGGAGTCGGCACTTTTTCTGATTGTATGAACGGTCTTAAATCTTTGCCTGGTATGATTGATATTTTAAATGAAATTGTACTACAAAGAAAAAAACCTTTTTTAGGTATTTGTGTAGGCATGCAACTTTTGGCAATAGAAGGAAAAGAAAAAGGAAATCATAAAGGTTTAGGTTGGATCAAAGGAAAAGTTGTAAAAATTAAAAAAAACAAAAAAATAAAAATTCCACATATGGGATGGAATACAGTGAAAATTATTTCTAAACATCCAATTTTAAAAAGAAAAAAATTTGAGTCATATTTTGTTCACAGTTATAATTTTATTTGCCAAGATAAAAAAAATGTTTTAGCTACATGCGATTATCAACAAAGTATCACGGCTATAGTTGGAAAGGAAAATATAATTGGAACGCAGTTTCATCCAGAAAAAAGCCAAAAAATTGGTTTGGAAATTTTAAAAAATTTTATCCGCTGGATTTATTAATATGATTTTATTCCCAGCAATAGATATTAAAAACGGTTCCTGTGTCCGTTTGCTTCAAGGAAAAATGTCAGAAGCCACTGTCTTTAATGAAGATCCAGTAAATCAGGCTAAAATTTTTGAATCTAAAGGCTGTAAATGGATTCACGTTGTAGATCTTGATGGAGCAATTAAAGGAAAGTCTGTTAATCAAGAAATAATTAAGAAAATAATATTATCAGTTAATATAAAAATTCAATTAGGTGGAGGAATTAGAAATATAAAAACAATTGATAAATGGTTCGAAATCGGAGTAGAAAGATTAGTCATTGGTTCTTTGATAGTAAATAATCCAAATTTAGTTAAAGAAGCTATTAAAAAGTATCCTGGAAGGATTGTTTTAGGGATAGATTTAATAGATGATAAATTAGCAATTGAAGGTTGGGTGAAAAAAACAGATATAAGTGCCACAGATATCGCAAAAAATTTTGAGAATTTAGACATTGCTTCTTTTGTTTGTACAAACATAAAAAAAGACGGTGCAATGGAGGGAATAGATTTAAATTTTATTTTAAATAATAAAAATATTTTTAAAAAACCTATTATTGCTTCAGGAGGAGTAACAAGCTTGAAAGATTTACAAACTTTAAAAGATAATGAGAAAAATGGAATTGAAGGAGTGATCTGCGGAAGAGCCATATATGAAGGAAAAATTGATATTACTGAAGCAAACAAAATATTTGAAATAAATTGATATGTTAAAAATTAGAATTATACCTTGTTTAGATGTCAAAAATGGAAAGGTAGTTAAAGGAACCAAATTTATAAATTTAAAATATGCTGGTGATCCAGTTAAGCAAGCACAAATTTATGATAAGCAAGGTGCAGATGAATTATGTTTTTTAGATATTACTGCTAGTAGTGATAAAAGAAATATTCTTTATAATGTTGTAAAAAAAACTGCTCAAAAATGTTTTATGCCATTAACAGTTGGAGGCGGGGTAAGATCAGTTCAAGATATACGTAAATTACTTTTATGTGGTGCTGATAAAGTATCAATTAATACAGCTGCAATAAAAGATCCTAGACTTATAAAAAAATCATCAAGTAAATTTGGAAATCAGTGCATTGTTGTTGCGATAGATGCAAAACAAATTAAAAAAAATAAATGGGAAATTTATACTCATGGAGGTAGAAAAAAAACAGGAATTGATGCAATTAAATGGGCAAAAAAAATGGAAAGTTTTGGAGCTGGCGAAATACTTTTAACTTCAATGGATAAGGATGGCACAAAATCAGGATTTGATCTAGAATTAACAAAAAAAATATCTAATAGTGTTAATATTCCAGTAATTGCCTCGGGCGGTGTAGGAAATATACAACATCTTGTTGATGGAATAAAAATTGGAAAAGCATCAGCTGTTTTAGCTGCTTCAATTTTTCATTATGGTAAATATACTTTAAGACAAGTAAAAAATAAAATGAGGCAAAAAGGAATAGCTGTTAGGATTTAAATGGAAATGAAAAGAAAAAATAGCGGAGATATAATTGATACTCTTTTCTCTATTATAGAAGAAAGAAAAAAAACAAAAAAAAAGGGATCTTACACATCTTTTTTGTTTAATAAAGGTATGAATAAAATAGCCCAAAAGGTTTTAGAAGAAACTAAAGAAACAATAATAGAGGCTATCCGAGGAAAAAAAAAATTAGCCGTTCAAGAAAGCTGTGATCTACTTTATCATTTAATAGTTATGTGGTCAAAACTCGGAATAAATCCAAATGAAATTTGGACTGAATTAGATAAAAGAATGAAAAGCCCAAAAACAAAAAGAAAAAAATATGACATATGATAATAATAATATTTTTGCAAAAATTTTAAGAGAAGAAATACCTTGCAAAAAAATTTATGAAAACGAACATGCACTTGCTTTTCATGATTTAAACCCACAAGCAAAAATACATATATTAGTTATTCCCAAGGGTAAATATATTTCATTTGCAGATTTTTCTAAGAACGCACCAAAAGATGAGATTGAGGGTTTTTTTAAAGCAGTTGGAAAAGTCGCGGAAGACCAAGATTTAATTGGAGATGGTTATAGAATATTAGCAAACCACGGAGTTAATGCAGGTCAAGAAGTACTACATTTTCATGTACATATTTTTGGTAAACAATCTTTAGGCCCAATGATTTCTAAAACTTAAAAAGATAAATTTTTTGAAAACATTTTGTTTCTATCATAAAGAAAACTACTTGGTACTTGAAAATCATTAGTATGTTTCCATAAATTTTTTAAATCAGTTACTTCTTTTTCTTCAATTCTTCCCCTAAAATTAATTGAGCATCCGCAATAATGGGATAAAAAAGATTGTACTGATATAGGTTTTTTATATAAAACAGCGATACCAGATTTATCTTTAAGAAGAATTGTAACTAATTCTTGAACAGGCAAACTGTCTCTAACAATTCCTATAGGAATTCTATTTTTGTATGGAAATTTATATTTTTTTATTTTTTTTTGGTCAAAATCATTAATAGATAATTCATAATGAATTGCATTTTCTAAAAAGGATAAACGTAGCATTAATTCTATACCAATAGGCGCATGTATTCTGTTAAAGGTTTTTGTTTTGGTAAAATTCGGGCTATAACCTATGAAGATACCTAGCAGAAAAATAATACAAGCTATTGCATAGTTAAATTTTTTCTTTATTTTCATATTATCTTTACGATTAAAATTATTCTTTTATCTTATATCTTATTATTATGATAAATCTTTTAGTCTTAAAAGAAACACTTGAAAGCGAAAAGAGAGTTGCATTGGTACCTGATGAAATTAAGAAATATTCTGATATTGGTTTTAAAGTAACAATTGAAAAAGATGCTGGTATTAAATCAGATTTTTTAAATGAAGACTATAAAAAACAAAATGCAAATATTAGTCAAAATATAAAAGAATCAATTAAAGAAAGCGATATTATTATAAAAGTTCAAAAACCAGAGCCAAGTATAATTAAAGAAATAAAAGCTGGTACAATTTTAATAGGACTTTTGTCACCAAAAAAAAATTCTTCAGAAAATACTTTGTACAACAAAAAAAAAATTTCTGCTTTTGCACTAGAAAATATTCCTAGGATAACTAGAGCTCAAGATAAAGATGTTTTATCATCACAAAGTAATTTAGCAGGATATAAAGCAGTATTAGATGCTGCATATGAATATTCCAAAAGTTTTCCAATGATGATGACTGCAGCAGGCACTATTATGCCGGCAAAAGTTTTAGTTTTAGGTACAGGAGTTGCAGGACTTCAAGCTATTGCAACAGCAAAACGTTTAGGTGCAGTTGTATCAGCTTATGATGTACGATTAGCAGCAAAAGAAGAAGTAGAAAGTTTAGGAGCTAAATTCATTGTTTTTGATGAAGAAGTTTTAAAGAAAAGTCAAACCGAAGGTGGTTATGCAAAAGAAATGAGCGTGGGTTATAAAAAAAAACAGGAAAAAGCTTTAGAAGAATCTATTCCTGAAAATAATATAATTATTTGTACTGCTTTGATACCTAATAAACCAGCTCCAAGATTGATTTCAAAAAAAATTATAGAAAAAATGAAACCAGGGTCAGTTATTGTTGATCTTGCAGTTGAAACAGGAGGAAATGCGGAATTATCAGAGGTTGATAAAATTGTTAAACACAAGGGAGTAAAAATTATTGCATATTCAAATTATCCAAGCAGGATACCAGGAGATTCTAGTACTTTATTTTCAAGAAATGTTTTTAACTTTATTAAAATTTTAATAAATAACGAAAATAAAAAAATAAAAATTAATTTAGAAGATGAGATTATTGTTAAAACATTAATATCTCATCAAGGAAAATTAATGAATTTATAAATTATGGAACATCTGTTACAAGAATTAACAGTATTTATTTTGGCTATTTTTGTAGGGTACTACATAATATGGAGCGTTACTCCTGCTTTGCATTCACCATTAATGTCAGTAACAAATGCAATATCTAGTGTAATAATTGTTGGCGCTCTTATTGCGGTTGGGCCCGCACTTTTTGGTATTTCAAAAATAATGGGTTTTATTGCCGTAATACTTGCGGCAGTTAATATTTTTGGCGGATTTATTGTAACTCAAAGAATGTTACAAATGTTTAAAAAGAAAAAGAAATAAATGGAACATAATTATTCAATACTTGCATACTTAATTTCAGGAGTTTTTTTTATTTTAGCTCTTAGAGGATTATCCTCACCGGAGACTGCTAGAAGAGGAAATATTTACGGTATTTCAGGAATGGTAATAGCAATTGTTGCAACATTACTTCTTCCCGGTATAGAAAGTTATGTTTTGATAGTTCTTGGCATTTTAATTGGCGGGATTATCGGAACTTCTATTGCTCTAAAAATTAAAATGACAGCACTTCCACAATTAATAGCAGGATTTCATAGTTTAGTTGGTTTAGCAGCAGTCATGGTAGCCGGTGCTGCTTTTCATAATCCTAGTGCATATGGAATTGGTGATATAGGAAATATTCCGGTTGCAAGTTTAATTGAAATGAGTTTAGGCTCAACAATTGGAGCAATAACTTTTTCTGGTTCAATAATTGCATTTGGAAAACTGCAGGGAATTATGTCTGGGAATCCTATTACTTTTAAATTTCAACATTTTTTAAATGCTATTTTAGGAATAGTTTTAATATCTGTTGTTATTTTATTTTGTTTAAATCAAACACAAAATTTTTTTTGGAGTCTTACAATTCTTGCATTTATCATTGGTTTTTTAATAATTATTCCAATTGGTGGGGCTGATATGCCAGTTGTTGTTTCCATGCTAAATTCTTATTCTGGATGGGCTGCTTGCGGTATTGGGTTTACCCTATCTAACAATCTTTTGATTATAACAGGTGCATTGGTTGGGTCATCTGGCGCAATACTTAGTTACATTATGTGTAAAGGTATGAACAGATCTTTTATAAGTGTAATCTTAGGCGGGTTTGGAGGCGAAGATGTTACATCACAAGCAAATAAAGAAACGGAACAACGCCCTGTTAAAAGTGGGGATTCTAGTGATGCGGCTTTCATGATGCAAAATGCAGAATCTGTAGTAATTGTTCCAGGATATGGAATGGCTGTAGCGCAAGCTCAACACGTTCTAAAAGAAATGTGTGATATTTTAAAGAAAAAAGGAGTAAATGTTAGATACGCAATTCATCCAGTTGCTGGAAGAATGCCTGGTCATATGAATGTTTTATTGGCAGAAGCAAATGTTCCATATGATGAAGTTTTAGGATTAGATGAGATCAATAGAGATTTTGCATCAACAGATATAGTTTTTGTAATCGGTGCAAATGATATTACAAATCCAGCTGCTAAAACGGATCCACAAAGTCCAATTTACGGTATGCCTATTTTAGAAGTAGAAAATGCCAAATCTATTTTGTTTAGTAAAAGATCCCTAAGAGCTGGTTATGCAGGAGTAGAAAATGAGCTTTTCTTTAGAAATAATACAATGATGCTATTTGGTGATGCTAAAGAAATGTGTGAAAGTATTATAAATGCTCTTGGTAAATAATTTATAACTTCTTCTCTATTAAATCCCAAAAAATTTTTTCTAATTGAGTATTTTCAAGCTGATTTATTTCTACAATTCCCGTAGGTGAAGTTACATTAATTTCAGTTAAGTAATTTCCAATAATATCAATACCAGCAAAAAAAAGCCCTTCTTTTTTAAGCCACGGCTTTAGCTTTTTACAAATAAATTTATCTTTTGTTGTTAAAATAGTTTTTTTCGCAGTTCCTCCTCGACTAAGATTAGCTCTTAGCTCATTTTTTGCCGGTACTCTTTTCATTATACCAACAGGGTTTCCATCAAGAAGGATGACTCGTTTGTCCCCTTCTTTAACTTGAGGAATATATTTTTGAACTACAATTGGAAGTTTTTCTTTTTTTAGTATGCTTTGTATTTTTTTGTTTATATTTTTATCATTCGAAGTAATTTTGAAAATTCCCTTTCCGCCTTTTTCGTAAAGAGGTTTTACGATTAAATTTTTATATTTTTTGATAAATTTTTTAATTTCAATTTCATCTTGAGATACGAGTGTTGGTGGAGTTAAATTTTTAAAATAAGTAACATACAATTTTTCTGGAGCATCTCTTATGCTTTTAGGATTATTTATAATTAATGTTTTCGAATTTAAATGCTCTAGTAAGTAAGTTGCGGTTATATAATTAATATTAAAAGGAGGATCTTGTCTTATAAGCAATACATTAATTAAGGATAAATTAATAATGTTTTGTTTTCCTTTTTTGAAAGTATATTTTTTTTCCCCTCTTATTTTTAATGAAGATGCATTAGCAAATAATTGGTTATTTTTTAAGGTTAAATTTTTTGGTTCATATATAAATATTTTGTAACCTCTATTTTGAGCTTCTTTAGCCAGCACCAAAGAACTATCAGATTCATGATGGAGTTTATTTAAAGGATCCATCTGAATTGCTATTAGCAATTTAATCATTTTTTTCTTGAAGCTTTCTTTGATATTTTTTTCGCCTTGGGTCATTTTTCATTATTACATGACTTACAACCTTTAAAATACCTTTTATATCATTTGCATGCTTTACAACTTTTTTTAATTCTTTTTTATTTTTTGCAATTCCTATTATGTATAAATTTCCGTTTACAACCTCAAAATTGTAATTTATGGAGGATATTTCTTTATCGGTAATAATTTTATATCTCATTTGTGTTTTTATCTTTACATCAATTAAATATTGTTTAATTCCACCTTTTTTAGTTACATCAATTTCATTAATAACTTCTCTTACTCCTAAAACTTTCCATGCTAATTTTAGAGCGTTTAATCTGTGTTTTTTTTTTTTAACACTTCCAGTGAGTAAAACTCTACCTTCTACAACTTCTATCTCGACATTTAAAAACATATTTATGTCATGATTGAAAAATTCTTTATTTATTCCTGCATCAATCATTCCGTCACTTATTGCTTCTTTAATACCTTTTTCTTTAATACTAGAAGTTGTCATATTAATTGCTGTACAGGAATTTAACAAAGTAATTACAAAAATTGATAAAAAAAATTTTCTAATTAATACATTCATAAGTTAATTTTTTTTATTATCAGATACTTTTAATTAATTTTGTATAAAAAAATTTTTTGGGTTTTTTATAAATTATAGATAAAAGTTCTGATAAATCTTTTGTGCTAATTTTTTTTTTTATTAATGATATTATTTTTTTAATTTCATCATCATCTATTTCATATTTTTCTATGTTTTTTTTATTTTCCGGACTTGATATAATAATTGTAATTTCTCCTTTTAAATTTTTTTTTATTTTCTTAAATTTATTAAGATTGCCTCTATAAAATGTTTCATAATATTTAGTCAATTCCCTTGCAATAACACATTTTCTATTTCCGAAAATTGAAAACATATCAGTTATTGTTTCGTTAATACGTTTTGCGCTTTCATAAAAAATTAATAGTGAATCAATTTTTTTATATTTATTTAAGGCATTTATTCTTTGGTTCTTTTTATTTGGTAAAAAACCTATAAAAAAAAATTTATCGTGAGCTAATCCAGATCCAACTAATGAAGCTGTAATAGCACTTGGCCCTGGTATCGGTGTAATTTTAATACCGTTGTTTATTGCTAAAATAACTAATTTAACTCCAGGATCAGATATCACAGGAGTTCCAGCATCACTAACTAATGCGATTGATTTTCCTTTTTTAATTTTATTAATTAAAAATATTAATTTTTGTTGAGGGGAATGCTCATGTACAGAAACTAAGTTTTTTGATTTAATTTCATAGGAAGACAATAGTTTTCTTGTAACACGGGTATCTTCACACGCAATTAAATCGCAATTTTTTAAAATTGATAAAGCTCGGATAGTTATATCTTTTAGATTACCAATTGGAGTTGAAACAATATATAATTCAGGAGTTAATAAAATGTTGTCAATTTTTAACATTTAAATTAGATAATAGAAAATATGATTGAAAAAAAAACTTCTTATAAATTATACTTTAAACTAATTTACTTTTCTTTAGTAATTTTTTTAAGTATTAGTAATTTAGCAATATCAGCTGTATTAACAGAAGAGGAGATTAAATATATTGAGTCACAATCTGAAGATTTGAAAAAAGACGATAAGTACATTCGTTATGAAGATATAAAAGAAAATAAACCAAAAAAAAATCCTTTTATTTTTTTTGGTACATCAAAAAAAACTAAAAAAAAAAAAATTGAAAAAAAACCACCTGTTTTTACAAATAATAAAGAACCTGATAAACTTAAAATAGGTGTTTTATTACCTTTAACTGGAAAATATTCATATATCGGGCAATCACTTTTAGATACTATGCAAATGTTAATTTATGAAAATAAAAAAATAGATAGTGAATTAATAATTAAAGATACAAAAGGAAATCCTTCTCTTGCAAAAAAAGCAACAAAAGAATTAGTCGATCAAAATGTTGATGTTATTTTAGGACCTTTTTTTTCATCTTCTTTAAATAAATCCTTAAAAATTGCGAAATATAAAAATGTACCTTTAATATCTTTTTCTAGTGATAGAAATGAAAAAGAAAAAGGCGTTTATTTAATGGGCTTTGAGCCTGAACAACAAATTTCAGATATTACAGAATATACAATAAGAAAAAATTATAAAAGATTTGCTGCGTTATTACCTAACTCAAAATATGGCAAGAGAGTTTTAAATACTTATAGAAAAGTTTTAAATAAAAATAAATTTTTACTTAACAAAGTTGAATTATATGACCTAGATACAAATGATTTTGAAAAGAATATTCAAAAATTAGTAGGTTTAGATAAAAATCCACAACTAGAAAAAGATGAAGAAACTGGAGAAAATCCAATTGAAGATTTTGATCCAGGATTTGATGTTTTATTATTAATAGAAACTGGTAACAAATTAAGAGAAACAGTTGCTTTGTTAACATATTATGGGGTAGATTTTAAAAAAGTAAAATTAATTGGTACTGGAGAATGGTATATAGATAATATTGGTTCTGAACCAGGTTTAATAGGTGCGTGGTTTGTTGCTCCAAATCCTAAGTTATGGCAAAATTTTAAAAAAAAATTTTATAAATTTTATAATTATGAACCTATCCGACTCTCTTCACTAGCACACGATTCATTAACAAGTGTATTTTCAATAATAAATAAAAATGATAAATTTTATGAATTAAACTATATGGATTTTCAAAATTCTTATGGTTTTACAGGTATTGATGGTGATTTTAAATTTTTATCTGATGGGACAGTTGAAAGAAAACTTTCTATATTAGAAATTAAACAAAATAGTTTTAAAGTAGAAAAAATAGCAAAAAAAAAATCTTTTTAATCAAGAAAATTTAATAATTTTTTAAAAGCTATTACTCTATGACTTATATTATTTTTGACTTTATTTGAAAGTTCACCGAATGTTTTACTATATCCTTTAGGAATAAAAATTGGATCGTAACCAAAGCCCAAATTTCCTCTTGGTGGCCAAGTTAAACTTCCAAAAATTTTTCCAATAAATATTTCTTCTTTTTTTTTATTCCAAGAAATAGCAAGTACAGATATGTAATAAGCATTTGTTTTTTTTTTGTACAACAGATTATTAACTTTTTTCATTGCTCGATTAAAATCTTTTTTTTCTCCAGCCCATCTAGCAGAAAAGATACCTGGTTTTCCCTGGAGTGATGGAATAACCAAACCTGAATCATCTGCAATTGAAACTTTTTTTGTTTTATTATTAACATAACGAGATTTTTTTAATGCATTTTCTACAAAATTTGAACCATCTTCTTTAGGCTCTTTAAGTTTAAAATCTTTTGCAAAATATATTTTAGTATTTAATTTTTTTATAAAAGGTAACATTTCTTTAATTTTTCCAGGATTCTGGCTTGCAATTACAATAGAATTTATTTTTTTTTTGTTTTTACCCATAGATATTGAACTTTGTAAAAATTATCTTACATACATTTTAGTCATAATTACAATTTATAATGGATAAATTAAAAAAAAATAAGCAGCAAAGAACAGAATCTAATAAAAATTTAGATAAAACATCAAATATTAAAAAAAAAGAAAATCTTAAGATTAATTTTGAAAGTTTACAAAATGATCTTAAAAAAGTTAAAGAAGATAATTTACGATATCTAGCAGAAATTGATAATTTGAGGAAAAGATTTGATAAAGAAAGGGAAGATACTTTTAAATATGCTGTAACAGAGTTTGCTAATGAAATAATTTTAGTAGTGGATAATTTTATTCGTGTAATAGAAAGTATATCTTCAATTAATAAAGATAGTAATGATAATGTAAAACCATTAATAGATGGGATTGATCTTATTTTTAAAGATTTTCTTAAAACTCTTGAAAAATTCGATATTAAAAGGATAGATTGCCTTGGAAAAAAATTTGACCCTAATTTTCATCAAGCAGTATCTGAGGAAATAAATAATGATAAAGAAGTAGATGAAATTATAAAGGTTATTCAAGACGGTTATCTTATTAAAGACAGGCTTTTAAGACCAGCTTCTGTTGTGGTAATAGCAAAAAAAGACGAGAATAAAAAAAAGTAGTTTTTTTGCTCAAAGGCTTGTACATGTGAATTAAAATTATTATATAGTTCACCAGTTTGAAATTTATAAAGGTAAATAAAAAAAATGAGTAAAATAATTGGCATTGATCTTGGCACAACAAATTCATGCGTAGCTATTATGGATGGAAGAAATCCAAGAGTAATTGAAAATACTGAAGGTTCTAGAACTACACCTTCAATGGTTGCATTTTCTAAAGATGGAAAAGAAATATTAGTTGGGCAAGCAGCTAAAAGACAGTCTGTAACAAATCCAGAGAACACTTTATCTGCTATTAAAAGATTAATAGGAAGACGAATTGGAGATAAAGAAGTTGAAAAAGATAAAGATTTAGTTCCTTACAAAATTGTATCAGGTGATAATGGAGATGCTTGGGTCGAAGCTAATGGTAAAAAATATGCCCCGGCACAGATAAGTGCATTTATTTTACAAAAAATGAAAGAAACAGCTGAAAAGCACTTAGGCCAAGAAGTAAAAGAAGCTGTCATTACTGTACCAGCTTATTTTAATGATTCTCAAAGACAAGCAACAAAAAACGCAGGAAAAATTGCTGGTTTAGACGTTAAAAGAATTATTAATGAGCCAACAGCTGCTGCTTTAGCATATGGTCTTGATAAAAAAAATTCAGGAACAATAGCTGTATATGATTTAGGCGGTGGTACATTTGATGTTTCAATACTTGAGCTTGGAGATGGAGTTTTTGAAGTTAAATCAACTTCAGGCGACACTTTTCTTGGAGGAGAAGATTTTGATAATAGAATTATTAATTATTTAGCAGATGAATTTAAAAAAGAAAATGGTGTTGATTTAAGGGAAGACCCACTTGCAAAACAAAGATTAAAAGAGGCAGCTGAAAAAGCTAAAATTGAACTTTCTAGTTCTTCTCAAACAGAAATTAATTTACCGTTTATTACTGCAGATAAATCTGGGCCAAAGCATTTAAATATAAGTTTATCTAGATCCAAGTTAGAATCATTAGTTGAAGATTTAATAGAAAAAACAGTTAAACCTTGTGAGATTGCTTTAAAAGATGCTGGATTAAAGGCAAGCGATATTAAGAATGTTATTCTTGTAGGTGGAATGACTAGAATGCCAAAAGTAATAGAAACTGTTAAAAGAATTTTTGATAAAGAACCACATAAAGGAGTTAACCCAGACGAAGTAGTAGCAGCTGGTGCAGCAATTCAAGCTGGAGTTCTACAAGGAGATGTAAAGGATGTATTATTATTAGATGTTACTCCATTAACTTTGGGTATTGAAACATTAGGCGGTGTCTTTACAAAATTAATTGATAAAAATACAACCATACCGACAAAAAAAAGCCAAATTTTTTCAACTGCTGAAGATAATCAATCAGCGGTTACAATTAGAGTGTTTCAAGGCGAAAGAGAAATGGCAGGGGATAATAAAATTTTAGGCCAATTTAATCTTGAAAGTATTCCACCAGCACTAAGAGGCATTCCTCAAATTGAAGTAGCCTTTGATATCGATGCAAACAGTATTTTAAATGTTTCAGCAAAAGACAAAGGAACTAGCAAAGAACAAAAAATTACAATTAAGGATTCGGGAGGACTTTCTGAAGAAGAAATAGAAAAAATGGTTAAAGATGCTGAAAAACATGCAGAATCTGATAAGAAAAAGAAAGAAGTAGTTGAATTAAGAAATCAAGCTGATTCATTAATCCATGCAACAGAAAAAAGTTTAAAAGAACATGGTTCAAAAGTTAGTGCAGAAGAAAAGAAAAAAATTGAAGAAAGCCTAGAAGCACTTAAAAAAGTCAAAGATAGTGATAATAAAGAAGAGTTAAAAACAAAAGTTGATGCTTTAACACAAGCTTCGATGAAATTTGGGGAAGTGATTTATAAAGAGGCTCAAGAAGAAGCACAAAAACAACAAGCTAAACAAGCAAAAAGTGAACCACCAAAAGGAGATAAGAAAGATTCTAGTAAAAAAGAGGAAAAAGTAGTAGATGCTGAGTTTGAAGAAGTAAAAAAAAAAGATAATAAAAAATCAGCATAACCCCTTCATTTCTTCATATTAAATTCTTATATATTCAGGCATGTCAAAACAAGATTATTATGAAACTCTAGGGGTGAACAAATCTTCTAGTGATGGCGAGATAAAACAAGCTTATAGGAAAAAAGCAATGAAGTATCATCCGGATAGAAATAAGGATGATAAACAAGCTGAAAAAAAATTTAAAAAAATTAATGAAGCTTATTATGTTCTAAAAGATAAAGAAAAAAAAACCCAGTACGACCAATTTGGTCACCAAGCATTCGAACACAGCGGAGCAGGATTTAAAGACTCTAATTTTGGAGGAGGTTTTTCTGATATTTTTGAAGAAATGTTTGGAGATTTTGATGACGACGTAGGAAGTATTTTTGGAGGAGGAAGAAGAAGCGGTAGAACAAATACAAAAGAACATGGAACAGATTTAAGATATGATATGGAAGTTTCTTTAGAAGAAATTTTTTCAGGAAAAAAAATTATAATACACGTTCCAACAAAAATTAAATGTGAGACTTGTAACGGTAATGGTTATGAAGCAGATTCGAAGCCAGAAACATGCCCAACTTGTAAAGGACATGGTGAGGTCCGTTCTTCCCAAGGTTTTTTTACTATTCAACAAACGTGTCCTGATTGTAGAGGTGAAGGTCAAGTTATAAAAAATCCTTGCAATTCATGTAGTGGTACAGGAAGAGTTGATAAAAAGAAAAGTTTGTCAGTGGAGATACCAGCAGGTGTCGAGGATGGAACTAGAATAAGATTATCTGGAGAAGGAGAAGCAGGATACCAAGGAGGGCCATCTGGTGATTTATATATTTTTATAAAAGAAAAACCACATTCAATTTTTAAGAGAGACGTTGAGAATTTATATTGTAAAGCACCTATACCAATGATAGATGCTACGATTGGAGGAAGTATCAAAGTTCCAACTTTAGATGGATCAGTAGTGAAGGTTAAAATTCCGTCAGGAACTCAATCAGGGAGCAATTTTAGATTATCTAACAAAGGATTGCCAAGGTTTAGACAAAGTGGAAATGGAGATTTATATTTAGAAGCATTTGTTGAAACGCCTGTTAATTTATCAAGCAGTCAAAAAGATTTATTAAAAAAATTTGATAGTGAAAAGAATAAAAAAACAACAAGCCCACAGTCAGAAGGTTTTTTTAATAGATTAAAAGATCTTTGGTAATAAAGAATAATATATAGTTAAAATTATGAAAAAAATTAAACTAGCTGTAGTAGGCAGCGCTGGTAGAATGGGTCAACAAATTATTAAAGAAATACAAAAATTTAAAAGTATTAATTTAATTGCTGCTATTGAAAAAAAAAATTCACCTAGCATAAATAAAAATATTAAAAAAATAAAAATAACAAGCGATAAGGAAATAGCTTTTAGGAAAGCGAATACAATTATAGATTTTTCCTTACCAAATAGTACATTAGAAACTGTTAAATATGCGGCAAAATTAAAAAAAAAGTTAGTAATTGGTACAACAGGATTAAGTGCTAATCAAGTATCCAAGATAAAAAGTGCATCAAAAAAAACTGCAATTGTTTTTGCACCTAATATGAGCATAGGTATAAATTTATTGGTCGAACTTGTGAGTCAAGCTTCAAATGTTTTATTTAATAATGATACATCGGTTGAAGTGTTAGATATACATCACAAATATAAAAAAGATGCGCCGTCAGGAACCGCTTTAGAACTTGGCGCTGCTGTTGCAAAAGGGAAAAATTTTAATCTAAAAAATAAATCTACAATAAAGCCAAACAAAATAAGAAAAAAACAATTAGGTAGAATAAATTTCTATTGTAAACGACAGGGAAATATTGTGGGGAATCATTCTGTTATTTTTACAAACAATGGTGAAGAAATAGAATTAAAACATAAAGGTTTTAGTCGCTCAATTTATGCATTGGGAGCTATAAAAGCTGCTCTTTGGCTTATAAACAAAAAAAAAGGTTTTTTTAATATGTCTAACGTATTAGGAATTAATTGATTTTTTTACGAGATATATACCTGTCAAAATAAAAAGAAATCCTACAAACTGATTTGTGTTTAGAGATTCACTTAAAAAAACATAGCCCCAAATAATAGCTATGAAAGGAACAATAAAATTAACTGTTGAAGTAAATGCAGCGCCTGATAATTTAATCAATTTAAAAAAAATTAATCCGCCTATCGCGGTATTAAGAATTCCTAAAACTATTCCAAATATTATACTTTGACTCGTTGCTGATGTATTTAAAGGATCTTCAAAGATAAAAGCAAGAGGAATTAACATTAGAAAAGCAAAATATGTTGAACCTGTTAAAATATATATTGGCTGAAAATTTGGAATTTTCCTTGTATATATTGTTGCTGTAGCAAAGCTAATTGCAGCCAGTATTACTGCGCCTTGAAAAAAAAAATTATTATTCCCATTTTTAACAATTTCTAAAAGAAAAAATAAACCGCCAAAACCTAAAAGAATTCCTATGAACGTATAAACATTAATTTTTTCTTCTTTAACAAAAAAATAAGCAAGAAAAACGGTAATAATTGGCATTAATCCCATGATAATCCCTGTAACGTTTGTATTAATGGATACTTCTGCCCAAGTCACTAAAACAAAAGGTAACGCATTTCCAAGAATTGCAATTGCAAAATAATTGATAATATCTTTTTTTTCTAGAGGTAAAATTATTTTTTGTATTTTTAAATAAACAAACAAACATGAAGCAGCTATTGTCATTCTTAAAAGAACAGCAGTGATAGGTTCTAATGATATAACAGTAAATTTAATAAAAAGAAACGAACTTCCCCATATTAAACCAAGCAAAAAAAGCAATACATAGCTTAAGGAATTTTTACTAATTTGATGCATTTACATTTGTAAAATTAAAGTGATTTTGTTTTAGGACTTTCTGTAATAATTCAATAACTTTTTTTTTTTCTTGATACCTTAAAAAAGAACCTATAATAATTGCTTTATTTATAGAAGAAATTTGTAATTTACTTGTTTGATTTTTTAATTGAATTAAGTTTATTTTTAACCAATTTGGGTTTAAAAAACAAGTTTTCACAATTTTTTGAGATTCATAAAATTCAATTATTAGTTGATTTGATGTTAATAAAATTCTTTCTTTTTTTTTTCCACTTTTAAAATTTATTTTAAAGAAAATATAAACTAATAAAACATCAAGACCAAAAAAACCAAAAACAGGCCATGCACCTTTAAGCATAAATATAATTCCTGCTATAAAGCTAAATAAAGCCAAGACAAACATCAATAAAAAAAAACCTAGTTTATTTAGACTTCTATAGGGATATAAAGTTATTTTGTATAATATTTTTTTGCGATGTTTCATTTTTTTCTTAGAAATTTAATTAGTTTTTAATAAGTTTTAAAAATCTTTTTGCAAAAATTACTTTTGATTTTTTTCCTGTAGTATATACCAAATAATTTTTTTGTGCATTAATGGCAATCTTTTTTAATTTATTATAATTATTTAAAGCATATTTAATTTTATTATTAAAATCCTTAAGATCCCAATTAATAGGTAAATAAGTTTTTTTTGAAATATACCAATTAGGCCAAGTATCAAAAATTGTCATATCAGGTTTAATTAAGACACCACCATGAAAAAATGTTTCAAAATCTCTAGGACATATTTCCCCCCAGCCAAATGGAGACACTACGAATTTTGAATTTTTTATTTCATTCAAATATTTAAAACGAGAAATTTTTGATGTTTCTGTATGATTTCTTAACAAATTTGAAATTTTTTCTCTTTGAAATTGTACAGTTTCTCTTTCGTAATTAATCCCAATTCTGCAAGATAAATTTAATTTCCTTTCGATACTAGGTGAAAAAAAATTATTTGAATTATTTATAAAAAATTTTGATTTAAAAATTGAAAATAATTTTTGTTTTATATGGGCAAAACTTCCATGATCGCATAATCCCATATTCCAACAAACTTTTATTTTTTTTAATAAATTTATATTTTTAATAGGATTGCTTAATTGAATCTTTTTATCTTTAATATTAAATTTTTTTTTGTAAAAATCTGTGAATAATCTTCCCCCATAATGAGCTTTTAAATATTCTTTTTTATCTTTTATAATTTGTCCTTTCCAATATGCATCAGCAAACGTAAGAAATTCTCTTTGTATTTGACCACTATTATCAGCTGTATCTGCAAAAATTATTTTTAATTTTTTATTTTTATTTTTTTTTAAATAATTTATGAATTTTTTTTTCTCTATTCCTTTATAAAATCTACTTTCGATAATTAAAATATTACAATCAAAAATATTTTTTTTAGTTGAATAAATAAAATTAATTTGGATACCACTTTCTTTTATTAAATTTATAGATTTAATTATTGGATATACAAAACAGTAAGAAGTATGATATCGAACAAAATTATTAGGTAAAAGTATGTTGATTTTCATTTATTTAATTTATATGAATTTTTTTAATTTTACTTTTTAAATATTTTTTTGAAATATAAAAATTCAATAAAATAGTATTTATACCAAGTTTAAAAGAATGAAAAAAAAAAATATAAAAATTTTTTTTAAGCGTTTATTACAAAAAAATCCAAAACCTACTACTGAATTAAATTATTCAAATAATTTTACTTTACTACTTGCCGTAGTTTTATCTGCACAAATGACTGATACTGGTGTTAACAAAGCAACAAAGAAATTATTTTCCCTTGCTAATTCTCCTGAGAAAATTGTTAGGTTAGGTGAAATGAAAATAAAAAGTTTAATAAAAACTGTTAATTTTTTTAATACAAAAGCAAAAAATATTATTAAATTAAGCACAATCTTAATAAAAAGTTTTAATAGCATAGTGCCAAAAACAAGAGAAGAACTTCAAACTCTCCCAGGAGTAGGAAGAAAGACTGCTAATGTTATTTTAAGTGTGGCTTTTAAAAAAGCTACCATCGCTGTTGATACACATATATTCAGAGTTTCAAACAGAACAGAGATTGCAATAGGAAAGAAACCTATTGATGTTGAATTAGGTTTAGAAAAAATTGTTCCTAAAGAATATAAAAAATATGCTCATCACTTGTTAATTTTGCATGGAAGATATGTTTGTAAAGCACGTAATCCAGAATGTTATAAATGTGTAGTAAATGATTTATGTTTATTTAAAAATAAAAATTTTAATTTAAAAAAAAATGCAACAATTTGATCTTTTAGGAATTGGAAATTCAGTAGTCGATGTTTTGTACGAGGTTGATGAAGAATTTATTACAAATAACAAACTTAAAAAAGGTGTTATGACTATTATTGATGAAGAAAAAGCAGAAAAGTTCTATTCTAAATTAAAACAAGGTATAGAAGTTGCAGGAGGTTCTGTTGCAAATTCCACAGTTGGTTTTGCATCATTATCTGGGAAACCTGCTTTTATTGGAAAAATTAAAAATGATAATCTAGGAAAATCCTTTTCAAAAAGTTTATCAAATGTTGGAGTTTTTTTTAAAACACAACCAATTATAGATGGGCCAGGCACCGCTAGATGCTTTATTTTTGTAACTCCAGATGCTCATAGAACAATGAACACTTATATTGGAGCCTGTTCTCTTTTAAGTCCAAAAGATATTGATGATAAAATAATTAAAAATTCCAAAATAACATTTCTTGAAGGATACGTTTGGGAGGAAGATTTAGCTAAGGAAAGTTTAATGAAAGCTGCAGAAATTGCACACAAAGCTGGCAATAAAGTAGCTTTAACATTATCTGATCCTTTTTGTGTTAAAAAATATAGGTCAGAATTTGAAGAACTTATAAAAAAAAATATTGATATTTTGTTTGCTAATGAATTTGAGGCTAAAGAACTTTGTCAAACGCAAGATTTAGAGGAAAGTGCAAAAGAAATATCTAATATGACAGAAATAGCTGCTATTACTAGAAGCGAAAAAGGTGCAAAGATATATAATGCTAAGGAAACTATAGAAATTAAAGCTAAGGTTTTTAATACAGTTAAAGATACAACCGGAGCCGGAGATTTATTTGCAGCTGGTTTTTTGTATGGTTTAACAAAAAAATTTTCAATCTTAAAAAGTGGAAATATTGCAGCTATAACAGCTGGCGAAATAATCAGCCATTTTGGTGCGAGACCAGAAACTAATCTTGCAGATTTAATACAAAAAGAACTAACTGAATAAAAAAAAGATGATTTTATATCAGCAACTAAAAAACTTTTCTATTTATACCAATAAAAAATTATTAGTAATAATGTTATTGGGATTTTCTTCCGGGCTTCCCTTGCTACTAACATTATCAACCCTTGCTGTTTGGTTGGTGGAAATTGGGGTAACAAAAACAACAATTGGTTTTTTTGCTTTAGTAGGTCTACCTTATAGTCTTAAATTCCTATGGGCTCCTTTCATGGACAATTTAAAAATTCCATTTTTTACAAATTATATAGGTAGAAGAAGAAGTTGGATTTTATTGACACAAGTTTTATTAATCTTATCTTTAATATTTCTTGGATATAGTAATCCATCAGTTGATCCAAAATTAACAGCATTAGCGGCACTATTAGTTGCTTTTTTCTCAGCTAGTCAAGATATTGTAATTGATGCGTTTAGAGTAGAAAGTTTGGAAAAAAAATTCTACGGTGCAGGAGCTGCGATGATAGTTTTTGGATACAGAATAGGAATGTTATCTGCAGGCGCTGGTGCTTTATATTTAGCTTCATTTTATCAATGGAAAATAGTTTATATTTTAATCTCTCTTCAAATTTTAATTGGTTCATTTGCAATTTTAGTTTCTAAAGAACCAGAACAAAGAACATTAATAGATATACAAAAGAAAAAAAATATTTTGCA
>Ga0209554_1000676_pt1 | contig 28359 bp, 31 predicted proteins | sample MarorgKNORR_S2LV_5_FD_188221 | JGI IMG/M metagenome (GOLD analysis project Ga0209554, IMG submission 188221) | Marine microbial communities from the Southern Atlantic Ocean, analyzing organic carbon cycling - Bottom_A/KNORR_S2/LV (SPAdes) (version 2) | ecosystem: Environmental > Aquatic > Marine... | reverse complement strand
CTCTTCGCAAGATGGCGATGGATAAAAACAAACGAATCGTTGATGTCGCTGACGGTGTCATCAGTGCTTTTGAGCTGTTAGACTAAGTTTAGCTACTTTATGATACAAACGCACTCCTCAAACATCCAATTTTCATCTAATATATAAGAGAAAGTTATTTAATAACATCTGCTCGAAAAACTAATTTGTAGTTCTACGTTTTATGTTAATTATTTTAACTAGTATCGCTATAAGTGATTTAAATAACGGATGGCTCCTAACAAACCCATGTTTTCTTTTTTTGATAGATAGATAGGTATATCGGTCATATAATGTTTCATGCGCCCTTTATTCTCGAAGTTTTGTACAAACTCACTACCAATGAAAAAATCGAGAAAATTTCGTACCAGGTCGCTGGTAATGTATATCCCACCTAAAGATCCTGACGCTAAAGCTAAACTTCCAGTAACAGAGCCAAACATTTGACAAAACATATGAAGTGTTTCTTTAGATAAATGGTCTGGGTTTGGATTGGTAGCGGCAGCAGTTATTTCAGAAGGAGAATGAAATAAAATGTTCTTTCCATTAATTTCACATAGAGCTTCATACAAATTAACGATACCTGGACCAGATAGCACCCTTTCCACTGCAACATGACCAAACTTTTTCTGTAACAAGGTCAAAACTTCAATCTCTAAACTAGTGTTAGGCGCAAGATCTGAATGGCCACCCTGTGTCGGAACTGAAACCCACCCACTAGACAATTTTATCAGACCACAAACTCCCAAACCGGTGCCAGGGCCTATAGCCAACCTTAATCTGTCAGGCTGTTCAATACCAGCCTTGATAGTAATGACGTCGTTGTTAGATAATAGTGTAGTAGCAAGGGCTTGAGCATTAAAGTCATTAATCCAACTCACCTGAATATTGTTTAGTGCTGATGAGACGTCGGATTTATTTATGACCCAATCATTGTTTGCTGGTTTAAAGGTATCTAAATGAACTGTTCCTGCTGATGCAATGCAAGCTGAGCTAATTTGAATGTCTTCAATAGAAGATAGATAGAATCGGATAGCCTGCTGAATAGTTTCAAATTTCTCACATTGGAGAGTTTTTATGCTTATTAATTCAGAGCTACCTTGAGAGACTATAGCAAATCTTGCGTTTGTTCCTCCAATATCTCCTGCTAAGTTATAAGAAGTCATATTATTTCCTTGCTTAGTGGTTCCTTGAACCATCAAACACACAAACCATGTACAAATCTGTCGTTCCTGTGTTGTGCACTCGATGAAAAACGCCATCCTCAATTAATATAAGGTCACCCTCTTTGACATCAAACTCTTTGTCATCTAGCTCCATCCTGCCACTACCCTTCATAAACATGTAGACCTCTTCCTGCCCTTCATGCTTATGGCCGCTGGTAGATTTATCAGGATGAAGAGTTGTAGTGCTGATTACGAGATTATTAAGAGAAGTATTGTCCTTAACTATATACCTATCATCTTCCTTAACTATTTGTCCCTCTATATCGTTAATTTTCATAATAAATTTTAGCTCCTATTTCTTGTTCAATAATTTTAGTTGAATATTGGCATAATCTAAGTCATTAATTTGAATGCTGATTGATTCATTTGAACCTTTATAGTTATTAATAATATGGAATTAGGGACTCCAGTAGATACTTAATGGACCTTTTAGGAAGGCGTAGATTGGCATTTTTTCAGCATTTTTATGAGTCATAGCAAGCTCAAGGACTTTGAGCTTATGCGAACCGTTCAAATGAAGTATTATATTTTTTGCGCTACTAATTGCCTTATATGTAAGGCTTATACGTGCATACGGTGCAGTCTTTGGTGAGGTCACAACGTAGCTTTCGGAGTTATTAGGATTCATTGCATCATTTAATTCCTCAGCACAAGGAAACAAGGAAGCTGTATGACCATCTGTCCCCATACCCAAAACCACGACATCGAATGACTGTTTAATTTTTTGAAACGATTGTTGACACAATATCAGGCCATCCTTAACAGTTTTAGCATTATTTTTGATTGGTACAAAATTTACTTTAGAAGCTTTATTTTTTATAAGGTGTTGTCTCACAAGTAACTCATTGCTGTCTTCATGTGAAGCATCCACCCAACGCTCGTCAACTAGTGCCAGATCAACTCTAGACCAATCAAGATTCAATTCTGATAGCGCTTCAAATACTAAAACAGGAGTACGACCACCAGACACAGCAAGACTTGCTCGACCATCCTGATTTATGGACTGAGATAGTAATTGACCAATGCATTGGCTCAAATTTTTCGCCAAAGACTCTCTAGCATTAGATCCATGCCAGTTAACGCTTCTAGGCAAATAGTAAAATTTATTATTCATCATGCCAGTTATGTCCATTTTGTTGTAGAAGGGTTTTACTTTCATTGGGGCCGTTGCTGCCTGCAGGATAAGAATAAAGAGGTTGCAAAGACTTTTGCCAGATTTTATAAGCATTGTCACACCACTCCCATGCCAGCTCTATTTCTTCTTTGCAAAGAAACAAACTCTGGTTACCCAAAAGTATATCCAATAATAATCTTTGGTAGCCACTTGGAATCTTCAATAATTTTTGAGATTTAATAAAATCTAAGCTCATTAGGTCAGATCTTAATCTCATGCCTTCATTTACACCATGACGCTTTGTAAAAACTTGAAGAGAAATTCCTTCTGTTGGGTGTAAGCTTATTATTAAACTATTCCCTGTAGAGCTTTTTTGATCCTGATCAAATATAAAGTGAGCATCAGATTTAAAATGAATGGCAATGTTGGTGATTTTTCCTGCCATCCTTTTCCCAGTCCTTATGTAAAAAGGTGTTCCTGACCAACGCCAATTGGCAATCTCTGCTTTTATGGCTACAAATGTTTCAGTTTTACTTTTAGATATAGCACCCTCCTCATTCAAGTATCCAGGTTTTATAGCTCCTGAAATTTGGCCATCACTATACTGAGCCCTTATAAAACTCTTTGAAATGTTATTTTCATTAAGTGGCTGAAGTGCTTGTAATACTTTAACTTTTTCATTTCGGATGCTTTGATCGTTGAGTCGACTAGGGGGTTCCATAGCAATAAGACATAGAAGCTGTAGAATATGGCTTTGGACCATATCTCTCATTTGTCCAACACCATCAAAGTAGTCCCAGCGACCCTCAATACCGACAGATTCAGCTGCAGTTATTTCGATATATTCGATACTTTTACTGTTCCACTGACTTGAAAAAAGTGAGTTAGCAAAACGCAAAGCAATAAGATTTTGAACTGTCTCCTTGCCAAGATAATGATCAATACGATATATTTGGGATTCATTGAAATGCTTTAATAGCTTGTCATGGATATCTCTTGAGGATTCCAAGCTGTAACCAATAGGCTTTTCAACAACAATACGGCTATTTTTAGTCAGGATTTGAATATTGTGTAGACCATCACAAACAACTTCAAAAAGGTCTGGGGGTATAGCTAAATAATAAGAAATAGGCTTATTCCAGCCATTAAGAGATTGCTCTAATTTCTGATAGTCATCATGATTATTTAAATCACAGCAACAATAGTTAATGCGTTCAATTAACTTGTTATAAACATCAGCATCTAAATACTCATCTGGCACATATAAATTGAGTGCTTCTATGATTTTTTGCTGGAATTGTTCTCTAGTGATATCCTGACGAGCAACTCCAAGAATCCTTAAAGAGTCATCTAGCAGTCCTGAGCGTTCAAGATAAAACCAGGCCGGCATCAATTTTCGAAGGGATAAGTCTCCTAGAGCTCCAAATAGAACAAAACTAGTGCTTTTGTCTTGTGAATTCGTCATTATTCTATCTTTTAAAATATAGTCAGTAGCTCAAGTTTTTTGAGATAACCAATCGGTATGAAAAAACTCACCAACAGATCTATCGACACGTTCATAGCTATGAGCACCAAAGTAATCTCTCTGGGCTTGTAATAAGTTTGCTGGTAACCTCTCAGAGCGATATCCATCATAATAAGATAGAGAAGATGTCATTGCAGGAGCGGGCACGCCATGAGTCATAGCAATTGAAGCGATACGACGCCATCCTGCCTGACAGTTGTTAATCTTATCCTTGAAAAAAGGATCTAAAAGCAGGTTTTTTATTTCCGGATTATTGTCATAGGCATCTTTAATTTTATTTAAGAAAGCCGAACGAATAATGCAACCTCCACGCCACATGAGGGCAATGCCACCATAGTTTAGATTCCAATTAAATTGATTAGCAGCCTCATTTAACAAAGTATAACCTTGCGCATAAGAGACTATTTTTGCGGCGTATAGTGCATCGTGAATGTCTTCAAGAGCTTGTTCCTTATTACCTTTAAATTGAATATTGGGTCCACTAAGTAACTTTGAAGCCTCAACTCTATCTTGCTTGATAGATGAGAGGTAGCGTGAAAAAACTGCTTCCGCTATCAAGGTTAAAGGGGTGCCGAGCTCTAGTGCAACAGTTGCAGTCCATTTGCCAGTCCCTTTTTGCCCTGCAGTGTCAAGAATACGATCAACCAGAGGGGTGCCGTCTTTTTCTTTAAATGCCAAAATATCAGCAGTAATCTCAATAAGGTAGCTACTTAATTCACCTTCATTCCATTGCTTAAAAATATCATGCATTTCATCAGTTGACATCCCCAGCAAGTCTTTCATTATTTGGTATGCCTCACAAATCAATTGCATATCGCCGTATTCGATGCCGTTGTGGACCATTTTGACGAAGTGTCCTGAACCGTCTTCACCAATCCAGTCACAACAAGGTTCGTCGTTTTCAACTTTAGCTGATATCGTCTGGAAAATACCCTTAACTTCTGGCCAAGCTGCAGACGACCCTCCTGGCATAATGGATGGCCCTTTTAGTGCCCCCTCTTCTCCTCCAGACACTCCAGCACCGATAAAAAGGAATCCTTGCTCTTCCAGTGATTTGGTTCTGCGGGTTGTGTCAGGATAATGGGAGTTACCACCATCAATGATAATGTCACCTTGGTCTAAGTATGGAATCAGTTTATTAATATAATCATCAACCACTGAACCGGCGACAACCATCAACATGACTTTTCGAGGTTTTTTGATTGAATTGACGAAATCTACAATATCTTCGCAACCGATAATGTTTTTTCCTTTAGCGCGACCATTAATTAAATCATCAATCTCTTTTCTTGATCGATTATGGACCGCAATTGAGTAGCCATGATTTGCTATGTTTAAGGCTAGGCTTGAGCCCATTACGCCTAAACCTATTAAACCTATATCTGCTAGAGGTCTGTTCATAAAAAGGCTAGATTATTTAGTAATGAATATCAAAAAGAAGAATAGCATATATGAAACCAACGCGATTCCATATAGAACTTTTATTTTCTTGATTTTTAATGCGTTCAACATAATTTTAAGTATTTTGTTAAACAAATATTAAATGTTTAATTTCTTGCTTGACTAATTTATTACTTTTAAATATGCTTCAGCTTCTGTATTTGTTGAAGTAGCAAATATTCGATTTGGACCCTCAACTAAACTTCGAAATCGTGTGTCCGGTTGATAAACTGTATTACTTGTATCTAAATACTTTGCTAGATATCTTATAGATTTTAATCTAGCTTTTTTAGCATCTATCATTTTATACCGGCTAACTGTTTCCGGATCAGTACCATATTCCATAACGTCATCTGGATCTAACCAAATTGTTTTCTTTCCATAATTTTTTGCCATTACTTGTCCCCTCCTCGCTTGCTTTCTGCGGTAGTCTGTTTCGGCAATTGTTAATAAATTTAGATCAAATAATCATTTTTCTCATATTTTTTTCCAAATAGTATATTGTTTTCACTATCTTGAATTGTTTTGTTTTGTGTCAAAGTGTTTCAAAACATATCGAAAATAATTATTGCTGACGAGCATTTAAAAACTCTTGAAACTTAATTGCACTCTGTTTGAGTGTCCTTTTTTGAGTTTCATAGTCAACATAAACAATCCCAAAGCGCATCTTATAGCCCTCGGCCCACTCAAAATTATCCATCAAGCTCCATGCAAAGTACCCTCTAACATCAACACCTTCTTTAATCGCTTGATCAACCATAGATAGGTGGTTTTGGTAATAACGATAACGTTGCTCATCATCCACAACTCCGTCAATCACATGATCATCTACTGCCGCACCATTTTCAGTAATATAGATTGGTGGCAATTGATATATCTGGTGCAAGTCAGTTAACAATTTAAGGAGCCCTTCAGGATAAACCTCCCAGCCAATATGAGTTCGCTCAACCTCCTCTAGATCGACACTTTTATAATGAGTATTTCTTTGATTCATTAACTTCTGCAACTGATTTGCCTTAGTATCAGCAGTAACATCATTAGATTCTTGGATACGCACTTCTGCGCGCTCGATTTTTTTTAAAATGATATCAGATATTTTCCCTTGCCTTCCACTTGAAACCATACTACGAGAGTAATAATTTACCCCTAAGAAGTCAATTTTTTCACTAATAATCTGCATATCATTTTCAGCAATAGTAGGCATTACATCGATATAGTGTTGAAACACAGATTCAGGATATTTGCCCTCCATGATTGGCTTAATAAACCAATGTGTATGCTCATCATCGGCAAATTTTGCAGCCTCAATAGATGAATCATCGACAGGATAATTTGGAGTAAAGTTTAGTACAATTCCGTGCTTAGAATTTGCAGCATTTTTCCTTAAAATTGGTATAGCCATGCCATGTGCAAGTAATAAGTTATGGCTGGCTAGAAATCCAGATTTTTCATCTGCAATGCCTGGTGCATGAATACCGAAACGGTAGCCAAGATAGGCGCTAACCCATGGTTCATTTAAGGTAGCATAAAAATCAATTCTATTACCAAAATAGGAGCTCACAACTTCAACATATTCAGCAAATTTAGTTGAGGTTTCTCGATTTAACCAACCACCTTCATCTTCTAGATATTGAGGTAAATCCCAATGATAAAGAGTGGCCATAATTTTAATATTTTTTTCTTCCAGTGCACTAATAACTCGGTCATAAAAATCCAGCCCTTTTTGGTTAATAGTGCCGTCAGGCCTAATAATTCGAGGCCACGCTATTGAAAGGCGATAGGCATCCATACCCAAATTTGCAATCAAATTTACATCATCCTGATATAGATGGTAATGATCACAAGCGACATCCCCGTTATGTTGTTTATAAACTGCGCCAGGCTTGGCACAGAAAGTATCCCAAATTGATGGACAACGATCATCAACATCTGTTGCACCTTCAATTTGATAAGATGCGGTGGCTACTCCAAAAAGAAATTTTGGGTCATATAATTTTGAGTCTTTTGGAAATCTATACATCGTTACTCCTTAAATATATATCTGTAAAAATAATTAATTTATGAATTTATTTCAATTATCAATCTTGACTCACGTTTACAAGCGCTCCTCATTGTCAAAATCGAAAATTGACACATGAGCTGGATCAAAACCAACTGTAACTCTGTCACCAACGTTTACTGAAATGTTGCCATCAATAATAAAACGAAACTCCTGGCCGCCTATCTGTGACCATACCAATGTGTCCGCTCCCATAGGCTCAACAACTTCTACTTCGAGACTAAAGTTCACCGGCATATTTTTTGCTTCACCTCCTACCGCAACACTCTCAGGACGTATGCCTAACCAAACCTGCGTTTCAGTTTTAATACTTTCTTGAAATTTGTAATTACTTAGATCCGGCGATTCGCTCCAGCCTCCCTCCAACTTAAATATGGGTTTGTCATTCTGCAATATTGTGCCCTTTAAAAATTTCATACCTGGAGATCCAATAAATCCAGCAACATACTTATTGGCTGGAGCATTGTAAATTGTCTTAGGATCATCTAACTGTAAAATCAAACCATCTCTCATAACGGCAATGCGGTCTGCCAAAGTCATGGCTTCAATCTGGTCATGGGTTACATAAATCATGGTATTGTCCAGTTTCTGATGTAGTCGTTTAATCTCAACCCTGAGTTCAGTGCGCAACTTCGCATCCAAATTTGATAAAGGCTCATCAAACAAAAAAACTTCAACATCCCGAACTAAAGCACGACCTATGGCAACTCTCTGGCGTTGACCACCAGACAGCGCAGCAGGTTTACGCTCTAAAAGCGATTCAATCTGCAGCATCTCTGAAGCGTGCTTAACGCGTTTTTCAATTTCTTCTTTTGGTAGACCTGCATTTTTCAGACCGAACGACAGATTGCCCTTGACCGACATTTGCGGATAAAGCGCATAGGATTGGAACACCATACCAATGCCCCTCTGCGCAGGTTCATGCCAGGTGACGTTTTTCCCATTGATAAAAATCTGCCCATCAGTAACATCCAACAGCCCAGCAATGCAGTTCAGCAATGTTGATTTACCACAACCTGAAGCTCCCAAGAGCACCAAAAATTCTCCTTTTTCAATCGTTAAATCTAGGTCCTTCAGGACTACAACTTCGTCAAAATTAAGCGACAGTTTTTTAATTTCTATACTATTCATTTTTTAATTATCCTTTAACTGCGCCGGCAGCAATACCACGCACGAAGAGTTTGCCTGAAATAAAATAGACGGCTAAAGGTACCAGCCCCGTCAGCAAGGTAGCGGCCATATTTACGTTATATTCTTTTACCCCTTGAACAGAGTTCACAATGTTATTAAGCTGAACAGTCATTGGGTAGTTTGCCGGTTTGGTATAGATCACTCCAAACAGGAAGTCATTCCAAATACCCGTCACCTGTAAAATAATAGCGACGACAAATATTGGCAGTGACATCGGCATCATGACGCGGAAGTATATTCCCCAAAACCCAGCTCCGTCGACTCTGGCCGCTTTGAAAAGCTCTTCAGGTATGGAGGTAAAATAATTGCGGAAAAGCAGTGTCAGAATTGGCATTCCAAAAATAGAGTGAATCATAATCAAGCCCGGGAGTTTTGTGTAAAGGCCTAAATCACGAAGTATTATGACAAGTGGGTAAAGCATAATCTGATAGGGAATAAAGGCGCCAAATATTAGCACGGTGAAAAAGAGATTTGCTCCTTTGAAACGCCAGTTGGCCAAAGCGTAGCCATTAATCGATGCGATTGCGATTGATATGACAACCGAGGGTACGGTGATTTTAACTGAATTCCAGAATCCTCGTGACAACCCGTCACAATTGAGCCCTGTGCATGCCTGACTCCACGCTTTGACCCAAGGTTCGAAAGTTATCTCAAGGGGCAGTGAAAAAATATTCCCCATGCGAATTTCCGGCATACCCTTTACCGATGTAACCAGCATCACATAAAGCGGAATCAGGTAATATACCGCGACGACGAACAATGTCCCGTAAAGAATGATATTTCTGCGGCTCAGCTTTTTGCGTGGTTTTGGCCCTCTGGGACCATCTAGCGAATGTACATCTGCAGAATCAGCCATGCTTGCGCCTCCCAAATCCTAAATATGCTAAGGGGATAAGAACGATCAGAACCGAAACCAGCATCATGGTTGAGCCGGCAAAGCCCTGGGCAAGATTTTGGTGGCCGAACATATAGTCGAACACATATTTTGCCGGCACTTCAGAGGCGAGACCCGGCCCACCCGAGGTCTGTGCAACTATCAAATCGTAAACTTTTATTATTCCAGCAGAAATGATGACAAGCGTTGTGATAAAGACCGGACGCATCATTGGGATCACGATACGTAGATAGGTTTTCCACATCGGAATACCATCAACTCTGGCTGCCATCCAAATTTCCTGGTCAATCCCGCGTAGACCTGCAAGCATCAGGCACATAATAAAACCTGTTCCCTGCCAAAGAGCTGCTATCAGGACCCCATAGATAACGATATCTGCATTGTAAAGTGGGTTGAATACAAAATTATCAAACCCCAATGAGCGAACAACTTTCTGTACACCATGATCTGGGTTCAAAATCCACTGCCAAATCAAACCTGTGATAATAAAACTCAGGGCAAAGGGGTAAAGGAAAATAGTCCGGAAGGTATTTTCGAATCTTGTCTTCTGGTCCAGCAAGGCTGCCAGCATAAAGCCGATAGTTAGCGAAAAAACCAACGAACCAACTCCAAAAATCGCCAGATTCTCAATGGAAACATACCAACGGTCGGAACTCCAGAGACGTTCATATTGACCAAACCCGATCAATTCGCTCTTTGGTAATAAGCGGCTGTTGGTGAACGAATGATAAACTGTCCATAGAGTTGCCATGATGAAGATACCAAAGGCGGTAAAGGCCATCGGCACCGCCGCTATTTTGCTGGATAGATTATTTACCAGAGAGCTCTCAATATAGCCCGGGCGCTCAAGGTCTGAATCTCGGGTTCCGATTACCAGTAATACTAGACAGAACAAAATAAACACAGCTGTGGCAAACAAAGCAAAGGGTTCAAATGTATTCCAAACTTTGCGCAGATCCTTGAGGATGGGAAGGGCCAACTGTGTACCCTTTTGGGCAAATGACCAAACCATTGCTGAAGTTAATGCGGCAATAAGCCAACCTGTAGCATATTTTCGCAGCCGATTGGTAAAGATCTCTAATCTGCCCGTTTTAACACCCATCCAAATGAGTAAAAGAAGCGAGGGCAGCAAAATCAGAAACTGAGCATTTTCAAGTATTTGGGATTTTATGCCTACAGTGGCTAACACCAACATGACAAAGGCCAACAGTATAGAGCCAATAAAAAACCTTTCGGGCAAAGCTTGTTTAGGCATGGCTGTTATTAATAATTAAAGAAATCGGTAATATCTTAAATAGAAATCGGTAATATCTTAATGAGAACTGCCGAACCACTTTTAGGTTCGGCAGTCCTTTATTGGCAATGCTTAGTCAGCACTGGCCATGATGCTAGCATATTTTGCTTGTGCATCATCGACGCTCATATATAAATCATTCCAGAATGCGTTCATCAATTCCGAAATCTGACCTTGTGTATCCGGAGAAAGAAGAATGTCTCCTGTAGGCAGAATATTTCCATCAGCAAGAATCTTCAAACCCTTCTGCATACAATCGTTAGCTGTCGACATATCGATGTCACCACGGATTGGCAAGGAACCTTTTTTCAGGTTGAATGCCACTTGAACTGCTGGTGATACCAGAAGTGCGGCAAGTACTTTTTGTGCCGCTTCGACATCTGCATCATCCTGGACAGGGAAGTAAAATGCATCTCCGCCAGTATCCAGAATTTCACGATTTCCAAGACCCGGCAGACATGTATAATCCTGTCCGGCAACCAGTCCGGCCACCTGGAATTCTCCCTGTGCCCAGTCTCCATGGATCTGACCACCTGCTTTACCGGTAATCACGAGATTAGTCGCCTGGTTCCAGTCGTTGACGTTTGAACCTATAGACATTTTGCGCGCATCATCAAAGGCTTCGAAAACGCGACGATACTCTGCACCACCGGCGACCTTTGCGTCCTTGTCGCGGTTAACTGCATACCAAACGTCCTCGCTCACGAGTGCCACTGCTATGACTCCAAAGGCTAAACCGGTTTGCCAGGCTTGCTGCCCCATCGCTAAGGGAACGATTCCTTTTGCACGAAGTGCAGGTCCGGCTGCCACAAACTCATCCCAGTTTGTAGGAACAGCAACACCAGCTGTTGCATAGGCATCGTGGCTCAACCAAAGCCACTGGGCCGAATGGATGTTGACAGGTGCACAATATATGCGACCATCAAGCGTACATGCGTCCAACAGTTTGCTTGGATTAATTATATCTTTCCAGCCTTCGGCTTCAGCCACATCGGTCAGATCCAAAAGCAGACCTGCTTCGATAAGCTCTTCAGCTTGGCGGCCGTGATTCAGCTGAGTGGCACCCATTGGCTCGCCGCCAATGATTCGGCTGATAATGATTGGTCTTGCGGTTCCGCCGGACCCCGCAATAGCACCATCTACCCAGGTATTGCCTGTTGCGTTGAATGCTTTGGCAAATTCGGCGACAGCGGCGGCTTCACCGCCGGATGTCCACCAGTGGGTAACTTCAAGTTCTGTTGCCGATGCCACATTGACAGTGCCAGTTAATAGCGCTGTTGCAACTAGAGCAGTTTTTTTAAAACTTTTAAGTAACATAAGTTTCTCTCCTATATATATTTAACAAAAAAATAACATAAATACAACTTTAATTCCAATTGAGTTAACATTATTGGAACCGGTTCCATTTTATGCCTTATAAAATTTAATGTCAAATTTGTTTTTTAAATAAATTATGTCAACAATAAGTTATTGATTTTAAACAAAAAAATTTAAGTATATACTCTAAATTTGTTTAAACACCTATATAATAAAGACATTATCTTATAAAATAAATTACAATATATAGAAAAACTTAAGTAATTATGGCAACGATAAGAGATGTAGCAAAGTTAGCAAGCGTTGGAATTGGAACTGTTTCCAGAGTCCTTTCCGGAAATGGCGCTGTATCATCGAAAACCCTGTTAAAGGTAAACCAAGCTATGGAGGCCTTAAATTTCACACCAAGCAGGGCAGCGCGCTCACTGGTTTCAAAAAAAATGAATACTATTGGTATCTGGGGCACTCAAACATCTGGTGAAATAAATAGGCGCACTCTAAGAGAAATGGAAACTGAACTCAAAGAATTTGAAATACATCTGATTTTTGCTGATGGTGACCTTAATTCTAGTAAAAATCCAAACGCCTCCAGAGAATCATTTGACAGGCTTATTAGTAAAGGTTGTGACGGAATAATTATTTGGGGCTCAGATCTTCCTGCACTTGAAATACTTCAGATCGAAAATGAATTCCCAAATATTACTCTATTGAATAACAAAATCGAGCTAATTGATGATAAGTGTTTTTATTTTGATCACTATCAAGCTGGCTATGTTTGTGGTCAACATTTAATAGATAATGGACATAGCAATATCACTTGTATTACTGGATGGTTAGAAACTGATGACGGAAATCAAAGACACCAAGGATTCCTTTCTGCGCTAAATGACAATAACGTTAATATCCCTGAAGAGTTAATTTTTGAAGGAGATTACACTTATAGAAAAGGCTATGAGGGAGCATTATATTTATTAAAACAAGACAAACCTTTTACTGCCCTTTTTTGTGGAAATGACCAGTCAGCGATGTCCGCTATTTCCGCATTATCAATCAATGGATTTAATATTCCTAACGATATATCAGTAATTGGCTATGATGATATGAATATAGCACGCTATACAAGCCCACCGCTGACTACAGTTCGTATTCCATTTAACAGAATGGCAGTATCCGCCACGAGACGTTTACTAAATCTTTGCTACAACCTTGAACTGAATATTGAATATGATTTTCCTATTCAACTCATTGAAAGGCTTAGTGTGAAGAATATTGTATAGAAAATTACTCTTAATCCCAAGCCCCTAATAAAGGATTTGTATCCAGATTTGGGACCAATCTTTGACCTCGTGCAAGGCTATGTATTCGAGTCATATCTTGATCATCAATCTCAAAATCATAGATATCAATATTTTCTTTTAGTCTTTCTAGTTTTGCTGTTTTTGGTATTGCAACAGATTGCTGCTGAATAAGCCACCTCAAGGTTACTTGAGCTGGGGTTTTGTTATACTTTTCGGACAACTCTATAATCACACTATCTTTAGCTACATCTCCACGACAAATAGGGCAGTAAGCTACAGGTATAACATCCATTTCATTCATCTTTTTAAGGAGTATTTCTTGTGAAAGAAATGGATGATACTCAACCTGATTACAATAAATATCTTCAAAACCAAGGCGAGCACACTCGTTTAAGAGGGTAGTGTTAAAATTTGAAACACCAATAGCCCTTGCCTTTTGGCTTTCTTTAATACCATACATTATTTCAAGCATATCGCCAAGACTGGTACTAAAGGTTGGCCAATGAATTAATAGTAAGTCAACATAGTCAGTTTTAAGATCTGAAAGGCTTTTATGAAATGCATCAACGATTCCTTCATTATTAACCTCGATAGTGTTAATTTTAGTTGTTAATAAAACCTCCTTTCTATCAACACCGGAGTCAACTATTCCACTTCCTACTTCGGATTCGTTTTCATACATCGCTGCGGTGTCAATGTGACGATACCCCAATTCTAGAGCCTCTCGAACCACCCTTCTGCACTTACGCCCTCTCAACTCACATGTTCCAAGCCCTATGGAAGGGATAGAGAGTTCAAACCTTGAAAAACTTCTACTCATAGCAGTATTAATCGATTATTTAACGTATTCTTAAACCTGTGTTAGGATTAAATAATATACCATTACTAGTATCCACCTGAAGTATAAAACCTTTACCTGCAGTCTTTCCAGATTCAGGACTTAATCTTGCAATCACCTCAGTTCCATTCCATTGACCAATCACAACAGTGTCTGCACCCATCGGCTCAATTAACCTGCAATGGAAGTTTGCAAATCATATCAGATGGTATTGAATTTGAACATACTAGTGACATTGATTTAACTGAGATGCTAGGTGCAATTCTTAAAAAAGAAGAAATTCTTGGCTTACCCATTAAATTCGATATGAAAAAAAACCTTACAATGAAGGGGCGATCTCTTGCCATTGAGCGTCTTTTTTCTAATTTAATCAATAACGCAATGACCTACGGTAAAGGGGTTGAAGTGAAAGGGAAAAAACAATACAATGGAATACTCATAGAAATTATAAATAACGGTCCTGGCTTGAGTGATGCTGACAAAGAAAATGTTTTTAAACCATACTATCGCATGGAACACAAACTAAGCGAGTCTCATTCTGGTTTGGGAATGGGTATAGCAAGAAGCATTGCCAACATTCATGGCGGCGAGCTTGAATTGAAAGACCGAACAGGCGGTGGCCTGATTGTTGATGTTTACTTTCCTTTGTAGAATTTCGTTGAAAAGTGCAAACTTTTACTAGTCAGGAATTTTTACTGGAACACATCAGTTCCATCATGTCTTTTTATCACCCCCGCTGCATTGACAAAGAGGTTGGTGGTTTTTTTCAAAACTTCCGCGATGATGGAAGTGTCTATGATTCAAAGACTCGGCATTTGGTTAGTAGTACCCGCTTTATCTTTAACTATGCGATGGCCGCAAAACAATTCAACAATAGCGAGTATTTAGATGTCGCTAGACATGGCATTAATTATCTACGCCAGTTTCACCTTAATAGCAAAACTAGAGGTTATGCATGGATTTTGAATGACAAAGAGATCCAAGACCCAACCAATTATTGCTATGGCCTGGCATTCGTATTGTTGGCTTACTCAACCGCCTATAAAGCAGGTCTTGCTGAGGCTAAAAACTATATAGATGAAACTTTCAATCTGATGGAAAAATATTTTTGGTCTGAGGACGATGGTTTGTATTGTGACGAAATCAGTGCTGACTGGAGTAGTGTATCCGAGTATCGCGGACAAAACGCCAATATGCACTCATGTGAAGCACTCATTATGGCTTTTGAAGCAACCCAACAAGAGAAATATTTGCAACGCGCGCTTCTAGTTGCAAAAAATATTTGCCAAAGGCAGGCAAGCCTAGCTGATGGCTTAATATGGGAGCATTACGATTCTGACTGGCAGGTTGACTGGTTATACAATAAAAATTCTCCAGACGACTTATTTCGACCTTGGGGTTTTCAAATTGGCCATTTAACTGAATGGGCAAAGTTGTTGATTATTTTGGAAAGATACGTTGACGAAGATTGGCTTTTAATTCGAGCTCAAGAATTATTCGACGTTGCTGTGGATAAGGGCTGGGATTCTAAATTAGGTGGACTTTTCTACGGTCTTGACCCTGACGGTCGTGTTTGTGATGGAGATAAATATTTCTGGGTTCAGGCTGAATCCATTGCTGCTGCAGCGCTACTAGCAAAGAGAACAGGGAGCAAGAATTATTGGGATTGGTACAACCGTATTTGGGAATACAGTTGGGGGCATATGGTCGACCATCAGTATGGTGCCTGGTTTAGAATTTTGGATTCAAATAACAATAAATATGACAACCTTAAGAGCCCTGCGGGTAAGACTGACTATCACACCATGGGTGCCTGCTACGAGGTATTAAATTCACTTTAAATTTCAAAAAATACCTAATCAACCAACAATATTAATCTGGATAGATGTATCTTGACTTTCTGAGAGTTAGTTTGGTGCAATTAATAATTAGAATTTTTGAGGTGAATACTTAGAGCACGTGTTGATTGAAGTACTTCGACCAATGCGAACAACAAAGAAGTAACTAACATTAATAACGCCAGACCAAACAAATAATTGGCAATATTATCTAGTCCAATATATAAGCTGATAATTGTAAACAAGCACAAAATAAAACTTAATATTCCGAAAATCTGCATTCTTTTAATGTAAATCACTCTCTTCTTTAATATCTCAAGTTGATCTTTTGTTTGCTTGTTTTTTAATTCTTTACTGTCTTCTGTTGTCATCGATCGAATTAACACGCTGAGTGAATGCAGTCGATGCGTATAGGCAATAAATAATAATGATATTGCTGGAAAAATTAGGGCGGGGGTTGTTATCTCCATGACTCTATTATAAGTTGATGATTTAAATTAATTTAAAAAAATCTATAATTGCATCTAAACCACCGTAATTAATAACAACATCACAATTTTTCTGCAACAAAGGTTTAGCACGATATGCAACTGAGAGACCAGCAATTTTCATCATTTCTAGATCATTATTGTTGATATGCTTAATAAGTCAAGGGATGAAGTTGCCTATACCTTAATTGACCTGGAGTCTGAAATTTCTGATATAGCGATTGATAATTTAAAGCAAATTGATGGTATTTTGACCTTAAGAGTGCTTCAAAAAAATTACTAAAAAATTAGATTCGAATTCACTTTAAATTTCAAAAGAGCGCTCAATCTACCCGCAATGGAAGTTTGATGTGGGCACAGGTGCCTTGGCCTTCTGAAAGAAGCTCCAACTCCCCATCATGCAATTCAATAACAGTTTTTGCTATTGACAAACCTAGACCACTACCTTCTCCATTTGTATCAGACCCGTGAACAAATCTTTCTAACACTTTTGTAATTAACTCAGGGTCAATACCCACACCATAATCTTGAACATAAAGGTGAGCATCGGTATTATCCAATATTATTTCAACATCAATCTTTCCGCCATTTGGACAGCCATAGACTAGTGCATTATCAATCAGATTATCAATTGCCTCACTCAAAAAAGTTTCACTACCTTCTAACTCAATTTGACTCTCTTTGCAATCTAGGGAAAGTGTTACTTTCTGTTGCTGTGCTCGAAGGGCAAAGTTTGTCAATGTTTCTTGAGTTAATTTAACCAAGTTAAGCGTTTGAAATTCAGACTTAATAGAGCGTTGTGAAACATGTGCCATTGAAAGCAATTGTTGAGTTAGTCTGGAAGTTTTCCTTGCAGCAGTGACAACATCACCGACTCTTTGCTTCATACTTTCAAGGGTTTTAGAACGTTCGGCAGCTTCAGCCTGACTTTGAATGCCCGCTATTGGATTCCTTAATTGATGCGCCGCATTGGCTATAAAGTCGTCTTTTTCGGTAAAAGCATTTCTTAATTGGTCAAATAACTTATTCATCGAATTCACCAAGCCTGATACCTCCATTGGCACAATTCGCTTTATTCTGCTTATGTCATCTGCCGATCTTTTGATAATCGCACCTTGCAAGTCCAAGAGTGGCTTGAGTCCAAATTTCACACCAAACCAAACAATCAGTGCGGTTGACAGAAGCATAATCATCATTGTCACAAATGCACTACTAGCCAACTCAAGAAGTAAACGCTTTTGACCTATTGTTGTCTGCCATACATAGATAGTAACCCAACCAGGTACGTCCATAGCAGAGACAAATTCACGGGAAACGATAACTCTAACAGCTTGATCGCGATAAGCTGAATCGTAAAAAATAGGTATGTAAGGTTTCATTACTGAATTTGCTGGTATTTCTGGGGGATTTGAATAACCAACATAAAGTGAGCTGCCTTTCTCATCTCTAACTTGATAGAAAATCTGATCATTTAGAGTGTCGGTAAGGGTTTCAAGTAGTTGTTCTGTAAGTAAATCACCTTCACTAATGACCACGTCACGCAAAATAACTTGCGAGATGGAATGCAGCAATTTGTCATAAATTTCCTGAGATTTTTTTTCTGAATCGTAATAAAGAGCAACGGTACCAATAGAAACTATAATCAGCAAAGGTAAAACTATTAGGAATAATAATCGGCCACGCAAAGAGGTTACTTTTACATTCAACAGCTTACCTCATCCATCATATAACCAATTCCACGCGCAGTTGTTATTTGAATTCGATAGTTACTAAGTTTTTTTCGTAAACGTGATACGCTCAATTCGACTGCATTCATGCTAATGTCAGAACCTATACCATATTGTGTATCAGTAAGAAATGATTTTGAAATATATTGTCCTTTTCTTTGCAAAAGAATTTCAAATAAAGTTAATTCTCGTCGATTAAGTTCAATTTCCTGGCCACTAAAATATAATCTTCGCGATGTTCTATTGTAGTTCAAATCACCGATCGATTCTGTTTCAGCAAGCAAATTGATATTACGCCGTGAAAGTGCTCGAATTCGCGCATCGAGTTCGGCCATTTTGAAAGGCTTGACCAGATAATCATCAGCACCAGCATCAAGCCCTTTGACGCGGTCACTCGTTGCGCTTCGGGCGGTCAGTATGACGATCGGGAAATGCTGATTGCGCTTTCTGATATTTTTGATTATTGAAATACCGTCTAAAGTCGGAAGATTGATGTCAATAATTGCTAAATCCGCCCCTTCATGATTTAAGTGTGCATCGGCAATACCGCCATCGATAAAATAATCAACCGAATGACCTTCATCTAAGAGCACTTTTTCGATGCCTTCGGCAAGCATTTTATTATCTTCTACTAGAACAATTCGCATTTTGTGGTTTATTGAAGTGTTGTTGCCAAAGGCAGGTCTTGTTAATAATTTAACGCGCCAAGCTCTATTCTTTGAACTCAGCATTTTCTGTGTAGAGCAAGTATAATCCTATCCAAGCTAAGAAACAAGATGAAAAATATGAAACGCATAAAGTTTATTTCTAGCCTCTACGCAGTGATAATTTGTATGTTGCTTGCAACGTCAAATAGTGTTTTTGCCAAAATTGACTTTAGTGGCAAGACGATTAAATGGGTAGTGCCCTTTTCGGAAGGTGGTGGTGCAGATGCGATAGCACGCTTTTTTGCCCCATTACTCGCTGAAGAATTGTCAGGCCAGCCAATTGTAGAAGTAGTCAACATGCCGGGCGCAGGCTCAACCAAGGGTGCAAACTGGTTCAGCTCGCTAGCACCCACTGACGGTTCAGTTATTTTTTCCACTTCTGGTTCTACACAATTCCCATTTTTATTAGATGACCCACGCGTCAAGTATGATTATGATGACTGGACAGTGATTTTAGCTTCTGCAACTGGCGGTGTTGCTTATCTGCCCAAAGACCTAGGTGAAAAATGGAATAAGGATCCCAGATTGATATTAGATACGAATTTTGTTTTCGCTTCACAAGGGCCAACTCGGCTTGACCTTATTCCATTGCTTGCTTGGGATATGTTGGGAATGAAAGTTGAGCCAATATTTGGTATCAAGGGTCGAGCAGATGGTCGTCTGATGTTTGAACGTGGCTTTGTCAATATTGACTACCAAACATCTTCCTCCTTCTTGTCAAAAGTTCAACCTCTTGTAGACAAAGGTGAGGCTGTACCAATTATGACATGGGGTGCTTTAGATGAGTTAGGTAGTATTGTGCGCGATCCCAACTTCCCTGATATACCCACCTTTAGAGAGGTGTATGTAGAAATCCATGGCACAGAGCCATCAGGCAATGACTGGAATGCATGGAAAGCATTTTTCATTGCAGGTTTTCCTGCGCAAAAAATGGTTGTAATTGATAAAGACGTTAGTCCTGATATCATTGATGCGTATTCTAGTGCATTCGAGTCAATTATAGGTCGTGAAAACTTCATAGAAATATCCCACAAGTATCTAGGTATCTACCACCAAGCAACGGGTGATCAAGCAAATCAATTCAAGAAAATTGCCACTCAAATTGATCCATCAGCAATCCTTTGGATTAAAGAATGGTTGAAACTTAGTTACAATGTTGAGCTTTAATAAAGACTCTATTTGAGGCCTAAAGAACTAATTATGCTAATATTGACAATGATATAAATCATCAAAACTTCGCATATTTACTCCACCGTTCAAGAACTGGGAAAACTTGAAGCGTTGGATGATTCTTTGGAAGCATACTTAAAACAAAAAAATAAGATTAATTTAATTCAAGTAATTGATTTAAATTAAATTTTTTTTTCTAACAAATATTTGTAGTATAAATCGATTGCATTTTCATCCGATGATGGATGGATAATCAGAATAAAGACGTTCGTATATCTTCCTAGTACTTTTAGAGGGGTTACGAATTTTTTTTATTTCTGACAGGCTGTTGACAGGTTACAAGATTATCATCGCCATTGCCGAACCAAATAATATGTGATTGCTTAATTGATAGTCAGGTATTAATTGGGCTTTTATTGAATAAAGGTTTCATTTCGTAGAGAGGCCTCATTCTTTAAAGCGTTAATTTTGTTATAAACCCTACGGTTTTTGCTGATTTAACTTGGGCATTCTGCTCAATGGTGGGCAGAATTTAATACAAAGGAGTATGTAATTATGAAAAAAATATTCATAAAATTTTTATCCTTAATGTTTATGTTTGGCGCTCTTTCAACCTCAGCAATTGCCCTTGAAAAATTGCATTTTATTGTTCCTGGTGGCGCTGGAGGAGGATGGGATGGCTGTGCTAGAGGTACCGGAGAGGCTTTAGTTAAATCTGGTTTACTTAAGTCAGCATCATTTGAAAACATGTCTGGCGGTGGTGGCGGTAAGGCACTAGCTTGGATGATTAAAACGAACCCTAAAAATACAATTATGGTGCAATCAACACCAATCGTGCTTCGTTCGATTAGTCGTCATTCAGGATATGTGTCTGATAGTGCTGCAACTGGCGTTTTTTCTTATAAAGATGTAACCCCGATTGCTGGAATTATCGGAGACTATGGCGCGATTGCTGTTGCAGCTGATTCGCCTTTCCAGTCATTCGCAGATGTCGTGACCGCTTATAACGCGAATCCAAAATCTGTGAAGATGGCAGGAGGCTCGACTCGTGGAAGTATGGACCATTTGATTGGTGCTCTTGCTTTCCAATCTGCAGGCGCTAATCCAAACAACGTTGTCTACATACCTTATGACGGTGGTGGTCAAGCTTTAGCAGGATTGCTTTCTGGTGAGACACAACTTCTATCTACTGGCTTCAGTGAAGCTCTAGGAGCTGGTGACCAATTACGCATATTAGGAATCACTGCCAATGAGCGCTCAGCTGATGCTCCAAGCATTCCAACGCTAAAAGAGCAAGGCTATGATGCATATTTTGTTAACTGGAGAGGTTTCTTCGGCCCGCCAAATATGAATGCAGCTGATAGATATGAGATTGCAAAAATGCTTGGTGACATGCAACAAACTCCGGAGTGGGAAGTTGTTCGTAAGCGTAACGCTTATGTCAACATCTACAATCCTGGATTTGATTTCATGGGTTTCTTAGAGAAGCAGACCGTAGAAATGACAGCTCTAATGAAGAAATTAGGCGTTATTTAAGATTGTTCTAAAAAGGGAGAGAGGTGAGTGAGCATTAACTATACACGTATAAGTGCGCTCATCTTTCTCCTTTTATTTCTTGTTTATTCTTATCTTGCAGGTGAAATTAGAGTTTTTTCTTTTGATGAAGACGCTGACTTTAATGCAAGAACGTTTCCTCAATTCATTTCCTATCTTGGTATTGTCGTCTCTTTTTTGACTTTAGTTTTATCTAAAAATGAAGATGAGTCATTTGGTCAATATGAATGGCTAAAAGTCTTTGTTTTATTCGTCTTAGTTTTTACATATGGCATTATTATCAAATCGGTCGGATTCTTTTTGTCTACAAACCTATTCCTATTAGTTTCTTATTATTATTTGGGTGTTCGTAGTTACAAAACTTTATTTCTTTGTTCATTCCTCGTTGTTGCTGCATTGCAGTTTATGTTGCATGAATTATTGGGTGTTTATATCCGTGACCCTTTTCTTCAATTTTTGGGAGTGATTTCATGAATGAAGGCATAATGATTGGTATAAATACCGCCTTCAGTGGCTATAACATTATTATGGTCATGATGGGTTGTTTTGCTGGAACCATTATTGGCATGTTGCCGGGTCTCGGTCCTATGTCAGCAATAGCACTCATGATACCGATCACTTATGGATTTGATCCAGCTTCGGCTATGATATTAATGGCAGGTGTCTACTATGGAGCAATTTTTGGGGGTTCGACTTCATCAATTCTTATCAATGCTCCTGGCGTTGCAGGAACGGTATCGAGTTCATTTGATGGTTACCCGATGGCCAAAAATGGTCAGGCAGGAAAAGCATTAGCAATTGCAGCATATGCCTCTTTCTCTGGTGGCACGATTGCTGCAATATTCTTATTAATTGCAGCACCTCAATTAGCAAAGGTAAGTTTAAGTTTCCAGTCAGCCGATTACTTTGCTCTTATGTGTGTTGGCCTTTTATCAATCGCTGCATTCGCAAGTAAGGGACAATTCCTAAAGGCCATGGTTATGACTGCGTTGGGTCTTGCCTTGGCAACAGTTGGCCAAGATTCATTGTCCGATATTACGCGCTTTGCTTTCGGCAATATCAACTTGATGGACGGAATTAGTTTCGTTTTGTTGGTGATGGCTACCTTTGCCATGAGCGAAGCTTTTATGATTATTTTTAAAAAAATGGACATAAACTTTAAAGCTTCCGATGCCAGCAGAGATAAATTAGGATCTATTAAATTATCAAAGGATGAAGTCAAGGAAATGGTTCCGGTCATTGGTCGGTCATCTATTCTAGGTTTCTTGGTGGGTGTGTTACCAGGAGCAGGAGCTACAATTGCGAGCTTCTTAGCCTGGGGTTTTGAGAGAAGCATAGCCTCAGCAAAAGAAAAATTAAAGTTTGGCAAAGGCTCGATTAAAGGTCTAACAGCGCCTGAAACGGCAAATAACGCTGCCTGTACAGGATCCTTTGTACCGTTATTAACTTTAGGTATTCCTGGTTCAGGAACGACCGCTGTTATGTTGGGTGCATTGCTGTCTTTCGGGGTTCAGCCAGGTCCAAGACTCTATATTGAACAGCCAGAGCTTTTTTGGGCTGTTATTGTTTCTATGTATATTGGTAACGTCATTTTATTGGTTTTGAACTTACCTCTGATTCCCTATATAGCCCGCATATTGGCAATACCTAAAAACATTTTAGTGCCTTTAGTTTTATTTTTCTCTGTTACAGGCGTGTATTTGATTTCTTTTAATGCTTTTGATATCTATTTTATGGCCATTGTCGCAATTCTTTCTCTTGTGCTAAGAATATTAAAATATCCCATGCCACCATTAATATTAGGTTTTATTTTAGGTGGAATGTTAGAGAAAAATTTGCGAAGAGCCCTGTTGATTAATGACGGCTCATTCTCCTTTATGTGGGAAAGGCCAATAAGTTTGGCTTTATTTATAATTATGATATTAATTATATTATTACAGATATATCAAGGACTAAAAAAAGAGCAGAACTAAATTAAATTCTGGGATACTTAACCCGAAAAAATCGAAACCAATTGCGAAATTAGTATTCACTAAGTGGAATTTTGATGAAGAATAGCCGAGAGCAAAGCCCAGAAATTATTATTGATAATTGGGCTGAACATTTCAATAATGGTAATTTAAAAAGCCTTCTAGATATGTATCATAAAGGTGCCACTTTATTACCTACTTTTTTGCCAAACCTTCTATCTACTCCAGAACAAATAGAGGACTATTTTGTTAGAACTATAGAAGGTCAAGCTTCGGTAGAAATTGATGATAGTCAGACTATCAAAAGGAAATTATCAGAAAATATGTATTTGATGACTGGCGCATACGTTTTCTGTCTTAAGAAAAAGAGTAATACAAAATATTTATCTTGGTTTACTTTCTTGATTGATTTGTCAGTTGATTCTCCAATTATGCACCATCACTCTTCTAGAGTGCCATTTGAGTTCGCCCTAGGTCGATCAACTCCTCAACCATAAACCTGTCAAGAAAAGTAACGAACCATTTTGTCTAACTCTTTTCGAGGTGTTCTGTAGCTATTGACTATTTCAGATTTATCTTCATAGCCGAGCGCCATTCCACAAAGTAATAGCTTGTCTTCAGCATAAGAAAGCTCTTCTCTGATAATATCTGGGTACTCCCCAAGGGCTGCTTGTGGACAGGTTGCTAGGCCATGTTCAACAGCAGACAACATAATCGATTGTATAAACATACCACAATCCATATAGGAGCCCTTTTGTAAAAAATTATCCATAAAAAAAAGCAGTATGACGGGTGCGTTAAATGCCTGATAATTGAGCGCCCATTGATCTAATTGTCTTTGTTTATCCTCTCTCGTTATTTTCAAAGTGGAGTACAGTAATAGACCACAAGCCCTTCTTCTCTCTTTATATTTTCCAGTCCACTCTGTCGGATAGTAGTGGTAGTCCATAGCGCCTTCATTTCCAGCACGGAATGTCTCTTCCAGTTTATTACAAAGACTTGTCTTGCTTTTTCCACTAACGACTGCCACTTGCCATGGCTGAGTGTTAGCGCCTGAAGGTGCAGTTTTAGCCTGCTCTATAATTGTATTAATGACATCAATTGGCACTTCCTTGTCCAAAAAAGCCCTCGTTGATTTACGTTCTGCCAGTGCTGTTTTTACGTCCATCTCTTTCTCCGTTCATTTTTCTTTTAACCTGAGGCAATTTTTTGTTGCCAGTAAATTAGGCCTTGTGTGTTAAGTTCCACATCAACTCTTAGCTTTTCTTTACAAGAATCTTGATTAGTAAAGCCCATTTTTTGAAGTTGTTGTAGAAAATAATCCATCATGACATTTCGAATTTTTTCATCGGCGTTATCTTGTGCAGCGTATTCAATTGCAAGATTACTCATAAAGTTAATACCATCTATTAACTGCTCTATTACTTTTTTTGTGGGTTTGATTGCACCGAAATGAGTCAAACAAACACGTTTAGGTTTGTATTTCATCAACTCTTTTATGCTATGAATCAACTCTTCTGGGTCAAATTGTGTTGGCGTTGTCGTGGGAAAAATATACACCTCATCGCCATTATCAAAGTCTCGGTATGATATGCCAAAAGTGTCGCCTGTAAACATAGACTCAGTCATCTTATCCCAAACACAAAAGTGATGCTTTGCATGCCCTGGAGTGTCAATAAATTTAAGCTCTCTTCCGCCAAAGTCCAACACAAAGTTATCATCAGCCTCAATAATCCGACTAGAAACTATTGGCACGATATCACCATATAATTGATTAAATTTCTCTTGTCCATAAACCGCAACAGTTCCGGCAATTAGCTTACTAGGGTCCACCATATGTCGAGCACCCCGAGGATGAATCACAAGCTGTGCATTTGGACACAGTTTCATCAATTCACCGGCACCCGCGGCATGATCGAGATGGACGTGGGTTGGTATTATGTAGGCTACGCTGGAAAAGTTTAATCCATCTTTTTCAAGAGCTTGTTGAATATTGGGGATACTGTGCTTAGTGCCAGTTTCTATAATGGCAATCTCGTTGCCCTGCCTGACTAGATATATTGCAGCCATTTCTTTACGTATATAGCCTGCATCAATAACCCTAATTCCATTAACTATGTGTACAACTTTTTCCATTAGCAACTCAGTATTTTTTGTTTTATTTCATCCAAAATAGAAGGGTCATCAATAGTGGGAGGAACAATATAATCTTCACCATCCACAATTCTTTTCATGATCTTGCGCAATATTTTCCCGAGCGAGTTTTATGGAGTCGTTTCACTATCACAGTCTCTTTATAACAAGCAACAGCCCCAATTTTATCTCTAACTAGCCCTATCAACTTTTTCAATATTACAGTATTATTAATATTAAAAACATTGAAGTAGGGTTTGAATGCTATTTCAATGTGTCACAACTAAAACAAAAACACAGTAGAAACAACTAACAACCTAAAAAGGGAGGACAACACATGGGAATGCCCGGGCCGTTTGAACTAATCATTATTTTAATTATCGTAATTCTAATTTTTGGCGGTAAGCGACTAAAAAACATTGCTGGCGACCTTGGAAACGCAGTCAAAGGCTTTAAGTCATCCATGAAAGACTCTGAAGAAAAAACCGATGACGCTATTGAATCTAAGGTTGAAAAGTAACATTATAAGTAAATTATCTTATTCTTTTATTTCTGAAGATTTCAATCTTCCGAGATGTGTCTATATGCAACATATAACCTTTGAGGATATTTGCAACATTACTCTGATTAATCATTCATTCAGCAAGGTAGCTTATGTTTGATTTCGGTTTTTGGGAGTTCGCTATTATAGCTATCATAACCCTCATCGTGGTTGGCCCTGACAAAATGCCGGGACTCGCTCGTAAAGCGGGTCTTTATGCTGGAAAATTCAAAAAATTTATTACTAAAATTAAAACCGATATTAATGACGAGTTAAAGGCCGATGAGCTCAAAAAGCACCTCTCTCTTAAGGAAGAAGAGTCAGCGCTTTCGCAAACCCTTGATGAAGTTAAGAGCAGTATTGATGAAATCAAACAACAAAGTAAAAAGGCTGCTGATACGCCCTCACATCCTGAAGAAACCTTAAAGGAAGGTAATGAGGACAATAAAAATGAAGATTCTTCTCTCCAACACCACATTAGGTCTGGGCCACAAAACAAAAAATAAATCTTCAATAACAATAAATCAAAATAATGGCTGAAAAATCTCAACAACTTGAAAAAATGTCAATCGTTCAACATCTTGTTGAACTTAGAAGTGCTCTATTACGTTCGGTAATTGCGATTGTAATTTTTTTCCTAGTACTGTTCCCGTTTGCAGACGACATATACACTTTTATTGCGGCACCCATTGTGCAAGCAATACCAGGCTCCAACCTTATTGCCATCGGTGTTATTTCTCCTTTCTTAACGCCACTAAAGATGTCATTAATTCTTGCCATCTATTTAGCTATGCCTTATTTGCTTTACCAATTATGGTCATTCGCAGCCCCTGCACTTTATCGACATGAAAAAAAATTAATAATGCCACTCATAATATCATCAACGTTACTTTTTTATGCGGGACTGCTCTTCTCTTTCTATGTCGTTTTTCCTGTCATTTTTACCTTCTTATCGAGTGTAGGACCTGACTCAGTCGACTTTGCACCTGATATCCAGTACTATCTGGACTTTATTCTAAAAGTCTCTTTTGCTTTTGGAGTGGCCTTTGAGGTTCCGATTGCAACAATCCTGCTTATTATGTTCGGGGCAACTACACCTGAGCGCCTTAAAAAAAATCGCGCATACATCATTATTGGCTCTTTTGCTTTGGGAATGGTTTTGACGCCCCCGGACGTTATCTCTCAGGTGCTTATCGCAATTCCTATTTGGCTTCTTTTTGAGGCTGGCTTATTTTTTGCTCCATTTTTTAAAGTCCGTGAAAAAGCTAAACAGGCAGATAGCAATAAATCCGAACCCCAAGCAAACGACTGGACCGATAAAGAACACAATGCAATGATGGATAAAGTTGAATCTGAAATGAATAAAAAAGGTGGACTAGATCAAAAATAAAGCATCTAATTGTCATATTTTGATAGCTAACCCCGTAAACGACTGAATCCTAACCAATAATTACTAAACCAACAGCAACTCGTTCCAACTAGTCGTATACCTATTTGACCTAAAATCAGCCCTTGATTGCCACCTATCATTGCCCACTTCACTGGCATATTTGACGGACTCATTGAAGCGCCTGTTTATGCTTTGTATAGGGTTAGATTTGTTGTAGCTGTCTGCCTTCGGTTGACTGTCTTGATTCATCGAAAATAGGTCCTGCTGACGGTAATTTTTGCTTAGATTTCCTAGCACTATGCCTCCCTTGTAGAATGAGTGTCCTGGCTCATAGATAAGCTTTAGTATCTTGGCTGTGAGTGGTATCAGTAGTGACTCATCTTGAGTGGCTGTAGTCATTCCAACAGTTTTTGATAAATGCACACAGGGCTTGTCTTTTTTGTGAGGATTGGTGTAAATAAAGACGCTAAGGGTTGTGGCTGCCAGTTTGTGATTATTAAGCTTATTGACAGCCTTCCTAGTAAGGATAGTGAGCGCCTGATTCAATTCATCAAAGTCCGTTAAATCAGCCCCAAACGAACGAGAGGAGACGATCTGTTGCCTGGTTGGTGGAATACACTCAATAG
>Ga0209554_1000674_pt1 | contig 28434 bp, 24 predicted proteins | sample MarorgKNORR_S2LV_5_FD_188221 | JGI IMG/M metagenome (GOLD analysis project Ga0209554, IMG submission 188221) | Marine microbial communities from the Southern Atlantic Ocean, analyzing organic carbon cycling - Bottom_A/KNORR_S2/LV (SPAdes) (version 2) | ecosystem: Environmental > Aquatic > Marine... | reverse complement strand
GCAAACATTGTCATTTGCCATTGGTTTACTCACCTGCTTTTCGGTCCGCGCTCTCGCCCTACGTTTCAGCTGGTCCCTCCCAACTTACAAATCACGGCCGGGACGATAGCAACTTTCAATAAAATTAAATGAAATAACATAAACGGAATGATAGATATGGAAAATCAAATGACTTACACACCAGAGAAAGTTTGGCAGCCAGAAGCTCCATCGAGTTAATGTGACGATGCTAAATTTTTATAAAACGAAAACAGGAAATATGCACGCGTTAACAGCGAAATAAAAACTTATAACAGGGAGTTCGCCAGTGTCACGGCCTACCGACCATCATGCAACACCGGCTTCAATCAGTTGCTTCACCGTTTTAATTTCACTTTCATGAAGAGCTTTGAGACTTTCCCAACGCGCGTTATCCATGCTGCTTTGACGCCACGTAATCATCGAGACTACGCAACAAGCCTCATCTTCTTGCAGCACATCTGGCGCGACGATTCTGATCATAATTCTGGGGACAAGTGAAGCTGCCTCGGGACCTATATAATATTGCAAGGTTTTGCTTTTGAGATCGACTTCAATTTTTGCCCAAATTGGCTCATTAATATTGGCGTTAAATCCCTCGATCAAAATCCCATCGTGAACAATGGTTTCTCCCATGCCAACTGCCCAACTGCTCAATTTAAGGGGATCGGAAAGAAAACTTAAAGCGTCCTTTGCTGGACGGTCTATTTTTGTAGAACAAATATGCGCGTAACCATCATCCAATGCGCCATCCCCTATTTCTGATCAACCGCGGTGATAACCAATATATCTGCACCTTGTTTGGTTGGCGTGGTGTAGGCATGGGTCATGTTGCTATCAAAATACATGCTGTCACCCTCCGCCAACACGGTCGGTGTATAAAATTCAGTATGTATGACGACCTGGCCGGCAAGAACATAAATAAATTCTTCGCCTTCATGGGCACGGAGGCCTCCGGCTTCTTCTAACGTTTGTGCTGTGATGCGGTTCTTACTTGGCACCATGCGTTTTCGCGCCAATTCGGAACTCAGCAATTCCAAATCATAGCGGGCTGTCTCTTGGAAGTCTCCCTCCCCCCGGCGCGTGACTGTCCGCATGCCTTTGCTAAAAGAGATCGTATCCGAGCGGTAGAAATCCGTCACATCCACTTCTAGCACCTTTGACAATATATACAGATTGTGAGCGTTTAAGGAGCCAATCTCATTTTCAGCGCGCGATAGCGTCGCCTCGGAGACGCCTGACAATTCACTTAATTTTGCCAATGTTAAATCCATATTTTTGCGAAACTCACTGAGGCGATCGCCGATGCGAAGTTTATCGGCATCATCGGCGATGGTCGTTTCTATCGACGCTGTTTTACTTTTCATATTTCTAAAATCCAATAAGCCGCGGCAGCCACAAGCTGATTGCCGGTATATAGGTTACCAAGGCCAGGGCAATCAGGCTAACAATTAAAAATGGCCAAATTTCTTTCAATAATTGACCAAGCCCGCAATCGGCAATTTTTTCCGCTGCATAGAGGCAGACGCCCAAGGGCGGTGTCAGCAAGCCAATATTTAAGTTGAGAATAACGATCACACCAAAATGGACAGGGTCGACGCCGGCCGCTTTCGCGGCTTCTCCCAGAACCGGAATGAACAATATTATGGCCGCAGAAGGATCAATAAACATGCCCAATACAAGCATGATCAAATTAAGGATCAGCAGAACAACGACGGGGTGAACATCGGCACCAAGTACCAACCCTTCGACCATCGCCGGCACATTTTCCATCCCCATCACCCAGGTGAAAATTGCGCCGCAGCCGACGATAATGAGAAGTTGCGCCGAGAACACGGCGGATTCGTTAAACACTGCTATAATTTTTTTCACATTGAGACTTCGATAAAGCAGCCAGCCGATCAGCAATGCATAAAATGCAGCCAGACCGCCGGCTTCTGTCGGCGTCATAATTCCGAACAGAATGCCGGCCAATATAATCGCAGGAATCAATAAGGGCGGAATCGCCTCCTTGGTTGCTTTGCCGATCGCTGCCGGTGATCGATCCATCTCAATTTTACTGTATCCGCGTTTTTTTGCCTGGTAGCCAACCAAAATCATCTGACATAAACCGATCAACAAACCGGGTACAATGCAGGCAGCAAATAAAGCGCCAATGGATACGCCACTGATCGATCCATAAATGACGACGATCAACGACGGTGGCACCATCGGGCCAATGATTGAGGAAGACGCCGTTACGGCAGCAGCGTAGGCAGTAGAGTAGCCATTTTTCGCCATCGATGGGATAAACACTTTGCCAAGTGCCGCGATATCGCCAAGCGCGACACCTGTGATGCCCGAAAACAAAATGGACGCGCCAATATTAACTTGTGCCAGACCGCCCGGCATCCAGCCAAACAAGACATTTGCCAGTTTAATCAGCCGGTCGGTTATCTTGCCGGCATTGATGAGTTCTCCAGCCAATATAAACAGCGGAATGGCCATCAAAACAAAGACATCGATGCCTTGGAATATACGCTCGGGCAATACCGGCAGGAAGGCCATTTGGCCGCTGGCAATGAGCCACACGATCGACGACAATACCATCGTCCAGGCCACGGGCAGACCCATAATGATGAAGAATAAAAACGTGGCAATAAACAATCCAAGCGAGAGCGTCATCCTTCAGCGCTCCCATTTTGAGACCAAGGCCGATCTCGCCAACTTCTGGAAATTCTAATAAAGATGAAAAGAAATGCCGCGCCAAAGGCGACGGGCAAAATGGTATAGGGATACATGAGGGGGATTTGCATGCCGTCACTCGTTTGACCTTGTGCAAACTCAACCGTTTGAACGCCCGCAAAAGTCAACACAGCCATTAAAAGCAAGGTGATCAAATCGAGAAAACGCATCCACCACCATCGATACAATGGCGGCATGTTATCTGGAACAAATGTAACGCGAATATGACCGTTGATTGCAACAGACACAGCGGTTCCCACCAAAACTGACCACACCAGAGCATAGCGCCCGATCTCTTCGGTAAAAAACGGCGTAAAGCCAAAACCATAACGCAGAACAACCTGCAACACGATCAGTGCGAACAGCGTAAATAACGCTGTCGCACCGATCACGCGCAGGACTTGTTCAAGACGATTGATCATCGCACCAAAGCCGCAAACTATTTAGAAAGCTTTGCGACTTCCGCGACAACTTCGTCTACCAATGCTGGCGTATCAACATTGGCTTTGAGCCATTTGATGGCTGCCGGTCTCACCCGAATGGCAAATGCATCTTTCATCGCCCTGGTGAAAGGAATAACCGTGACACCTTTTTCTTTTGCTTTGGCGATACTCTTGCCTTCCGCTGCGCGGGATTCCAGACGATTACGGGCAACCGCTTTAGCGCCGGCCTCTGAAACAACTTTCTTCAATTTCGCTGAAAGGCCATTGAACCATTTGTCATTAATGGCGAGCGGGCCGAAAGAATAAATGTGGCCATCAAGCATCAGATATTTCTGCACCTCATAAAGTTTGATGAGGTTAAACACCCAGACCGCATTATCTTGGCCGTCCACGACACCTGTTTTCAACGACGTATAGAGTTCAGGGAATGAAATGGGCGTTGCAGAACCGCCTAAGGTGGTGACAGGAATACCAAAGATCGGTGCCATAACCCGCATCTTCAAGCCTTTCATATCATCCGGCTTACGGATTGCTTTGTTTGAGCTGTAATGTTTAAAGCCGCCTGATTCCCACCAGCCCAAAACACGGATGCCGGTTTTCTTGCGGATACCTTCTGCCATTTGATCGCCGATATGACCGTCGAGCAATTTCCAGGCAGTTTTTTCATCCGGGAACAAATACGGCATCGATAGAACTTGGATGTCTTTATAAATGGATGCGTAATTGCCATCCGATGCATCCGACATTTGAATGATGCCGCGGCGCACTTGATTTAAGCGCTCGTTTGGTTTGCCGAGGGCACCGCCATAGACGATATCAACTTTGATCTTTCCGCCCGAGCCCTTCTCAACTTCGGACTTAAAAAATTCATACATGCCATTAACCGGAGCTGCGCCAGGAAAGCCTTTCTTGAGCATCAGGCCGACTTTCATATTTTGTGCAGAGGCTACAACCGCAAATCCAGCTGACAGCATCAGTGCGGCGCTTGCCGCGAGTACTAATTTAAAGTGTTTGTTCATTTGATGTCTCCATTGTTTCAGTTAAGTGAATGCCTCATCCAAATTATTGAGGTCTATTATTTAAAATTGTAATCTCTCTTTGCACCTTCTTCGGTTACGTATCCTGCTTCCAAATCGGCGCGTATCATATCTTCGCTTCTATCGTGTGGATCACCCAAGCCGCCACCTCCCGGCAATTTCACAATAAGGCGATCACCTTGGGGGACGGTATGAATAGCTTTATCGGTAAATTGTGGCCCAGAGGCGAGGCGCGCATTGCCAACGCCGCCAACCTGCCCGCCGTCACGGCCGCGCGGCGGATTACGCCTGCGGTCAAAAGTTGCCGCTGAAATCGTAAAAGGATGGTCTTCGGTATTGCCAATTTCAATAACCTGGCCAAGCCCGCCTCGAAAGGCGCCGGGCCCACCAGAATCCGCTAAGAATTCTTTTCGCCAAAAAACAATTGGCGACTCGGTCTCTGTCACTTCAATCGGTATGGCACCCACGCCGCTCGGAAAAGCGGTAACGGCCAATCCATCTTTTCCGGGTCTGGCACCAACGCCGCCCATGGCAACATTCATAACGTTAAACCGAGATGAATTATCTCCCGTGGTTTTGGCGGTCTCAGTCCCGACATTAGCGAGCGGTAAAACCCAGATGCTGCCCGAACTTTCTCCTGGAATTTGGCCCGGCAGAGCTTTGGCGAGACAGCCAAAGGCGACGTCAGGTAACATTTGACCAATAACATGGCGCGCCGCCACCGGGCTGGGATGAAGCGGATGAACAGCAGACCCCTCTTCGGCTTTGACACTGAAGACACTTAAGGAGCCATGATTGTTCGGAACGGAGGGCGCGACGATGCATTTCAAGCCAAAGCAGGTATAAGCCTCGGTGTAACAAAGCGGCGAATTAATCCCATACCTTGAAGCTCTAGACGTGCCGGCAAAATCAATCACGATATCTTGGTCAGAGACCTCCATTTCGGCTTTGATATAAATCGGCGCCTCAAATCCATCCAACTCCATGTCTGTCGCATATTTGCCGTTTGGCACGTTCTTGATCGCCTTAATCATGGCGTCGCGGGAATTATCGATGATGAAATTTGCCAGCGGTGCGAGGCTCGATAATTTAAACTCGGCCATCATTTCCTTGAGACGCGCCTCACCGGTATCATTGCAGCTGACCAACGACAGAATGTCGCCTTTTACTTCAACTGGATTACGGCTATTGGCGAGAAGGATGGTAAAAAAATCCTGGTTCAACTCACCGGCATTTCGCAATTTCAGATGCGGTATGTTGACGCCTTCTTCGTAAATCGAATTTGCTTCGGCAGAAAACCCTCGGCCGCCGACATCGATGACGTGACAGGTTGACGCAAATAGGGCAACAGGCTGGCCCTTGTAGTAGGCTGGCGACACAACAACAAAATCAAATAAGTGACCCGTACCGAGCCAGGGATCATTGGTCACAAAAACATCGCCCGGTTTCATAGTCTCGACCGGAAATCTCACCAAAAAATGTTCAACCGCACGCGCCATGGTATTAACGTGACCCGGCGTTCCGGTCACAGCCTGGGCAATCATGCGTCCTTCGAGATCATAAACACCGGCAGACAAGTCGCCCGCTTCACGTACAATAGAGCCAAAAGCAGTTCGCAATATTGCTTGAGCCTGCTCTTCAACGACGGCGATCAATCGGTTCCACATGACTTGTTGGTGGATTTTTTCCAGCGCTTGGTTGGTTTTACTCGCCATGGACAGCACTCCCACCGGAAATGTCGTTCATCACGATGTAACCAAGTGAATTGATGCTGGCTTTGAAATTCGCCGGGACAATTGTCGTGGTTTCATTTTCTGCAATAATGGCGGGGCCGATGATTTCGCTCCCTGGCTCAAGATCAAACCGCCAGTGGACCGGGCTGTCGGCCATAGCTTCCAAGCCCGCGTCATAAAGCTGTCGGCTACCATTGTTGTGGGTGATCGGTTGCGCAGGCAAACGATCTGCTTTTGGCGGAACAGGTGTCTTTGTCGCAACGGTTACGGACCAAGAAACACTTTGCACGTCCATGTCATCAATGGTTAGCCCGTAAATGCTTTTATATAATTTTTCAAATTCGGCGCGCAGCTCCTTGGCGTCCCCCTCGTTCAACGCGCCCTCTTTTAAAGCAACACGCAAGTCATGACCTTGGCCAACATAGCGAATTTCAGCAATCCGAGTTGTCACCAATTGATCATTTTTGGTGATGCCTTTTTCAACGACTGCTAAGGCCTCTAATCGCATTTCATTTAGCATGGTGTTGAGAAGGCCGGCATCGAATTGGTTAAATTCCATCGCAAAGGATCGAACCACTTCGAAGGAAATCGGCGCTAAAAGAAATCCGATGGCAGAGCCGACACCGGCGCCTTTTGGAATGACGACGGATTGAATGCCGAGTTTTTGAGCGAGGCGCCCGGCATGAAGCGGCGCTCCGCCGCCAAAGGCCACCATGGTATGCTGGCCAATAACCTTACCGCGTTCAATCGCGTGAACCCGTGCTGCATTTGCCATATTTTCTTCAACCATTTCGGCAATGCCAACCGCCGACCAATGGTCCTGGAGATTTAGCGGCTCGCCAATATCTTTGGCCAGAACCTCATTTGAATTTGTCGCATTGAGAGATATTTTACCGCCGGCAAAGTGATCAGGATCCAATTTGCCAAGGGCCAAATTGGCGTCAGTCACGGTGGCATGAGTTCCGCCGCGCCCATAGCAGGCCGGACCTGGCTCAGAACCTGCACTATCGGGGCCAACAGTGATGCGCCCCATGTCATCGACCCGAGCGATGGAGCCGCCCCCGGCCCCAATTTCCACCATTTCAATAACCGGAATTCGTACCGGCAGGCCGCTGCCTTTCATATTGCGATAAATGCGCGCAACTTCAAATGTGCGGGAACGCTCAGGCACACCGTTTTCAATCAGGCATATTTTTGCGGTCGTGCCGCCCATATCAAATGAAAGAGCATCTTTGAGACCACATTCCATTGCAATCTGACCGGCAAGAATAGCGCCGCCCGCCGGCCCGGATTCAATAAGACGAACAGGAAACTTCGCGGCAATTTCTAATGTAGTTAGACCGCCGCCGGACATCATCAAGAAAATCGGACATGTCATTTTTAGGTCGCGAAACATATTTTCAAGGCGGAGAAGATAGCCCGACATTTGCGGGCGCACGTAAGCATTGGCGCAGGTTGTCGAAAAACGCTCATACTCTCTGAGTTCGGGGCAGACTTCACTCGACAGGCAGATCGTGGCGTCTGGTAATTTCTTGCTTAAAATGTCGCGGATTTTTAGTTCGTGATCCGGATAGGCATAAGAATGCATTAATCCGATTGCCACCGCTTCAATGCCCTGGGCTTTCAACTGTTCCGCAATTTTCTCTACCTGTTTGGTATCGAGCGGTAGCAGTATCTGACCTCTGGCAGAAATTCGTTCTATCACCGGGATGCGCAAACTGCGTGGGACCAACGGCTCAGGCTTATCTAAAAAGACATCATAATGCTCGAAACGTTTCTCAAATCCCATTTCAAGAATGTCACGAAACCCTTCGGTCGTTATAAAAGCTGTTTTTGCGCCCTTGCGTTCGATCAGTGCATTGGTTGCCAAGGTGGTGCCGTGAACAAAAATGTCAATCTGCTCGGGCAAGATACCAGCGTCGTTCAACACCAATTCAACACCTTCAACCACACCTCGTTCCGGCGCTTGCGACGTTGTTAAGACCTTCGTCGTAAAACGACCCGACGCAGTATCGAGAACAACATCGGTAAACGTGCCGCCGATATCTGCAGCCAATCGATTGGTGGGTGATTTTCCCATTTGCTCTAAAGTAATCCCTGGTTTATCCTTTTAATTACACTACACTATATTTTTGCAATAATATTGCAAATATGAAATTAATTTTATTTGAGCCGTTATACATGAGCCAACCGTCATCGATCACTTTAGATATGTGCCGCCAGCTGGATGCAGAAGACAGTCTCGCCAAATTGCGGGACAAATTTGCATTTTCTTCAAAAGGAAACATCCATTTTGACGCAAATTCGATCGGTGCCATGCCGATTGACGTGCCAGACCGAATTCAGCGTTTAATGACGGAGTGTTGGCGGGATCAAAGCCGGCGCTCCTGGACAACTGAAGATTGGGCCGAAAAACCGCGCATATTGGGCGGCGATATTTCTCATATGATCGGAGCTGGCGCAAACGACGTGGTGGTCTGCGACAATACCACCATCAATTTGTTCAAACTTTTGAGTTATGCCTGGAAAATTCGCAATAGCGGCACTGTCATCCTCACCGAAGCGCATAATTTTCCAACAGACATGCATGTTCTTCAAGGTTTTATGCAACTCTTAAAAGCCTTAAAAGTAGACGGACAAATCAGGATTGCCGAAGACCGCGCGCAGATTTTGGACATGCTGGATAACGATGTGGCTGTGCTTTACCTCACCCATGTCGACTATCGGTCAAGCGAGCGTTGGGATATGGCCGACATTAACAAAAAGGCTAAATCTGTTGATGCCTTAACGCTGTGGGATCTCTCTCAATCGGCGGGCGTGTTGGATGTCGACTTAGGCGGAACGGGCGCTGACTTCGCTGTTGGCTGCGGCTATAAATATATGTGCGGCGGTCCCGGTGGACCGGCTTTCCTCTACCTAAACCCCAGCCATCAGAAAACCGCCTGGCCGACCATCGCCGGATGGATGGGTCATGCAAAATGGAATAAATTTTTATCCGACTTCGAGCCAGCTGGCGGCGCATCCAGCCATTTGACCGGCACACCTTCGGTTATTGCCAATGAAGTATTTGCCGCCAGCGCAGAAATCTGGCGCGGAGTCACCCGCAAGGCTGTTGCCACAAAACATAAATCTCTGACAGATATGACGATCAAATTGATAGAGCAAGAATGCGGGCCGTTAGGCGCAGCCGTTATCTCGCCAAAGAATTACGATGAGCGCGGCGGACATGTTGCTTTTCGCCACGATGGCGCCGGCCCGGTCTCCGAAGCTCTGGTCGATAACGGATTGATTTTATCCTTTCGCTATCCCGATTCAATTCGCTTGGGTCTCGGCCCGCTCTATCACAATCACGAAGACGTCTGGAATGCGGTGAAGATCATCAAGGACGTTCTGACCACTGAAAAATGGCGCGATCAAAAATATGAAAAAGTTGCAATTTAGGTTACCATGGTGGTGCAATGACTGATGCAATTGATGAAAATTTAGAAATAGCTCGATATAAACCGTTTTATATCGAGCTGGAAAAAGGGCGGAAATATTTGTGGTGCGGATGCGGCCGCAGTAAATCTCAGCCCTTTTGCGACGGTCGCCATAAAGGAACTGACTACCGGCCGGTGATGTACGAAGCCCACTCTAAAAACGAAGAAGTTCTATTTTGCGGCTGCAAACATACAAAAACGCCGCCCTTTTGTGATGGCGAGCACAATAATTTAATCGATGACTATCCCTCTGATGATCCCAACAGCCCCGTAAACCAAGCCATACCTGAAGTCGCCCGTTCTGATGAGCCGCGCACAATTCTCAATGGCGGCTGTTACGTTTTTTCAAGTGAAAAAGCAGAGTTAAAGGTCCAGGAAAACCTTAAATATTGCGAGATAATTGGCCCGAGTTTTGGCTCCATTCATCAATCTCAATTTCACTTTGAGTTGGATGACGGAATTTCACCGGTGATTAGCTTTGGCGAACGAGATGTCGTCCTGTTCATTTCATCCGGTGAAGCTGAACTGAACATAGCTGGTAAAATATTCTCGGCGGACCTACATTCAGGCGCTTTTATAAAATCGGGCGAAACTTTTCAGCTGACAGCTATCGGCAGTACACCGCTCATATTCCAAGCTTCGGTAGGGCCGCGGGCCACCTCACCCGAATGGCCGGAAAGTCATGGAAATTATTTCGACGAAACCGAACCCAACCGAGTTGTGCCGTTAGATCCGTCTCAGCGTAACGGCATGGCCAATCGATATTTTCAAATGCTGGTTGATAAATCGGTCGGTTCGAACTTTGTCACGCAATTTATTGGCCATATACCGCTCTCCAAAGCAGAGCCCCACCGTCATCTTTATGAAGAAACTTTGATCATCCTTACCGGGGAAGGCTGCATGTGGACGGATAATCTTAAAACACCGGTTGCCGCAGGTGACGTTATTTTCCTGCCGCGCAAGCAGTTACATTCTCTGGAAGCAATCAACAAAGAAGGCATGCTCGTTGTCGGCACGATTTATCCCGGCGACAATCCAGCCATTAATTATTGATCGATCAGAATTGTAACGCATGAGCAAAAATTCGCCTCCAAGATACATCGAGAAAATGAAGGTGCCGATGATAGCACCGCTAAAAATACCCGAGAATGTCGAAATTTTGGCTTTGGGGACGAACGAGTCTACCTATGGGCCACCGCCCGCGGTTCCCGATGTCATAAGGGCTGCCGCGCATAATACTCACCGGTATTGCGATCCCAATTCGACGGAGCTCCGCCACGCCCTCGCAAAAATCCACGCTATTAATCCGGCTCAAATTGTATGTGGCAATGGATCAGAGGAACTGCTTGATGTCATTGGCCGAATTTATGCCCGCCCGGGCGATGAAATATTGAACTCTGAATACGGCTATCGTCAATTCGAAATGGTCTCTCACCGTGTTGGCGCGACGCAGGTTAAAGCGCCTGCCGATAATTTGACAACAAGTGTCGATGGTTTGTTGGCAAATGTAACAGCGAAGACAAAAATTTGCTTTCTCGCCAATCCAGAAAACCCGACAGGCCGGTATATAGGTAAAAAAGAATTACACCGATTGGCTGACGGTCTGCCACCTTCGGTAATCCTGGTTATCGATTCCGCTTATGCAGAATATGTCGATGACCCCGATTACTCTGACGGCATGGAACTGGTCGATGAGCGTCAGAACATTATCGTCATTCGAACTTTTTCCAAGGCGTGGGGATTGGCAGGATTGCGTGTCGGCTGGGCCTATTGTCCCTTGGATTTGGCCGAGCCTATGAGCACCGTAAAAGGCTTGGGCAATGTAAACTCAATCGCTCAAGCGGCAGCAGTTGCAGCCCTAACAGATATGGAATTTCCCAACCAGATTCGCAGGCGCAATCGCAAGGACCTTGATAAACTGGCGAGCGATCTTGCAGCCATCGGTCTGGAAACAGTGCCAAGTGCGACAAATTTTATGCTTATTAAATTTCCAGATGAGCCCGGCAGATCGGCCAAGGAAGCGAACCAGCATCTCTTGAACGAAGGCATTATCCTTCGTTATGTTGCAGATCACGGCTTGCCAGATTACATCAGAATGACGCTCGGCTCTCCAGAAGAATGCAAGCGGGTCGTCGACAGCCTCAAGAGGTTCCTGAGGTGAAGCTGAATTGCAGCATCCGCAATTCCATTTTTGTCCTCAAATACATACTGCCCGTTATGCGACAAATGGTATTCGCAGGGCGGAATTTAAGTATTCTGAAGTACAGAGAAGTAGTGATTCTCGGGCGAAATTGTGTGTGGATTCATGGGAAGTATTAAAGAACGGGCTTATACTTCAAAATTAAAAAATCTAAATAAAAATGCCAATTCGAAAGAATTGACTATTTATTCACGTGGAGAACGGCAAGAAAATGACAAGAAAAATTACTAAGTAATTGATATTAAACAATAAAATGGCGGAGAGAGAGGGATTCGAACCCTCGATACGATTTCTCGCATACTCCCTTAGCAGGGGAGCGCCTTCAGCCACTCGGCCACCTCTCCGCAGTCTAGAAAAGCTTATGTATAGCGGGGTTTAGGGGTTATCAAGCACTTTCGAGAATTGCAGGTACATACAGCGAACAAACAGCCTTTACCCGTGAAAACACGGGCCAAACACGGGTAAAATGTTCTCCTTATATTCTCTTGATTTCTATACTAACATTTCGCGATGGAAATAATTTTCTCCAACCAAATTGATATTTACAAATGCAACAATCTGTTTGCGGTATCAACCAACTACTATCAAAAAAAAGGGGGGGTACCCAATTGGTCTTAACTGCTTGAACACAAGCAGACCACTCAGCACCTTTTGATCTATATTCTCTCCAGAGCACTTCTGCCTTCTCTCGAATTTGTCTCTTTTCGATAGTTTCAGATTTTTGTTTGTCTAGTATCGACTTGAGCGATGGGTTAGCCCGACGTTCTCGACGGCCGAGATTACGGATCTTTTTTGATATTCTCATTTTAAACCTCACAAGATAATAGTTACAAATAGACGCACCAACGTAAATTGAGCTTTGATCTAAGTTTATATAAATACCGCGGGACATATACATCAGGTCGCGTGAAAAAAAGAAACTCTAAATGGTCTTGTTGACTAATTACCTTCAACCTTGATCAACTGATTGAGCAGTTGTTTTAACGCAATTGCTTCACCTTCGCCGAGTTTTTGGGCGATACCGGCATCCATCTTCCGAGCATGCAAAAGTAAAGGTTCTGCCTTTTTTCGACCGGCATCGGTCAAACTTATATTCACCGCACGCCGATCTTCTCGGACCACCCTGCGTTCCACCAATTCAGCCTCGACCATCGCTTCAATAATCCGGCTCAATGTTGGCTGCTTGATGATCATAATCTCCGCCAATTCGTTGAGCGACACCCCATCGTGATTAATCAATGTCAGCAGAACTTTGCATTCGTTTCTGGAGATGTTCTCAGCCGCTGCAATCTCATCAACTTGGCGCGAAACCAATATTGATGCATGGGCCAGCAAATAGGGTAAATATTCGTGAATTTCCAATTTATCTGCCAATTGCTGCAATCCCAAATCATTTGGTTACGTTGAACGTATGAAAGATAAGATCATAAATTAAATTCAATTACAATATATTCATTTACATATTTTATTTTATCATATATATTAAAGTCAATGAAAAATAGCGTGCCGCACTATATCTCGCCATAATAGAGCGCGTGAACAAGAAGCTAATTATATAAGGGAGGAGAGTGGCAGATGTTTGCTGATCGCATTGAGGCCAAATGGATCGACACGTTCGAAAAAGTCTTTGAATTATGTAAAGTTCAAAAGGGCGAGGAAGTCGCCATATTGTCAGAAACCCAATCCCGCGAATTAAATGTCAATTTGGCCGAGCTTGCCCTAGCCAGAATGGGCGCAAAACCCTTTCATGTCATTGTGCCAACGCCGCCGCAAGCAGCCCCGGTGCCGGTTCGCTCTACGGGTGCATCGAACTCTGTCCAAAATTTAGGCCCTGTCGTCAAAGCCTTGAACGCCAGCGGCATGGTCGTTGATTTAACTGTCGACGGCATGCTGCATGCACCGGAACTGCCTGAGATCATTAAAGACGGTGCGCGTTTTTTGATGATTTCCAACGAACATCCAGAGGCTCTTGAGCGCCTACTGCCTGACCCCGACCTCACGCCACGCATCAAAGAAGCCGTAAAATTTACCCGCGCCGCAAAAGAAATGAAAGTGACGTCTGAAGCCGGAACAGACCTCACTGTGAATATGGAAAAAGCGCCGACAGTTGGCGTCTGGGGCTATTGCGATCGCCCCGGCACCGTCGCCCATTGGCCCGGCGGCATTATTGTGTCCTTCCCTTTGGAAAACACAGTCAATGGCAGGATTGTTATGGATGTCGGCGATATAAATTTGACTTTCAAACGCTACCTTGAAAACCAAATCATCATGACGGTTGAAAATGATTTTATCACAAACATCGAAGGCAATGGCACGGACGCCCAGATGTTTCGCCGTTATATGGAAGCCTGGGATGATAAAAACGCTTATGGCACCTCCCATGTCGGCTGGGGCCTGAATGAAGCTGCCCGTTATGAAGCCCTTGCGTTTTATGATCAACGAGATACCAACGGCACCGAGCTGCGAGCTTATGCTGGAAACTTCCTTTATTCCACCGGTGCCAATGAGTTTGCCAAGCGCTACACCCTTGGCCATTTTGATCTACCCATTGGAAATTGCACGATTACTGTCGACGGCACCACCGTTGTCGACAACGGCAATTTGACGGACGCGTTTTAATGGCTTTTTCAATTAACCATCACGAAAAAGGTCCCAAGGACAGGGCGGCAGTTATTTTCCTGCACGGCGTAGGCGGCGATGGGCATTCGTGGGATTTCCAACTTGAGAGTTTTTCAGTTCAGAACCGGGCCATCGCCTGGGATATGCCGGGCTACGGTGCTTCGCCGCTTATAGACCCGATGACTTTCGAGGCTCTCGGCGATGGATTAATCAGCCTTATGGATCATCTTAAAATCGAACGAGCCCACCTGGTCGGCCATTCGATGGGTGGTATGGTCGCCCAACAGGCAATCGCCACCGCGCCAAACCGTTTTGCCAGTCTGGTTCTTTCGGCAACCAGCCCTGCTTTTGGTAAACCTGACGGTGACTTTCAAAAAGAATTTGTTGCCGCGCGTATTAAGCCGCTTGAAGACGGACTCACCATGGCCGATCTCGCCAAAAAACAGGTGCCAGGCATGATGGGTGATGATCCCAGCCCCGTTGGCAGCGCGATGGCCCACGCATCAATGTCAAAAGTCTCGATTGAGACGTTTAAGGCTTCGATGGAATGTTTGGTGACATTCGACCGCCGCGATAATCTCAGTTTGATCACCGCACCAACCTTGGTGCTCGCCGGAGAAAAAGACACCAACGCCCCGGCCCCGATGATGGAAAAAATGGCAAGTAAAATTCCGGGCTCTGAATATATCTGCATCCCAGGCGTTGGCCATCTCGCTAATTTGGAGCGGCCAAAGGAATTCGACACAATCGTCAGAAAATTTATCGAAAAAAATTAGGGGGACTAACCCATGGCAGGCAACAAAATTGAACCAGACAAACCAATGTTCGACCCCGATTCCTGGGGGCTGACAAAACAACAGACTGATTTGACCGCACTCGCCCGCAAATTGGGTCAGGAGAAATTCGCGGGCCGCGCCGAGAAATGGGATCGCGAGGCGATCTTCCCGATGGCCAATTATAAAGATTTGCATAAATCAGGTTTGCTCGGCATCTGCATCCCGAAAAAATACAAAGGCCTGGGTGCGGACCAAAAAACCTATGCCCTAACCGCAGCCGAAATTGGGCGCTATTGCGGCGCCACCGCGCTCACCTGGAACATGCATGTCGCATCGTGCCTGTGGACCGGCTCGCTCGCCGATGATTTGCCAATGAGCCGAGAGCAGCGCAAAAACCACAACCGTCGCCGCGGCATTCACTATGAGCGCATCCTCAAAAAGGGCGCGATCTATGCGCAACCCTTTTCAGAAGGCGGCGCCGCCGCTGCCGGCTTTAGACCTTTTGGCACCTTGGCAACCAAAGTTGAAGGCGGCTGGCTGATAAATGGTAAAAAGATTTTTGCTTCGCTTGCTGGCTCGGCCGATTATTACGGCGTGCTGTGTACCGAAGATAAAGAAATCCTCAGCCGCAAAGACACCATGTATTTCGGCATTCCCGCCAATGCAACCGGCATCACCATCGAAGGTGATTGGGATCCTCTGGGCATGCGGGGCACGGTTTCACGCAATTTAATTTTTGAAAATGTGTTTGTGCCGGAGGATGCCGCGCTCATGCCAAAAGGCATCTATTTCGAGGCCGTTGTTCGCTGGCCGCATATGTTTACTTCGCTAACGCCAAGTTATATGGGCATTGCGCAAGCAGCTTATGATTTTACCGTCAATTATTTGCGCGGCGAAGTCGAAGGCACGCCGCCGGTCAAACGCCGGATGTATCCCACCAAACAACATGCAGTTGCTGAAATGCGGATCATGCTTGAGCAAACCAAAGCGGTTTGGTTCCAAATGCTCAATGATGCAAAACCAAATCCCAGCAAGGACGAAGTATTGCGGGCCTATGTTGCGCAGTACACCGTGATGGAGAATTCAAATGAAATGGCACAGCTTGCCATTCGCACCTGCGGCGGGCAGTCGATTTTAAAGTCTCTCCCGCTCGAGCGGCTCTATCGCGACAGCCGCTGTGGTGGCTTGATGCTGCCATGGACGTCAGAGCTGTGCATCGATAAGCTTGGCCGCGAATGTCTCTATGAACGCGGCGAAGAAGACGATTAAAAATGACTGGAAACCTATCCTTCTGGCTCGAAAAAAACGCAAGTTTCACGCCAGATAAAACGGCTATTCGGTTTGAAGGCAATGACATTAGTTATGCGGCTTTTGCTGAGAAAGTTCGCGATCATGCCCGCGTTTTAAAACATGTCTATGGCGTCGGTCGGGGCGACCGAGTTGCTTTTTTAGGGCTGAATTCCCCTGATCTGCTCTACCTCTTTTTTGCGTGCGCGAGACTAGGGGCAATGTTCCTGCCGTTGAACTGGCGTTTGGCGGGCCCGGAACATGTCTATATTATGAAAGATGCGGCCGCAAAAATCCTCATCTGCGATTCAGAATTTGAAGAAGCAGGCAATGGCCTCCGCGAGGACTTTCCCGATTGTGAATTTGTCGCCAGTGATTTTGACGCCGCCGATTGGCTTAATTTGCAAAAGGATATCGCCTCGGCTGAAGGTGACGACAGCAACCCGCATGTCGATATGGATACACCGTTTTTGCTGGTCTACACCTCCGGCACAACTGGCAGGCCCAAAGGCGCGGTTCTCACTCAACAAGGAATTCAAACCAACGCTCATAACTCAGTCCATTACTGTGAAATGACGGCCTCCGATCACATTTTAACCGCCTTGCCGATGTTCCATGTTGGCGGGCTAAACATCCAGACCACACCTGCGTTTTATGTTGGCGCCACCGTCACCATTCACCGGCGATTTGATCCAGGCGATGTGCTCAAAATGGTAAATGATGAGAAGCCGACGCTGATGGTCTTGGTCCCGGCGACAGTTCAGGCCGTTATATCTCACCCCCAATGGATGGAAACAGATCTTTCAAGTCTGCGCCTAGTCAATACAGGCTCTTCGATGGTGCCGCTTCATCTGATTACCGCTTTTCATGCTCGCGGTATTCCGGTCGGCCAAATTTATGGCTCCACCGAAACCGGCCCAATCGCTATTTATCAGAAAATTGAAAACGCGCTCGCCAAGCCAGGGTCAACCGGAAAAGTGGCCCTCCATTGCGAGATGCGAATTGTCGATGATGAGAGCAAAGATGTCGCGCAAGGCCAGTCCGGCGAAATTCTCTTAAAAGGCGGCAATATTCTTTTTGAATATTGGGGCAATGAACAAGCGACAAACGACGCCCTTCGAGATGGCTGGTTTTACACTGGCGACATCGGCTATCAGGATGAAGACGGCGATGTGTGGATCAATGATCGGAAAAATGACGTCGTGATATCCGGCGGTGAAAATATCTACCCAGCCGAGATCGAAGCCTTCATCCATGAGATGCCCGACGTCGTCGATGCTGTGGTTGTTGGCCGCGCGGATGAAAAATGGGGCGAAGTGCCGGTTGCCGTTGTTATTCCAAGTGACGGCAAGACAATCACAGAAGCCGATTTTCTGGGCCGCTTTCAAGATCAACTGGCACGCTTCAAACACCCCAAGGACGTCATATTCGTCGATGATTTCCCGCGCAGCGCCTTGGGCAAAGTCCTAAAATACAAAGTCCGCGAAATGATCGCAGATTAGGTGATCAGATTGCGCTTAGCGGTTCTGCGAGCTACATGTAGTCAATGAACTATCAGAGAAATTAAGGACAACGTCATGAACCAAGTGGTCACCGAGCGAACAGTCGAGGCTACGCTCACCTATTGCATTGATGATGGCACTATGCCGGTCAATGAAACAAAAAATGCCATTACAAAGATGCCGACCTATAGCGGTAAATTTGATGACCATGTCATGCCCATCCATAATGCGCGGGAATGGGATAAGCCCTTTAATCTTGACGTGCACGGCTTCGAACTTGTCGAGCACAATACGGCGGTTAAAGATTTCCTCGACCCAGAAGAAATTAAAGCAACCTACTACCCTGAGATTGAAGAACTTATCAAAAAGCATTCCGGCGCCTCGCGCGTGGTTATTTTTGACCATACAGTGCGGACGGGAAATGATGAAAAACGCGAAGAGTTGCTTTTGCGCGAACCCGTAAAGCGCGTTCACAATGATTACACCGAGTGGTCTGGTCCTCAACGGGTGCGCGATATACTGCCGGATGAAGCAGAAGAACTTTTGAAAAATCGCTTCGCTGTCATTCAAGCGTGGCGACCTATTCAGCCGGTTCTCTATACCAACCCGCTGGCCATTTGCGATGCCCGCAGCCTGCCGGAAAAAGATTTAATTATCTCTGAGCGCCGCTATCCTGACCGGGTTGGGCAAACCTATCAAATCGCCCATAACGACAATCACCAATGGTTTTATTTCCCAGAAATGAAGCGCGAGGAAGCGATTGTCTTCAAAGTTTATGAGTCCGAAAAGGATGGCCGCGCCCGCTTCACTGCGCACACGTCATTCGATGATCCATTAACACCAGAAGGCTCGCCGCCCCGCGAAAGTATCGAAATTAGAACGCTCGCGTTTTTTGATCCGGAATAAAGCTAAAGAATAACGATTGAGGCCCCAAGCACGACAATGGCAACAAGCGTAAACTTCTTAAACATTTCCTGAGGTGCCAAATTGAATATTTTGGCGCCGATCCAACCGCCGAGCATTTGACCCGGTGCCAGAAGTATACCTTTGACAAAAATGTCCCAACCAATTGCACCAGTAACGGCAAGCGTACCCGTGATAAGCAAAATCGTCAGCCCAGCTCCGATGACTATGTTGGCTCGTTGAACACGTGCTGAGTCTGGATATGCAATTACATAAATGACCAATGCAGAACCGCCCACGCCTGCAAATCCATTAATTAAACCGGATATCCCACCAAAAAAAGAAGCGGCAGTAATTCCCCGTTTTCCTCGATATTGCCAACCGCTCATTATTAACAGTGCTGCAATGATAATGAATATGCCGATAACTTTACGCACTGTCGTGGGATCTTGATACAGCAGTAATCCACTTCCAATAGGCGTCGCTATCATAATCGCTAAATACAGTGCGCGCATATCGTGCCAGTTGGCCATACGCATTGCAGCAGGATAGAGCTGTACTGATAACAGCAAGCCGCCGATACAAATCAGCGCCAGGGCTTCGACAGGGCTAAATATCAATGTCATCAAAGGCATCATGACCATGCCACCACCCCAACCGGTATAGCCGTGCATTAAACCGCCAAGAATGACGATGCCAAACGCATAGGCAAAATGGAGGGTCAGGAGATCGCTGAGAAATTCGACCATATTTAACGTCTACGCTAGGTAACCGATACCGGCAAGACTTCGAGGCCTCTGAAGCGTGCACGACCATGATTGCGCTTTTCCCCGGTCGCACGAAGATTTGGGAAACGTTCAACAAACTTGCCAACAGCAACGTGTCCTTCTATTCGACCCAAGGTATTGCCCATGCAAATATGTTTACCAATTCCAAAGGCGATCTGAGGGTTAGGCTGCCTGCCGATATCTACTTCTTCCGGGTTTTCGAATTTTTCCGGATCGCGGTTTGCTGCTCCAATACAGGTATGTAGAAAGGTACCTGCCGAAATCGTGACTTTGCTTCCTTCAGGCCCAAATTCAACGTCTTCAACAGCTTTGCGGTTGCCAATTTGTAAGGGGCTTTGAAAGCGCAGAAATTCTTCGACCGCGGTCTTAATCAGGCTTGGATCATCACGCAATCTTTGCAATTGGTCAGGGTAATCCAACAATATGCTGATGCCATTGCCGACCAAATTGGCAGTCGTTTCGTGCCCGGCGTTCAGAAGAAATATACAATTCTGCACCAATTCAATCGGCGTCAGATTTTCACCATCTACTTCACCAAAAATCAATGAAGAGAGCACCTCGCCCATCTCACCGCCTTCCGGCATTTTGCGGCGTTCAGAGATGAGTTCCTCAAGAAGCGCGCCAAATTCCTCTACTGCCGCGTGACCATCTTCAATTTTCTCCGGCGTCACCACGGGGTCAAGGGCACCCAGTATTAAATTAGAATAATTGTGGAGTTTGTGGCGATACTCTTCTGGTACGCCGAGCATGTCGGCTATGATTTCCGTCGGCAATGCAAGAGCATAGTCATTCACGACATCGAATTCACCTTGCGCTGCCAGGCGATCAAGCAAGCGATCAACAATCCCGTCAATCACCGGTTCCAACTCCGACAGTTTTCTGGGTGAAAACGCTTCCGATAATAATTTCCGCACACGTGTGTGTTTGGGCGGATCGTTAAAAACCAGGCTTGTGGTGTGATGAACATAAAGCGGGCCATCACCAAATTTCGGCTTAAAATCAACGGTCTTGTCTGAGCTCATGGCGGGATGCCGAAAGCTCTGAACGACATCTTCATATCGTGTTAAAAAATAAGATCCATCTGGATTTCGGTGGACTGGATCATTTTCCCGCATCAATTTGTATGTCGGGAACGGATCGTCCAGAAACGCTTGGTCTATTTTATTAACGTCAAAGTTTTCAGCAGTTTTCTGATCGTCCATTATCCTGTTCCTTATGCCGGCGGCACGATCTCTTTTTCCGGCTTAGCTGCGGATTCATTCGTATCGAGTTCCGTGCCGCCATCCCACAATACAACCTCAACCAAAGCAGAACTTGTCGCCATCGAATGAGATTGTTTGATTTGCATTCGCCGAGGCGTCAATTGGTTGAGACAACCACCTCGGTCAACTGAGTTCCCTGGCTCACCCAAAGGATCATATATCGCGCAAGATTCATAACCATGCAAAACTCCCCGCGCCAATCGTGTGGTTGGAAAGGCCGCACAGATAACCGCCCCTCTTTCGTTATAGATTTTGATAAGATCAAACTTCTTAATACCGCGATCTTCCGCATCCTTAGTATTTATCCGCAAAGTCCAATAATAATAACCGTCGATCTCGACGCGATGGTCAACGATATCGTTTAGAAAACTATCCTTACCGTCGCCTTGACTGTGATAGCTGTATCGCGCGTGTGGGGTCATCATCAAAAGTGGATATTTGCCAAAACGATCACCATCGCTGGGCCCTTCCCAACTTGGTGTATAGCGCGCAATGGTTGGACGCTCGGGATCATCTGCATCAAATCGTTTGAGGCTGTTGCAATCGAACTCAATCTTACCAGATTGCGTTTGTAAGCCTTTCAGAAACTCTTCCGTATAATCGGCTGGAAGTGGATGAGGTTCCGGCACATCTTTTTTACGTCCTTCTGCAAACCAGCGGAAAGAAACCGGCGGGCGGAGTTCTTCTTTCAAAGGCGGTACGACAAAATATCCCTTTTTAAGGAATTTTTTCCAGGAAATATGTTTCGGCAGATCAGAGGCCTCAAATTGCCGCTTCGCCCAATCCAGTTCACTCATGCCTTCTGAAAACAAAAGGCCTAATCCCAGACGCTGCGCGATCTCAAGAAAGATTTGATAGTCTGATTTGGATTCACCTAATGGCTCAATGCATTTGTGCTGGAATGTTATCACCCGGTGGTTCAATTGGTTTTGACCATGATGTGTGTAGCCGCCGATTCCTGCCCATTCGCTGATGTCAAATCTTTCCATATGCGTGCAGGCTGGCAAGATTATATCTGCGAATTTTGCATCACCCTCCATCCAAATCGATTGATTGACGACAAACTCCAAATTCTCAGAGGCATACATTTTAACGTATCTATTGGTGTCGCTCATGGTGCCAAACATGGAGCCACCGTATTTATAAAGCATCTTCACAGGTGCCTGACCCTGCTTGGGATAAACAAACTTATTGAACTGGCCCTCAATGGTTTTGCCGTCCCAGGCATAGCCTTCAACGGTTTTACCTGCTATCGCTTCCGGCATATGCAGCCGGGGAATTTTTTGGCTGGTTGTATTGATTGTCGGCAGTTGCGGCATACGCTGATAGAGCGAGACCGCCAAAGCCGTATTGGTCAAATCGCCGGAAATACCACCATCAGCATAGCCTGGGAAATAAAAATGCAAATCCAACGGCGTTGCGCGCTGCATATTACCGAGATTGACGCCTGGTTTTCCAATGCCTTGCATTGCCATCAGGCAAATCATCATACGTGACCATTGAATGCCCGTTGCATTTCGGCAAGCACCTCCGTAGCCATTTCCAGCACCGCCGGCGGACAGATAAACTTTTTTATTGCCCCAAGCTCGAGCCAGAGCACGAACTTCTTTGGCTGACACACCGGTTTCCTCAGCCTGCCACTCAGGCGTTTTGGGAATACCGTCATCGTCACCAAGAACATAGGCCTTCCATTTATCGAACCCGAGCGTTCGTTTGGCGACATAATCCTGGTCATATAGATTTTCGGTTATCCACACATAAGCGATTGCCAAAGCCAATGCCGGATCAGTCTGCGGTTTAGGCGCCAACCATTTGCCACCCAACATCTGCGCTGTGTCATTATAAAACGGATCAATATGAACAAATTTGATATCGAGCTTTTTCAGCCATTGGCGCCTGATAGAACCTTCGTGTGATCCATAATTGCCACTTGTCGCTTCCGGATTACTGGACCAAAAAACAACCATTTCGCAATGTTTTAGCAGATCTTCAACCGTGCCATAATTTTCCGACATACCGACCCGAAGGCTATGTCCCCAATGGTGGAGACCGCCCCAATACCAGCCCTCCCAACTATCAGGATTATGGTGAATTTCCGTATGGCCAACCAAATTCATGAAGCGGAAATTTGCACTGAGATAGTAGCCGACATTGCCAAATGTATGATGCGAGCCGTGACTGGAAGCCATTGAACCAGGCCCGTAATCTCGTTTCACGCGTTGGATTTCACTGGCAACAAGATCAAGAGCCTCATCCCAACTTATGCGCTCATATCCCGACTTTCCGCGATTTTGTGGATTGCGCTCTCCATTTGGATCAAAATCGACACGCTTCATGGGATGCAAAATGCGATCTGGCGAATAGACCATCGATTTCCAATTTTGGCCATGCGGCGACAGAGAGGTTTGCCGGGGAGGTGTGAAACTCTCACCCCGCGCCTCAATCGTCCAAGTACCGGGATCGCTTTCATCAAATTCTATTGGTGTTATGCGGAGAATTTTTTCATCTTTGACATAAACAAAAACCGGGCCACCATTGGTATTGCTGGTATAGCGCTTCGTACCATCCGCAAGAGTGGTGCCATATTTCCAATCAATTTTTTGTGTCAGCATAATGGTTTGCGCAAACCAATAGGCATCGGCATCGTCGCCCGTCATGGTCAGGTTAAATTCTTTTTGCGCATCAATTTGCTGTTGGTAATCGACCGGCGGTATTAAAAGCTCAACGGCGATTTTGGAATCTTTAAACGCCAGACAAATATCGGGATCAGGATGAACACCCGATTTTGAGGTTACTTTGCCGTCCTTAAAAATAAAATAACGACCCTGGCTGTCATCAGCGATTTTTATCTGGGCGATAAGATTCTTTTCTTTAAGGCGAGATCGAAAGGCGGCATGCCGCCAAGCCGTTATTTTCAACAACCAACTCAGACCGTATAAAATCAGCGAAAATATCATTATGCCGTACCCCCGTCCGCTGGCAGAATTATCGAGCGGCATTCACCAAATCCAATGCGTGCAGCACCGTCCTTGTCGCACCAAGCCCGCATGACAACCTCATCGCCGTCTTCAAGGAAGGTACGGGTCTCGCCAGTAGGGAAAGTGATCTCTTGCATACCGCCAACCGACGCCTCTAATAAGCTGCCGAGTTGATCTTTCTCCGTGCCTGAGATTGTGCCGGAACCATAAAAATCGCCCGGTTGGAAATTACAGCCGCCAGACGCATGATGGGTGAGCATTTGAAACACCGACCAATACATATCTTTAAAAACTGGGGAGCCAATGACAAAGGGCGCATCACCATTCTCTTGCATTTTTGGCGTCGCGATGGCGACATCAAGATTAATATCAAGCCCGCCGCTTTGCTCATGAGCTTCTGAAGTCAAATAGGCCAGAGGCACTGGATCGCCATCTGGGCGCGGTGTCACTTCCTGCCGGTAAGGCGCCATTGCTTCCATCGTCACGATCCAAGGCGAAATTGTCGTCGCAAAATTTTTCGCTAGGAACGGCCCCAGAGGGACATATTCCCAAGCTTGAATATCTCGCGCCGACCAATCGTTTAAAACGCAAAAACCGAAGATGTGATCTTCTGCATCATCAAGCGCAATTGTCTCGCCGAGCGAATTGCCGGGACCGACAAAAACACCAAGCTCGGTTTCATAATCAAGACGCTTGCAGGCAGTAAAGACCGGCAGCTCTGCATCTGGCGCTTTTAACTGTCCCTTCGGGCGCTTAGAGGGCGTACCGCTCACTCGGATGGAGGAGGATCGTCCGTGATAGGCAATTGGGATATGTTTGTAATTTGGCAGCAATGGGTTATCAGGCCTGAGTAGCCTGCCAACATTGGTCGCGTGATTGATCGATGAATAAAAATCTGTGTAGTCACCGATATCTGCCGGCATGCACATTACAACTTCGGACATTGGTATCAGCGTATCTTTAAGCGCGTCCTCTTCACCGCCTTCTTTCAGCAAATGGGACAATTGCGAACGCAAATCCGACCAATGATCTGAGCCAAGTGCCATCAGGGGATTAAGCGTTGGCCCCAAGGCTGCTTCGGCAGCTCTTTCCGCTTTGTCACATAGCAGACCTTTTGCCAAAACATGGGCCAATACCAAAATCTGATCACCAATAGCAATACATCCGCGCGGCGGCGTGTCAGTGTTGGTCCGTTTAAACATCCCAAACGGCAGATTCTGAATGGGAAAATCGCAGCCCGGCTCATTTGCGGAGGCGACCCACGATTTTAGCGATGGATCATGGGTGTCATTCAACTGTGTCATTGATGTTATCCTGAAAAATGTTTCTGGAGGCCCTGCCAACAATCGGAATAGTCAAATTGACGGTATTCCGTTTCGAGCGCGAATTTTGTTGGCTTATAAACCATCGAAGTTTCAAACATGAAAGCCATGGTGTCTTTAATATAGTGGGGCTGAAGCTCCGCGTCGCTGGCTGTCTCGTAGACTTCAGCGTCATTGCCATGGGGCGACATGCAATTGTGCAGACTGCAACCACCCGGCACGAAACCTTCTTTGCGGCCATCATACTGACCGTGGATAAGTCCCATAAACTCGCTCATCACATTGCGGTGGTACCAAGGCGGACGGTAGGTATCTTCGGCCACCAACCAGCGCGGCGGGAAGATTACAAAATCAATATTTGCTGTGCCGGCTGAATTCGAAGGCGAGGTCAAAACCGTATAGATCGAGGGGTCAGGGTGATCAAAACTAATGGAACCGATCACATTAAAATCTGCGAGGTCATATTTATAAGGCGCGTAATTGCCGTGCCAGGCAACAACGTCCATGGGTGAGTGATCGATTTTAGCCGACCACATATTGCCCGCCATCTTGCAGGTCAGTGTGAATTCTCCTTCGCGGTCCTCAAAGGCCGCAACCGGCGTCTCAAAATCTCTTGGATTTGCGAGCCCGTTGGAGCCGATCGGTCCGAGTGACGGCAAGCGCAGGGCAGCGCCATAATTCTCGCAGACATAACCCCGCGACATACCATCCGGCACATCGACCCGGAATTTGATACCGCGCTGAACAACCGCGATTTCATTGGGCGCAACATCGATCACCCCCATTTCGGTGTGCAGCGTGAGGCGACCTTGTTGCGGCACAATCAACATTTCACCGTCGGCGTTGTAGAAAAATCGATCTGTCATTGAGGTATTAGCGGTATAGAGATGGACAGCAAGGCCGGTCCCTGAGGTCGCATCACCGCCGCCCATCATCGTTACAAGACCATCAATAAAATCGGTTGGCGCCTCCGGCATGGGAATCGGATCCCAGCGCATCTGATTTGGCGGCACCGGTTGATTGTCAAATGGCGCCGCTCTAATAAGTCCATTTTCAATCTGCTCAAATGGCTCATGCACCACCGACGGTCGGATGCGATAAAGCCAGCTTCGGCGGTTGGTTTCGCGCGGTACCGTAAAGGCTGTACCGCTGAGCAGTTCCGCATAAAGTCCATGCGGTGCTTTTTGAGGTGAGTTGCCGCGCTTTGGCAGGGCACCCGCCAATGCTTCGGTGGCAAACTCATTGCCGAAGCCGGTCTGATAGATCAACTCCGTTGAAACCACGCTGTCCATGATATTGTCAGCTCCCTAATGCCTATCAAAAAATAATAGTTTCATTTGCAACTAATTTCAAGTATTATTTTGCAATGATGAAAGATGGCACCCAAACACTTCAGGAAAATTTCCATTTAGAGGATTTCATTCCCTATCGCCTGGCAGTATTGGCAAAGGCGGTCAGCACGGCTTTTTCCAAAGCTTATGCCGAGCGTTTTGGCATAACGATTCCGCAATGGCGGGTGATGGCGGCGATTGGACGAGAACCCAATTGCACGGCAACCAGCATTGTCGAACATGCGGCGATGGATAAAGTACAGGTTAGCCGCGCCGTCTCAGGCCTCATCGATTTGGATCTCGTTGAGCGCCGCGCCGACGAAGAAGATCGACGGAACTCCTTTTTGAGTTTCACCCGCCAAGGCCGCGCGATCTATGATCAAATTGTTCCAGCGGGCTGGGATTTTGAAGAGCGCCTCATGTCGATTATGAGTGCCGAAGACATTGATGATCTTGACCGCTTGCTCAGCAAACTTATGGACCAGGCGAACCAACTCTAAAAAAAGACATTGATTCTAAACGTTTTTTTAAATGGTGCCAGGTACCGCATAACGAATAACTCAACAGTTGTTAATTAATTTTAACCCAACAACAATATTAACACACCGCCAACAATCAGCACCGTACCGCCGATCTCGGCTTTATTGAAGCGCTCCTTGAAAATCAGCACTGACGTCAAAAAAGTGAAAATCAGTTCAACCTGTCCAAGGGCACGCACGTAAGCGGCATTTTGCAACGTCATCGCCGTGAACCAGCCGACGCTGCCGAGCATGCTGGCGATACCGACGAGCATCGCTTTATGACGATTTTGCCAGACTGTCCTGAGCTGGCCTTTTTCTTTGAGAGCTAGGTAGACGGTCATCATCGCCGTTTGGATGGCGAGGGCAACCACGAGGGTTGAGGCTGCTGGTAGGAGCGCGCCATCCACTTCTGAAAATTTCAACGACAATGCCGCACCTCGGTAAGAGACCGCGGACAACCCCAATAAGGCCGCAGACGCCAATCCAAACAGTGCCGCCTTCTCGGTCAAGGAAAACAAAATGTCTTTAAGACCCGTACCGGATTTAGCACTCGACAGCATAAAGACGCCAATTAGGCTAATTAAGATTGCCAAAAGTGCATTGCTGGAAACAGTTTCTCCTAAAAGAACCACAGTGAAAATCGCAGTTTGTAACGTCTCGGTTTTGGCATAGGCCGTTCCGACGGCAAACCCTCGCAAAGAAAAGGCGCGCAATAAACTTACCATTGCTAAAATTTGCGCCGTTCCTCCGACAAAAGCATAGATCCAAAACAGCGAGCCCCAGTTGAGCGCGTCATCTAGAATCCACCGCAGAGCGATCCAGTAGATAATTGCCAAAGGCAGACCAAAGGCAAAGCGCGTATAGGCCGCCCCAGTTGTCGAGAGAACACTATTGATCGATTTTTGCAGACCATTGCGCAGGTTTTGCAGAAAAGCGGCGGCGATGGTGAAGAGTATCCAGGCTTCCATAGCTGTTTAAGGCAGATAAACACCGCGCTTTGCAAGCGCTTGTTCAATCATCCACTGGGTTGCGCCCAAAGCTTTATCCATGTGTTTAACGACGGCAGCGAACTCAACCACCCAAAAATAAGGCAACAATCCCCAAGATGTGAAAAATGCCGCCAAGAAGAAGGCGGTGTCCTCGAGCCCTAAAAGCGGCGGCCATCACGTCGCAAACCAAAAGGTCACAGCAACAAAACACAAGCCCACTAGCATCGGCAGCACGAATGCTGCAACCACAACCATCCATCTCAAAAAATGCAAAGCCACTATCTTCATCAAGCGACCTTATCGCCGCCTAAAGAAACTGTCTATGAAGCATGATCCCAAGCTGCACAAAGCCATAGGCGATCATACCAAATAGAGCGGCGTAGAGAAAAACTTTGAAATGGGATTTTAATTTTTGCATAAAACTTTTGGGGCTGACCCAGATAACTACCTTAAATAACGTTTAACCCACTGTTTTATAATCGACAATTGGGCTGATGGATCACTGTTGTTAAAGCGCCACTC
>Ga0209554_1000670_pt1 | contig 28551 bp, 37 predicted proteins | sample MarorgKNORR_S2LV_5_FD_188221 | JGI IMG/M metagenome (GOLD analysis project Ga0209554, IMG submission 188221) | Marine microbial communities from the Southern Atlantic Ocean, analyzing organic carbon cycling - Bottom_A/KNORR_S2/LV (SPAdes) (version 2) | ecosystem: Environmental > Aquatic > Marine... | reverse complement strand
TCATGGACACTCGGGGGGACGGATCCCCGGCTCGATGGGCCCTGGCACCGATCCGTCCCGTGTCATCAAGGGCAAGAAGTTGCCCGGGCGCATGGGCGGGACCCGCACGACCATCCGGAACCTTCAGGTCGTCCGCGTTGACGGTGAGCGGAACCTGATTTTCGTGAAGGGCGGCGTTCCGGGCGCCCGCAACGGCTACGTTCTGATCTCGAAGTGACCATGTACAAGGCACGATACTACAAGGCTGACGGCAAGAAGGGGAAGGCACGGGCGTTGCCCGACTCCCTCTTCGACGGCGTCGTGAATGAGGGCGTCATGCACCAGGCGGTGACGACCTACCTCGCGAACCAGCGACAAGGGACTGCAGCTGCCAAGGGGCGTTCCGACGTCCGGGGTGGCGGACGTAAGCCCTGGCGCCAGAAGGGCACCGGGCGAGCACGAGCAGGCACGATTCGCTCGCCCATCTGGGTGGGTGGTGGCGTTGCGTTCCCACCCATCCCGCATTCGTGGCGCAAGCGACTGCCGAAGAAGGTCAAGGCACTCGCGCGGCGCTCGGCGCTCAATGACCGTGCGGAGAACGACAGAGTCGTACTCGCGGACCTGCCCGTCATGGAGTCTCCCAAGACTCGCGACCTTGTGAGCTTCCTAGGCTCGATCGCGCCCGAGGGTAAGGTGCTCGTGCTGACCGATGGTACGAACGAGAACCTGTACTTGTCAGCGCGCAACCTCTCGAATGTTTCAGTCGTGGAGTTCGGTGGCGAGTCCGTTTATGACGTGCTCTGGGCCTACACGGTGGTCATAGAACGCTCGGCGCTCGACGAGAAGCCCAAAGCCAAGGCCAAGGTCAAGGCAGAGACCGCGGCCGAGGCGGCACCTGAGGCCGAAGCAGAGGCGCCCGAGGCGGAAGCAGAGGTAGAGCCCGCCGCGGAAGCGGAAGAAGAGGCCGAAGAAGAAGCGCCCGAGGCGGACGAAGAAGAAGCGCCCGAAGCCGAAGCAGAAGAAGCGGCCGAAGCGGAAGCAGACGAAGCGCCCGAGGCCGAAGCAGTAGAGGCGCCCGAGGCGGAGGCAGAGGTAGAGCCCGCCGCGGAAGCGGAAGAAGAGGCCGAAGAAGAAGCGCCCGAGGCGGACGCAGAAGAGGCGCCCGAAGTAGATACGGAGGAAGACGACGATGCGTGACGCTTACGATGTCATCTACGCGCCCGTGATCACCGAAAAGACCAGCGAGCAGATGGAGGTCGACACCGTCTACACGTTCATCGTGGACAAGCGCGCCAACAAGATCGAGATAGGGCAGGCCGTGGAGCGGATCTGGGACGTGACCGTGAAGGACGTTCGCACGATGCGCTATGCCGGCAAGCAGCGCCGATCCCAAATGGCCCGCATGTCCAAGAGCCAGGCCCCGGGTCGCCGCGCATCCTTCAAGAAAGCCGTGGTCCAGCTCGCTGAGGGCGACCACATCGAGCTCTACGAGGCCGGCTGACCATGGGAATCAAGAAATTCAAGCCGGTCACACCCGGCCAGCGAACCCGATCGGTCCTCGACAACGAGGTGCTGACCCGCAAGGGGCCGGAGAAATCACTTACGGAGTCGCTGAGCTCGAGCGGTGGACGCAATCACCATGGGCGCATCACCGTTCGGCGCCGGGGCGGAGGTCACAAGCGGAAGTACCGGATCGTCGACTTCAAGCGGAACAAGCTTGATGTGCCGGCCATCGTGAAGGAGATCGAGTACGACCCCAACCGCTCAGCCAACATCGCACTGGTCTTCTACGAAGACGGCGAGAAGCGCTACATCCTTCATCCGAAGGGGCTCAACGTCGGCGACACGATCATGTCGGGTCCCAACGCGGACGTACTTATCGGTTCGGCGATGCCGCTAGCGCTCGTTCCTCTCGGTACGACCGTGCACAACATCGAGCTCAAGCCGGGCAAGGGCGGTCAGTTAGCGCGTTCTGCCGGGGCTTCGGTCCAGGTCGTGGCGAAGGAGGGAGACTTCGTGACGTTGCGACTTCCTTCGACCGAAATGCGCCGGTTCCGCAAGGAGTGCATGGCGACCATCGGAGAGGTCGGCAACTCGGACCATGAGTTGACCGTGATCGGTAAGGCAGGTGCCAACCGTTGGCGGGGCAAGCGCCCGAAGGTGCGCGGGGTCGCCATGAACCCGGTCGACCACCCTTTGGGCGGTGGCGAGGGCCGGTCATCCGGCGGACGCCCCCCGGTCTCGCCTTGGGGCAAGGCCGAGGGCAAGAAGACACGCAACAAGAAGAAAGAATCCACCAAGTACATCGTGCGCGGCCGCAAGCGCGGCAAAGCCACGCAGTGACCAGGGGCTGACCAACTATGCCGCGTAGCGTAAAGAAGGGTCCGTTCATAGACGACAAGCTTCTTCTCAAGATCGAGATCATGAACTCTCGCAATGAGAAGAAGGTCATCAAGACGTGGTCCCGTGCCTCGACGATCTCCCCGGATTTCGTCGGTCACACGGTGGCCGTGCACAACGGCAACAAATTCATCCCTGTGTACATCACGGAGAACATGGTCGGACACAAACTCGGTGAGTTTGCGCCAACCCGCTTATTCCGCGGGCACAGTGGCAGGCTGGCCGACAAACGGTCCGGACGGTAAGCACAATGAAAGCTCGAGCAATCGCCCGATACGTCCGCATGAGCCCCCGAAAGGTGCGGCTAGTCGTGGACCAGATTCGGGGCAAGTCGGTGAATGAGGCGTACGCCATTCTTCAGTTCTCGAAGAAGGGCGCTGCCGAGCCGGTTGGTAAGACTCTTCGTTCGGCGGTGGCGAACGCACAGGACAGATCACAGGACGAGGGCGATCTGCTTGATGTGGACGACCTGGTCGTTCAAGAAGCCTTCGTAGACGAAGGCCCGACGCTCCGCCGCTGGCGCGCGCGCGCGCAGGGGCGAGCGGCACCGATCCGTAAGCGCACGAGCCACATCACTGTGGTCGTCGACTCAAGGGATGCCTGAGGATATGGGACAAAAGACACACCCTCTCGGGTTCCGGCTCGGGATCGTCAAAGACTGGACGTCTAGATGGTATGCCGAGAAGGATTTCCCGCGCCTCCTCAAGGAGGACGAGACGATTCGCAAGTACCTTCGTCGGCGCCTGGCTCATGCCGCGCTGGCGTTGGTTGAGATTGAGCGCAAGCCAAGCAAGATTGTGGTGACGTTGCACACCGCCCGTCCGGGCGTTGTGATCGGCAAGCGCGGCGCAGAGGTCGACAAGCTGCGCGACGAGCTCGCGATGCTCACCAACGCCGAGATCTCCGTGAACGTCGAGGAGATCAAGAGGCCGGAGATAAGCGCGTATCTGGTGGCCGAGAACGTCGCCCATCAGTTGCGTCAGCGCATCTCGTTCCGGCGTGCGATGAAGCGTGCGGTCCAGTCCGCGATGCGTGCGGGTGCCGAGGGTATCAAGATCCAGTGCGCAGGCCGTCTGGGTGGCGCCGAGATCGCGCGCACGGAGGGATACAACGAGGGCCGTGTTCCGCTGCATACGCTGCGTGCGGACATCGACTACGCCCAGGTTCCTGCCTTCACCACGTACGGCGTCGTTGGTGTGAAATGTTGGATTTTCCTGGGCGAAGTGGTCGAAGAGCGGCGGGGCCGCACTTACTCGACAGGCGCCTGAGCGAGGACATAGACGATGCTAGCTCCAAAACGGGTAAAGCGAAGGAAGACCCACAAGGGTCGCATGCGCGGCATGGCGCACCGGGGAAGCAAGGTCTCCTTCGGTGAGTACGGCCTGCAGGCACTAGAGCCGACCTGGATCACCAACCGACAGATCGAGTCGGCTCGTGTTGCCATGACCCGTCACATCAAGCGTGGTGGCAAGGTCTGGATCCGGATCTTCCCGGACAAGCCGATCACCTCGAAGCCCGCCGAGACCCGCATGGGGAAAGGCAAGGGCAGCCCTGAAGGCTGGGTAGCGGTGGTCAAGCCGGGCCGGATCATGTTCGAGCTCGAGGGCGTGGATGAGCAGGTGGCAGAGCGGGCGATGCAATTGGCCGCTGCGAAGCTGCCGATCAAGTGCCGGTTCGTCGTCCGCGCCAACCAGCTCTAGGAGAGAATGATGAAGGCTGACGACATCCGTGATTGGGATGACACTGAGATCGAAGCCCGGCTCAAAGAGCTTAGGGAAGAGCAGTTCAAGTTGCGTTTTCAGCGCTCGATGATGGAGCTCGAAAATGTGGGGCTGCCGAAGCAGATCAGGCGCGACATCGCGCGCCTGAGGACTGTGCGTCGCGAGCGTGAGCTCGCGCAGAATTCCGCTGAGAACGCGTGAGCCAGGAAGCCATGAGCGATAACGAGAACGAACAGGTTGAGGTTGAAGCCCCGGCGGCCGAGACACCGGAGACGGAAGCGTCAGAGGTTCCCGCCCCCGAGGCGGTCGAGGCACCGAAGACGCGCAACCGGCGCAAGGTGCGCATCGGTGTGATCGTGAGCGACAAGGGTGACAAGACCGTGACCGTTTTGGTCGAACGTCGATTTGCCCACCCACTCTACGGCAAGGGCGTGAAGCGCACCAAGAAGTACCGGGCGCATGATGAGAACAACGAATACCAGGTAGGCGACGACGTGCAGATCGAGGAGACCCGTCCGCTGTCCAAGACCAAGCGTTGGCGTGTCACCGGTCGAGCAGTTCGCCAGGCCTAACCGAACGTTAGAGGAATCGAGAGATGATTCAGCAGGAGTCGATCCTTCGGATCGCCGACAACACGGGCGCCAAGTCGGCACTCTGTATCAGAGTGCTCGGCGGGTCGCGACGCCGGTACGCGGGGGTGGGCGACGTCATCGTCGCGACCGTGAAGGACGCCATCCCCAATGCCGGCATCAAGAAAGGTGAGGTCGTCCGGGCGGTGGTCGTACGCACCGCGAAGGAGACGCGTCGGCGTGACGGCACCTACATCCGATTCGAGGACAACGCGGCGGTGATCATCACCGATCAAGGTGAGCCACGCGGCACCCGCATCTTCGGGCCCGTGGGCCGCGAGCTGCGCGAGAGGAAGTACATGAAGATCGTTTCCCTGGCACCCGAGGTACTGTGATGGCCGGGATCAAGCATCGGATCATGAAGGGCGACCGAGTCCGGGTGATTCGCGGCAACGACCGCGACATCGAGGGAGCCGTGCTCGAGGTCCTGAGAGAGAAGGCGCGCGTGCGCGTGGACGGCGTGAACATTCGCAAGCGGCACACACGCGCGACCGAGGCGAACCCCGACGGCGGTATCATCACCTTCGCGGCGCCGATCCACGTCTCGAACGTGATGCTCATCGACCCGACAGGCGAGGTCGCCAGCCGCGTACGCACGCGCCTCGAAGAGGACGGAACCAAGGAGCGGATCGCGGTGAAGACTGGCAATCCGATTCCGAAACCGCAATGACGATGGAACCACGACTCAAGAAGCATTACACGGACCACGTGAGGTCCAAGCTCCAGGAAGAATTCGGCTACGTGAATTCGCACCAAATCCCCAAGGTCGTGAAGGTCGTGATCAACGTGGGCACAGGTGAAGGGGCAAAGGACCAAAAGCTGCTCGACAGCATTATTGCCGAGCTCGCGGTGATCTCCGGTCAGAAGCCCTTGACGAATCGCGCCCGGCGCTCGATCTCGAACTTCCAGCTGCGCGAAGGCATGCCCATCGGCGCTTCGGTGACGTTGCGGAGCGAAAAGATGTGGTTCTTCCTCGATCGGCTGATCAGCACGGTGATTCCGCGTGTCCGTGACTTCCGGGGGCTGAAGACGCGCTCCTTCGACGGTCGCGGTAACTACACCATGGGCGTGAAAGAGCAGATCATCTTTCCCGAGATCAACTACGAGAAGGTCCGTAAGATTCACGGGATGGACATCACGGTGGTCACGTCCACCGACAAGGATGACGAGGGATTCGCCCTGCTGCGTGAGTTGGGCTTCCCGTTCCGCGGCGCGGTACCGGTGCAGATCGGCGCGACCGCCTAGGTAGAGAGAGTTTCGAATGGCCAGAAAGGCGCTCATTGAGAAGTCAAAACGCACGCCCAAGTTCGCTGTGCGCCAGCGGAACCGCTGTCAGCGATGCGGGAGGCCCCGAGCCTTCATGCGGAAGTTCGGAATCTGCCGGATCTGTTTCCGGGAGATGTCGCTCAGGGGCGAAATCCCTGGTGTGCGCAAGTCGAGTTGGTAGGAGGAACAATACAGTCATGATGACCGACCCCATCGCGGACATGCTCACCCGCATCCGGAACGCCGGCCAGGCGGCCCACAAGTGGGTGGACATGCCCGTGTCCACGAAGAAGATCGAGATCGCACGGCTGCTGCAAGAGAGCCATTTCGTGCACGCCCACAAGGTGCTCGCGGACGGACGCTTCGGCGTGCTCCGGGTCTACCTGAAGTACTACGAGGGCAAGCCGATCATCCGTCACATCGAGCGTGTCTCACGTCCCGGCCGGCGCAGGTACGTCGGCAAGGATGACATCCCTCGGATACGGAACGGTCTCGGCATGGCAATCCTGTCGACTTCAGCCGGTATGCTCTCCGACCGCAACGCCCGTGAGCAGGGCGTCGGTGGCGAGTTGATGGCCGTGGTCTGGTAAGCAGCGAGCGAAAGAGAAACGATGTCGCGTATTGGAAAGATGCCTGTGGTGCTCCCCAAGGGAGTCGAAGTCAAACAGGCGAATGGCACGCTCAGCGTGAAGGGTCCCAAGGGTTCCTTGCAGCTCAGCGCACACCCGGACATGAACGTCGTCATCGACGGAGGAGAGGTTCGCGTAGAGCGGCCATCCGATGAGAAGCAGCACCGGGCGTTGCACGGGCTCACTCGTTCGCTGATCACGAACATGGTCATCGGCGTGACCGACGGCTTTGCCAAGACGCTGGAGATCGTCGGCGTGGGTTACCGGGCGGATCTCAAGGGCAAGGGCTTGACCCTCAGCCTCGGGTTCAGCCACACAATCGAATACACACCAGACGACGGTGTCAGTCTCGAGTGCCCGAACCAGACGACGATCGTCGTGTCCGGGATCGACAAGCAAAAAGTTGGCCAGGCAGCGGCGGACATTCGCGCGTTCCGACCGCCCGAACCCTACAAGGGCAAGGGAATTCGGTACAAGGGTGAACATGTTCGGCGTAAGGCCGGTAAGACAGCCGGGGTATAACAATGACGGTGATCAAACAGCGCAAACTCAAGAAGAGCCGTTCGCTTCAGCGGATGCGACGTCACTTCCGAGTTCGGAACAAGGTGCGCGGCTCCGCAGAGCGTCCGCGCCTCGTCGTTTTTCGTTCGTTGAAGAACATCGAGGGGCAGCTTGTCGACGACGACGCCCACCGCACGCTCATCGGGCTTTCGACGCTCAATCCCGAGTTGAAGGACTTCTCGGCGGAGGGTGAGAACCGCCGGGTGGAGCACGCCTACGCCGCTGGGAAGCTGCTCGGCGAGCGCGCGAAAGCGCAGGGAATCGACACCGTGGTCTTCGATCGCGGTGGATACAAGTACCACGGCCGGGTGAAAGCCTTCGCCGACGGCGCCCGCAAGGGAGGTCTGGAGTTCTGATGGCTGGAAGAGACCAAAAGAAAAAGAGGAAGCAGGGGCGCGGTCGCGAGACCGACCTCGTTGAGAACGTCATCTTCATAAACCGCGTCGCCAAGGTCGTGAAGGGTGGACGGCGGTTTTCCTTCTCGGCCCTGGTTTCCGTGGGCGACCAGAAGGGGAACGTCGGCATCGCGCTGGCCAAAGCGAACGAGGTCGCCGAAGCGATTCGGAAGTCCTTCGAGCAGGCCCGCAAGAACATGGTTAAGGTGCCGATCCAGAACGGGACGCTCCCGCACGACATCATAGGTCGCTGGGGTGCGGGGCGTGTGCTGCTTCGTCCAGCTGCCCCTGGCACCGGTGTGATCGCGGGTGGCTCTGTGCGCGCGGTGCTCGAGGCGGCGGGCGTGAAGGACGTGCTCACCAAGAGTCTGGGTAGCAACAACCCGATCAACGTCGTACGCGCCACGATGAACGGCTTGACCGAGCTCGTTACAGCCGAGCGAGCAGCGGAAGAGCGTGGCGTCACGGTGGAAGAATTGGGAGTGTATTGTGGCTAAGAAGAAGAAGCCCAAGATGATCAAGATCACCCAGACGCGGAGCGGAATCGGCCGGCTCACCAAGCACCGCCGCACACTGCGCGCGTTGGGAATAAAGCGTCACCAGCAGAGCGTGATCCATGAGGACAATGAGGCGATCCGAGGGATGATCAACCAAGTCGCCTACCTGGTTGACGTGACAGAACAGGACTGAGGAAACGGCAGAGAAATGGCAGAACTACATGATCTGAGTCCCCCCGCAGGGTCCCGCCGCAACAGCAAGCGTGTTGGGCGCGGACAGGGGTCCGGTTTGGGCAAGACCGCGGGACGGGGACAGGACGGCCAGAAATCGCGCTCGGGCGGACGCATCCGCCGGGACTTCGAGGGTGGCCAGATGCCGCTCCTGCGCCGGATTCCGAAACGCGGCTTCAAGAACATCAACCGTGTCGAGTACCAGGTGGTCAACGTTCGGGATCTGAGCCGGTGTGATGGTGATGTGGGCCTGGATGCGCTCAAGGCGGCCGGGCTCATCGCGTCGCTTCGCAAACCCGTGAAGATTCTCGGGGAGGGCGACATGGAGAAGTCGCTTGATGTGAGCGCCCACAGATTCAGCAAGAGCGCTCAAGCGAAGATCGAGGCGGCTGGGGGATCGGTGACCGTGATCGGTGCCGCGGCAGAGGACGTGTCGTAGCATGGCGAATCCAGTACAAAACTTCTTCCGGGTTCCGGAGCTCAAGGAGAAGGTCCTCTTCACCTTGTTCATCCTGCTCATCTACCGAGCGGGATCGCACATCACGGTGCCCAGCCTGGACGTGGGCGCGCTTCGTGAACAGTTCGGTCAGCTCGAGGGGACCTTTTTCGGCATCTACGACATGTTCGTGGGTGGGGGGCTGTCGCGCGCGACGATCCTGGCCTTGGGCATCATGCCCTACATCTCGGCGAGCATCATGTTTCAACTGCTCGCCGCGGTCTTCCCAACGATCGAAAAGCTGCAAAAGGAAGGCGAAGAGGGCCGCAAGAAGCTGACCCAGTGGACGCGCTATACCACCATCGTGCTGTCGGCGGCCCAGGCCTACGGGTATGCAGCATTCCTGCAGGCGATCCCCGGCGCGGTGAGCACGCCCGGCTTGCTGTTCGTGTTCACGACCGTCGTCACGCTCACCGTGGGCGCGATCTTCGTCATGTGGCTTGGCGAGCAGATCACGGAGCACGGCATCGGCAACGGCATGTCGCTGCTGATTTTCTTCTCGATCATCCAGGGGTTCCCGGCGGCGGTGGTTCGGACCTACGAGTCGTTCCGGCTCGGCGAGCTCGGCGCGTTCGACCTGGCTGCTTTGATCTTCGTGGTGGTCGGTGTCACGGCCGCGGTGGTCGCGATGACGATGGCGGCCCGAAAAATCCCGGTGCAGATTCCGCGGAAGGTTGTGGGCCGGGGTCGCATCCGAGAGGGCCAGAAGAGTTTCATCCCGCTGCGCATCAACTCAGCGGGCGTCATGCCGATCATCTTTGCGCAGTCGTTCATCGTGGTACCCGGCACGGCCGCCGCGTTCATGGACAACGAATGGCTCCGCACGATCAACGAGATTTTCGCGCCAAACGGCTGGCCCTATTACATCACGTATGGCCTCCTGATCGTGTTCTTCACGTACTTCTACACCGCGATCATATTCAACCCGATCGACCTCGCGGAGAACCTGAAGAAGCAAGGTGGGTTCATCCCGGGTGTGAAACCGGGGGCGCGCTCGGCCGAGTACATCGACCGGGTTCTGACCCGCGTGACCTTACCCGGCTCGATCTATCTGGCCCTCGTGGCGCTGGTCCCGTTCTGGATCTTCGACGTCTTCGACATCAACACGTTCTTCTTCGGAGGCACGAGCCTCCTGATCGTGGTGGGTGTGGGTCTCGACACGGTGCAGCAAGCGCAGCAGCTGCTCATGCTCCGTCACTATGACGGTTTCATGAAGAAGGGTCGGGTGAAAATGCGGGGCCGCTCGCGGTACATGTAGCGGTACATGTAGATGTCGATGGTCGTCATCCTTCTCGGTCCGCCGGGCGTCGGAAAAGGCACGCAGGCGGTGCGTCTCGCAGCTGCAATCGATGGCGAGCACATCTCCACCGGAGATTTGCTGCGCGCGGCATGCCGTGACGGCACCGAGCTCGGCAAGCAGGCTCAGGGGTATATGGATGCCGGCGAGCTCGTTCCCGATGCGCTCATCCTCGACCTCGTTCGCGACCACCTCGCGAGCATGCCAAGCGAAGCGAGCCTCCTGTTCGACGGTTTCCCGCGAACGACCGCTCAGGCGGACGGACTCGATTCGGTGCTGTCCGGGGTTGGTAGGCAGGTCGACCGAGTCGTGCTCCTGGAGGCTTCGAACGAAACCCTCGTCGAGCGGATGAGCGGGCGAAGAAGCTGCATGGACTGTGGCGCGGTCTTCAATATCCATCTGAACACTTCGGAGATCGAGGGGGTCTGCGACAACTGTGGCGGTCCGCTCATCCACCGCATCGACGACGAGCCGGATACGGTGCTGTACCGCTTGGAAGTGTATCAAGAGCAAACTGCGCCGCTGGTGGCCCACTATGAGGCGCATGATTCAGGCCTGCTACGGGTTCAAGCCGAGCGCGGCATGGATGACGTGTACTCGGACGTGCGCAATGCGGTTGGTGGCTGAGTCGCGATGATCAATTTGCGGACTGCTGACGAGATGAACGTGGTCGGCCGCGGGGGCGCGATCATCGCCGGGCTGCTCGCCGAACTCGATACGCGGGTCGCTCCTGGTGTCTCCACCGAGGAGCTCGACAGCCTCTGCGACGAGTATATCGTCTCACATGAAGGGGCGGTGCCCGCGTTCAAGGGCCTCTATGGCTTCCCCGGAAGCGTGTGCACTTCGGTGAACGAGGAGGTCGTGCACGGCATTCCGAGCGCGACGCGCGTGCTGCGCGACGGCGACATCGTGTCCATCGATGTCGGTGTGAAGGTCGACGGGTGGTGCTCCGATTCGGCTTGGACATTCCGCGTCGGCGAGGTGAGCGACGACGTGCAGCGGTTGCTGGACGTGACGGAGAGGTCCTTGTGGGCCGCGATTGAGGCGTCAGTCCCGGGGAATCACGTGGGCGACATCGGTGCGGCCGTCATGCGTACCGTAGCAGGGACGAGCTTCGGCATCATCAAGGATCTCGTGGGGCACGGCGTGGGACGGGACGTGCACGAGGAGCCCCAGGTGCCGAACCACGGACGGGCCGGACACGGTCCGTTGCTGAGGGAGGGGATGATTCTGGCCATTGAGCCGATGCTCTCGGCGGGGTCACCCGACATAAGAACTCTCGATGACGGATGGACGGTGGTTACGGCCGACCGAACGACATCGGCACACTTCGAACATACCGTCGCAATCACGGCGGAGGGCCCGAGGGTGCTGACAGCTACGGGAGCCCCAGTTCATGCGGGTTCTGGCGTCCCCAACGGTGCTTGAAGCCACGCCAGGGCTTGGTTATACTGTTAAGCTATGCAACAAACGCACGTGGAGATGTCTAAGTGAAGGTCCGAAGCAGCGTAAAGCCGATCTGTGAGCACTGCAAAGTCGTCCGCAGGAAGGGTGTCGTGCGCATTATTTGCTCGCGTGATCCCAAGCACAAACAGCGCCAAGGCTAGAGGGAAAAAGTAAGACATGGCACGTATTGCTGGCGTTGATCTTCCGCGTGGTAAGCGAATCGAAGTCGCCCTGACCTACATTTACGGGATCGGCGCGACGCGCGCGGCGGAGATCATCCGGGAGTGCGGTGTGGACGCCGACCGCCGTACTCAGGACCTCGATGACGACGACGTGAACCGCTTGCGTCGGCAGATCGAGGGGAACTACAAGGTCGAGGGCGCGTTGCGCACCGAGACATCCATGAACATCAAGCGTCTCATGGACATTGGTTGCTACCGGGGACTGCGGCATCGGCGTGGTCTGCCGGTGAGGGGTCAGCGGACGCATACCAACGCGCGCACGCACAAGGGCTCCAAGAGATCCATCGCAGGAAAGAAGAAGCCGCCGAAGAAGTAGGTGGCCCGACAGGCCCGCTCGCTCGTTGAGCCGACGGTTATACCGCGGCTGAGCCGGCGTATCACTCGATGCGGCGTCACCCGAGGCACCAGCCCCGGATCGCCGCTTCGGCATTGTTAGAAGAGAAGGAACCAGGGATCAGGTGAGAGAACGTGGCAAATCCAAAGACCCCAACCAAGCGCTCGAAGAAGGTCGTCGAAGCTGAGGGCGTTGCGCACATCAAGGCGACCTTCAACAACACGATCATCACGATTGCCGACAACCAAGGGAACGTCATCGTGTGGGCCAGCGCCGGAAAAGCCGGCTTCAAAGGCTCCAAGAAGTCGACCCCGTTTGCTGCCACCGTGGCCGCCGAACAGGTGGGGCGTGAGGCTGTCGGCATGGGTGTGAAGCGCCTCGACGTGCGTGTCCAGGGCCCAGGCTCCGGACGTGAGTCCGCGATCCAAGCGCTCGCCGCCGTTGGTCTCCAGATCAAGTCCATCCAAGACGTGACCCCGCTGCCGCACAACGGGTGCCGGCCGCCTAAGAAGCGTCGCGTCTAACGTCACACAAAGTTGCGTCTAGAGGGAATACCACAAAGCCATGGCTCGTTATACCGGTCCCGTTTGTAGGCTCTGCCGCCGAGAAGGTCAGAAGCTTTTCTTGAAGGGGCAGAAGTGCTACACCGAAAAGTGCCCCGTCGAGCGGCGCCAGTACCCGCCGGGTCAGCATGGACCCGCGCAGGCTCGCCGACGCAAGCAGTCCGACTACGCCGTTCAGTTGCGCGAGAAGCAGAAGGTCAAGCGGATCTATGGGCTCCACGAGAAGCAGTTCCGCGCGCTCTTCGAGCGTGCCGCCCACGTCCCTGGCATCACCGGCGCGAACCTTATCGTTTCGCTCGAGACGCGCCTGGACAACATCGTCTTTCGCATGGGTTTTGCGGTCAGCCGCAGCGCGGCACGGCAGCTTGTGCGTCACCGTCATGTAGAGGTCAACGGCCGTATCGTGGATGTCCCGAGCTTCCATGTGCAGGCAGGCGACGAGATCGCGGTGAAGGCCAAGTCGAAAGACATCGTGCCCGTGCAAGGGGCTCTTGAGGCGCGCACTCGTCCCGCGCTGGCAGATTGGCTCGCGCTCGACGAGAAGGCGCGCGTGGGCCGTTTGGTGCGTGAACCGACGCGGGCGGACATTCCGCTGGCGGCAAGCGAACAGCTCATCGTCGAGCTCTACTCGAAATAATCCGATCGCCGGGATCGTTAGGCGGCTCCCGGCGTCCCAGGCTAAGCAGGAGGCAACGTGGAATTAGATCTCACCGGACTGGTACTTCCCGAGCGCATCGAGGGCATCGGGGATCCGGACGACGCACGAAACGCCCGTTTCGTCATCGAGCCGCTCGAGCGAGGCTTCGGCCACACCTTGGGCAACTCCGTGCGGCGTGTATTGCTGTCGTCGCTGCGCGGTTCAGCCGTTTGGAGCTTCCGCATCGACAGTGTGGTGCATGAGCATCAGACGATCACTGGTGTGGTCGAAGACGTCCATCAGGTCATCCAGAACCTGAAGGCGCTCGTGATCACGCTGGACGACGACGTCGACGAAGTGGTTCTGGAGATCCACGTCAAAAAGACCGGTCCCGTCACGGCTGGCGACATCCAGCCGACCGCGGGCGCGGCGATCATGGATCCGGATCACCACTTGTTCACGCTCCAAGAGAAGCGCGAGCTCAACGTCGAGCTGCATGTGAACAAGGGTCGCGGATTCGTACTCGCTGACGCGCATCCCATTCCACGTGGCGCGCCCGTCGACCTCGTGCGCATCGACTCGATTTATAATCCGGTCCGACGCGCGAATTTCACCGTCGAAGAAACCCGCGTGGGTCAGCGCACCGACTTCGATCGCCTGACGCTTCATGTCGAGACCGACGGCTCGGTCGACCCGGAGCGCGCGGTGGCGTATGCCGCTGAGCTCGTGCGCAAGCACCTCGAGTACATGCTGTACTTCGGTGAGGGTGGCATTCCCGAGGTCGCGCCTTCCGGAGCGGTCGCGGTGCCGGAGCGCCTTCAGGACTTGTTCGAGCGGCCCATTGAGGATCTCGCGGAATTGTCGGTTCGCTCTCGAAATTCGCTGCAGAAGGAGAACATCCAGACGTTGGGCGATCTCGTGCAGCGCTCCGAGGACGACATGCTGCAGATCGAGAACTTCGGAAAGAAATCGCTAAAGGAGATCTCGGACTTCTTGGAAGAGCACTCGCTGCGCTTTGGCATGCAGCTCGAGAAGGGCGAGGACGGCCGCCTGTTCTTCGTTGAGGAGGAAGCCGAGGCCGCAGCGGCCGGGGAGGAGTAGTCGTGCGGCACCGCAAGAAGGGGAGGAAGCTCTCCCGTACCGCAAGCCACAAGAAAGCGACCATGCGTAACATGGCCACCTCGCTGTTTCGTCACGAAAGAATCGAGACGACCACAGCGAAGGCCAAGGAGCTGCGTCCCTACGCCGAGCGCCTGATCACCCTCGCGCGCCGAGGGGACCTGCATGCCCGCCGCCTGGCCGCGATGAAGATCCAGGATCGCGAAGTGCTAGGGAAGCTGTTCGGCGATATCGCTCCTCGTTTCGCAGAGCGTCCGGGTGGTTATACTCGCATTCTCAAGCTAGGCCATCGCAAGGGTGACGCGGCAGAGATGTCGCTCATCGAGCTCGTCAACTAGTTTGTCACCGCTTCTGGCGGACAAACTCAAACTGGACTGATTTCGCACATGGTGGACAACGCTTCCCGACGCGGCGCTGCCGACCTCGCCATGCCCCTGATGGTCATGGCTTTCTTGGTCATTGGCGGCTTCATGTATTGGCTCATGGGCCAGGCTTCCGAGTATCGCGAGCTCCAAGTCCTCACCGAAGATTCGATCGCTAGCGCCGAGGAAGCCGTTACGGCGACCACCGTGGCTGTAGTGGACCTTCAGACAGATCCTACGCCGTTCGAGGAACAGACCATACGCGTAGCGGGGCTGGCAATAGTGAGCTCGTTCGGGGAACAGGGCTTTTGGCTACAGCTGCCGAACCGAAATCCCTTCTTGGTCTCGATGTCCGAGGAGGTGCTCGCGGAGGGTCTCGTCCTGTCCCAGGGTCTGGGCGCGACTCCCACCGGTGTACTGCACGCCATGACCGACTCCGCCAGGGCCGCGTGGGCGGCCGCTGGCACGATCAGCGAGGGTGACCAACTCGCCGCCGAGTTCGTGACCCACTTCCTGGAGGCCACTCAGGTGGTGGTTGCGAGTGGGGATGGGGGCGGGAATGCACCAGGCGCAGGGAACTAGGGAAACCAAGGAAGCTACTGATGGCTAGAGTTTGTTACGTCTGTAAGAAAGGTCCCGCGACGGGCAACAACGTGAGCCACGCGCACAACAAGACGCGGCGGCGCTGGTTGCCCAACCTGCAGACGTTCAAGATCGTCGATGAGGACGGAAATCGGCGACGTGTGCGGGTTTGCACGCGGTGTATCTCGGCGGGGAAGGTGACCAAGGCTCCGGCGGTGGTGGCGACCTAGCTCGAAAGGACACGCGACGCACCATCGCCCGCCACATCTGGTAGCGACAGGCCGCCCAGTTGTATCTTAGGCGCCACCCTTCTGTTCTCATGCGGTCACCAACTCCTCCATCCAACCGCACTTTATGTCCCAGGACATCGTCACATTCGGCGTCATTGGCCTCGGCTACGTCGGCCTACCACTTTCTGTCGAAGCTGGCCGAAGCGGGCTGAAAGTCATCGGGTTCGACATCAACACGGCGGTCGTCACGGGCGTGAACGCGGGTCGGTCGCATATCCAGGACCTGACGGACGCCGACGTTGCATCGTTGCTCGACCAGGGCTTGCTCGAGGCGACCACCGACATGAGACGGCTGGCCGAGTGCGACGCGGTCTCTATCTGCGTGCCGACTCCATTGTCGAAGACCCGGGACCCCGACGTCTCCTACGTCATCGCCGCTTCGGAGGCGGTCGCGGCGGCACTGCGACCGGGTCAGCTCATCGTGCTGGAGTCAACCACGTATCCGGGTACGACGCGGGAGGTCATGCAGCCCGCGCTGGAGCGCACCGGACTCGTTGTGGGAGAGGACTTCCACCTCTGTTTTTCTCCCGAGCGAGTAGACCCCGGCAACGAGACGTGGACGACCAAGAACACGCCCAAAGTGATCGGTGGCCTGACTGAAGCGTGCAGCGACGCCGGAACGGCGTTCTACGAGCGCTTCATCGACAGGGTAGTGCGTGTGTCGTCCGCGGAGGCCGCCGAGCTCACGAAGATTCTGGAAAACACGTTCCGGGCGGTGAACATCGGACTGGTGAACGAAGTCGCGCTCATCGCCGACCTGCTCGGGGTCGACGTGTGGGAGGTCATCGACGCCGCGGCTACCAAACCGTTCGGATTCATGAAGTTCACCCCGGGGCCAGGTCTGGGCGGACACTGCATTCCGGTCGATCCGCACTACCTGGCGTGGAAGATGCGGACACTCAATTACAAGACCCGTTTCATCGATCTCGCGTCGGAGATCAACGCCGAAATGCCGATCTTCGTGGCGGACAAGGTGCGCGAAGTGCTGAACAGGAAGCGGCTGGCCGTCAACGGCTCCAAGATTGTGCTGCTGGGCGTCGCCTATAAGCGTGACATCGATGATGTGCGAGAGTCACCGGCGCTAGACGTGCTCAAGCTGCTCGAGGCCGACGGGGCCGATGTCGCCTACCACGACCCGTTCGTGCCGGAGTGGAAGGAGGACGGAGTGACGCGGCGGTCGCAAACACTCACGGATGAGCTGCTGAGCGGTGCCGACGCGGTGGTGATTCTCACCGACCACACTGACTTCGACTATGCGTGGATTTTTGAGAAGGCCAAGGCGCTCGTAGACGCAAGGCACGCCGTGGTTGCGGCTGGGGCGGTCCCCGCGGGCGGTGCCGGCAGCTGGATCGTGAAAGGCTGAGTCCGGCTAACTGGACGTGCGCACCGTCTTACTCGAAGAGCGTCTCCGCCGCGGAAAGCAGCGGCAATGCCCGGTCCTTTTCCGAGACGATGGGGTCTTTTGGCGCAATAGGCCCGATGTTGGGCCACTGGATCCCGAGGTCTGGATCGTCCCAGCGGATCCCGCGATCGAGCGCTGGCTCGTACTCCGCAGTGACCTTGTACGCGACATCGGCACCGTCACTGGTGACTACGTAGCCGTGGGCGAAGCCGGGCGGCACCCAGAGCATGTGTCCGGTCTCGGCGGAGAGCGGAGTGCCGACCCAGCGCCTGAACGTCGGAGACGAGCGCCGTATATCGACCGCGACGTCCCAAATCTCGCCCCTGACGACTTGGATCAGCTTGCCCTGAGCCCTCGGCGCCAACTGGAAGTGAAGTCCGCGCAAGACGCCCGCCGCCGACCGGGCCAGGTTGTCTTGCACGAACGGATCCCGGACGTACGGCTCGAACGCAGAGGCGCGAAACGTCTCGCTGAAGAAGCCCCGATCGTCGTGGTGCCGTGTCGGCAGAATCAGCACGACATCGTGCAACGAGAGGGGGGTAAACTGGAAGGCCATAGCCCATGAAGGTACTCGTCACAGGCGCGAGCGGGCTACTCGGTCGTGAGATGGTCTCGATGTATCGAGCCCGCGGCGTGCACGTCGTAGCGTGCGACTCGGCGGTGCTGGACGTGACCGAGGAGTCCCTCGTCCGTGAGTTCATCAGCTCGGAAGCACCGGACCTGGTGCTGCACTGTGCTGCCTACACAGCCGTCGATCGAGCCGAGTCGGAACCGGAGCGAGCCTTCGCCACCAATCTTGGTGGTGCGCAAAACGTAGCCCAGGCGTGCGCAGCGACTGGGGCCCATCTCGTATACTTCAGCACCGACTTCGTCTTCGACGGTTGCAGCGAGACTCCGTACGGAACCGACGATGAGCCCCGCCCGTTGTCTGTCTACGGAAAGTCGAAATTGGCCGGAGAAGAAGCGGTGGCAGGTGCCGGCGGGCAGTGGACGACGGTTCGCACTAGTTGGCTCTTTGGGGCGACCGGCGCCAATTTCGTCTCGACGATCCTGGAGCGCGCGCGCGGAGGGGTGCCGCTTCGTGTCGTGGACGACCAAAGAGGGAGCCCGACATGGGCCCGCGATCTTGCAGGGACAACGGCGGATCTCATCGACATCGGGGCGACCGGCCTCGTACACGTCACCAACGGAGGAACGGCCACATGGTACGAGTTGGCTAGGTCGGCGCTGGAGGTGGCGGAGTTGGAGGCAGATCTCCAGCCTGTCTCGAGCGAAGAGTGGAAGGCTGCGGCGGTCAGGCCTCGCGATTCGGTGCTCGATGTCGGCGAGACGGAAGCACTGCTCGGACGCTCCTTGGCCCCGTGGCCCGAGGCGCTTCGAGCCTTCCTGACAGGCGGCGCGGCGTGAAGGGAGTCGTTCTCGCCGGCGGTCTCGGCACCCGGTTGCTCCCGATGACGAGGGTGACGAACAAACACCTGCTCCCGGTCTACGACCGACCGATGATCTACTACCCGCTGCAGCAGCTCGCACACGCCGGTATCGATGACATCCTGGTCGTGACGGGCGGTGACAGCGCAGGCGACTTCCTACGCCTCCTGCGCAACGGTCACGAGTTCGGGCTCGAGCACGTGCGCTATGCGTACCAGGAAGGTGAGGGCGGGATTGCCGAGGCGCTTGGGCTCGCTGAGCACTTCGTGGGCGACGAGCCCATGGTAGTGATCCTAGGCGACAACCTGTTCCAGCACCCCATTCGAGGGGCGGTGGAGGCTTTTGTGGCGGATCCGGAGGGTGCGATGATCCTCATCAAGGACGTCGACGATCCCGAGCGATTCGGCGTTGCGCGTCTCGAGGGTGACCGCGTGGTCGAGATCATCGAGAAGCCGACGAATCCCCCGACGAGCTATGCGGTCACGGGCTGCTACTTTTACGACAGCTCGGTCTTCGACATCATCAACGCGCTAGAGCCCTCCAAGCGTGGCGAGCTCGAGATCACCGATGTGAACAGCGCGTACATCGAGCGCGGCTCTCTGCGGCATCACCTAGTGGACGGGTGGTGGACCGATGCGGGTACCGTGACGTCGCTCTACCGGGCCGGCACGTTGGTGGCGGCCGAGCACGGGAATGCGGTCCTCCGGCAAATGCGTCCTGAAGGCGAAGCCTCCAACGCATGAAGTACCTCATCACGGGCGGGGCCGGCTTCATCGGCTGCAACCTCGTGCATCATCTGCTCGAGACCGATGCCGAGGCATTGGTGACCAACCTGGACGCGCTCACCTACGCAGGCAATCTGGACAGTCTGGCCGGAATCGAAGAGGACCGTCGATACACGTTTGTCCACGGCGACATTTGTGACGCATCAGTGGTTCGCGAATCCATGGATGGGGTCGACGTCGTGCTCAATCTGGCGGCCGAATCCCACGTGGACCGCTCGATTCTGTCCGATGCACCGTTCGTGCGCACCAACGTCATGGGGACGCAAACCCTGCTTGCCGCGGCGCTCGAGATAGGTGTGCGGCGATTCGTTCAGGTCTCGACCGACGAGGTCTACGGCGAGTTGCCCTGGTTCGACCCGGCGGACGCGGAGGGGATGGCGCACCGATTCACCGAGCGGACTCCTCTCGCGCCCCGGTCGCCCTACTCGGCAACCAAAGCCGCGGCCGACCATCTGGCGCTCGCCTACCACACCACTCATGGCCTCGACGTGGTGGTCACGCGTTGCTCGAATAACTACGGGCCGTACCAGTTCCCCGAGAAGCTGATCCCGTTAATGATCACCCATGCCTTCGAGGACCGTCCACTGCCCGTCTACGGGGACGGTTTGTACGTGCGCGACTGGATCCACGTGAGGGATCATTGCCGCGGGCTGATCGCAGCCGCGGACCGAGGAAAGGCAGGCGCGGTCTACAACTTCGGCGGCAACGCGGAGCGCACCAACCTCGGCGTCGTGCGAGCAGTCTTGAGCCTGTTGGGAAAACCGACAGATCTCATCGAGAGTGTCACGGACCGGCCGGGGCACGACCGACGCTACGCGATCGACGCCTCGCTCGCGGAGGCGGAGCTGGAGTGGACTCCGAACGTGGTGAGCTTCGAAGAAGGCCTCGCCGACACCGTTGAGTGGTACCTGGAGCACGAGTCGTGGTGGCGCCGGGTGCAAAGCGGAGAGTATTGGGAGTACCATCAGAAGCAGTACGGATCCTAACTGCGGCAACTTGCTGCTGCAGCGGCAGCCGACGGCAGCCCCGATCTTTCCCAGACCAAGGGTGTAGACGGTTCGGCCCAATCAGCATTCCCGTCGTACCCCCGAACAATCCATGCTCAAATCAGCAGTAAAGACCCTTCTCGGCAGCCATCACAAGCGTGAAGCCAAGAGGCTCCAGCCCCTCATCGACGAGGTCAACGAGTTCGCCGAAGGCTATGCCTCGCTCTCCGACGAGCAACTCCGCGCCAAGACCGAGGAATTCAAGCAGCGTGTCGAGAGCGCGGCCGCCGATCTAAAAGCCGAGATCGAGCAGCTTCGCGAGAAAAAGCGCCATTCCGAGGACGCTTCCGATCGCGAGCTGTTCTCGCTCCAGATCGGCGAGCTCGAGTCGGAGCTGCTCGAGAATGTCGAGGACTCGCTAGCGGAGATTCTGCCGGAGGCCTTTGCGGCCGTGAAGGACGCGTGCCGCCGACTGATCGGGAAGGAGATCGTCGTCACGGGTCAGAACATGACGTGGGACATGATCCCCTACGACGTCCAGCTGATCGGTGCTATCGCGCTGCACCGCGGCAAGGTCGAGGAGATGGCGACGGGTGAGGGAAAGACCCTCGTTGCCACCATGCCGCTGTACCTCAACGCCCTGGCTGGTAGGGGGGCACACCTGGTCACGGTGAACACTTATCTGGCTCAGCGTGACGCCGAATGGATGGGGACGATCTTCGAGTTTCTGGGGGTCACCGTCGACGTCATCGACCGATACGACCCCGGATCGCCTGAGCGCCAAGCGGCGTACCGCGCCGACATCACATACGGCACGAACAACGAGTTCGGCTTCGACTACCTGCGCGATAACATGGTGCACCAGCTCGCGCAGCGAGTGCAGCGAGATCATGCCTACGCGATCATCGATGAGGTCGACTCGATTCTTATCGACGAGGCCCGGACGCCGCTCATCATATCAGGCCCGGTGGGAAGCGATACATCGACGCCGTTCAAGAAATACAACTCGCTCGTCAGCAACCTCTACAAGAAGCAACTGCGTATCGCGAACGAGATGGTGGGTGAGGCCGAGAAGCACCTGGCGGCCGAGGAGGACGAGCAGTTCGAGGCGGGCGAAAAGCTGCTCGCGGTGAAGCGTGGCGCGCCGAAGCACCGAAGGTTCATGAAGTTGTTGGCAGATGATCCGTCTTTGTCGACGCTCGTGAACAAGGTCGAGGCCGATTACATGCGAGAGAAGCGATTGCATGAAATCGACGAGATGCTCTACTTCGCGATGGACGAGAAAGGGCACAACGTGCACCTGTCCGATCGCGGGCTCGACGAGTTGTCACCGAATGATCCCGAGGCGTTCACGGTGCCCGATCTCTCGGCCGAGATGGGCGAGGTCGAGCACAGCGAGACGCTCTCGGTCGAGCAGAAGCGGGAGAGGATGCAACAGCTCGAGGCGGAGTATGCCGCCAAGAGCCAGAAGATCCACGTCATCCATCAGCTGCTGAAGGCGTACACGCTCTTCCACAAGGATGAGAAGTACATCATCGGCGAGAGTGGCGAAGTCGTCATCGTCGACGAGTTCACGGGCCGTCAGATGGCGGGACGGCGTTGGAGCGACGGGCTCCACCAGGCAGTGGAGGCCAAGGAGGGAGTCGAGATCCATGGCGAGACGCAGACGCTCGCCACGATCACCATCCAGAACTACTTCCGCATGTACGACAAGCTCGCCGGCATGACCGGTACCGCGGAGACCGAGGAGACCGAGTTCCACCAGATCTACAAGCTGGACGTGCTCGTCATCCCCACCAACCGGCCCATTGTGCGCGACGATCGCAACGACCTCATCTTCCGCACGAAGCGTGAGAAGTACAACGCGATCATGGACGAGATCGAACGGGTCCACAAGTTGGAGCTGCCGGTCCTCGTGGGCACGACCAACGTGGACGTTTCGGAGACGCTCTCGCGCATGCTCAAGAGGCGGGGAGTGCCGCACCAGGTGCTCAACGCGAAGCACCACAAGTCCGAGTCCGAGATCGTTCGCGACGCCGGCCAGCCCAGCGCGGTTACGATCGCGACCAACATGGCCGGTCGCGGCACGGACATTAAGCTCGGTGCAGGAGTCACGGAGCCACGGACGCTGGCGTGGCTGAAGGATCGGGGGATCGAGTTGGACGATGTATGGCCGATCGACCCCGTTCGGGCCGAGAAGCTCAAAGTCGAAGCGGATGACGATGTGCTCGAGGAGGGCGGGCTTCAGATTCTCGGATCCGAACGTCACGACTCCCGGAGGATCGACCGTCAGCTACGCGGTCGATCGGGTCGGCAGGGCGACCCAGGGGCGTCGCAGTTCTATCTGTCGCTCGAGGACGACCTCATGCGACTCTTCGGCTCTGAGCGCATTGCCAACGTGATGGACCGGTGGGGCGCCGAAGAGGGTGAGGTGATCACGCACGGCCTGGTCACCAAGTCGATCGAGCGCGCTCAGAAGAAAGTCGAAATCAACAACTTCGAGGCGCGCAAGCGCCTGCTGGACTATGACGACGTCATGAACCAGCAGCGCGAGGTCATCTACGACATGCGCCTGTTCGCCCTGGAGGGGGGCGAGGATCTCAAGGGAGAGATCTGGGACATGATCGAGCACGCCGCCGAGGACGTGATCGACGAGTTCGCGCCTGCGGGGGAGAACGAGGAGACCTGGGACTTGGTGGGGCTCAGGCAGCGGCTGCTGCTGGACTTCTTTGTGATGGTCCCCCAGCTGCCCGAGGTGAACGACCACGAGCACGAGATCGAGCGTCATGAGATCGAGCAGTGGGTGATCGACGGTCTGCGAGAAGGCTTCCACAGGAAGCTGGACAGCCTCGGCGAGCACCAGGAGCAGATGGCCAACTTTATCATGCTCTCGGTGATCGACGAAAAGTGGAAGGACCACCTCTACGACCTCGATCATCTCAAGGCGTCGATCGGGTTCCGTGGCTGGGGTCAAAAGGACCCGCTCGTGGAGTACAAGAAAGAGGCCTACGACATGTTCGTGGACCTCATGACCGACTTGAGAAAGACGGTCGGTAGCGTCTTCTTCCGGGCGCAGTTCGGGCCGCCGCAGCCGCGCAGGCGGGCGCCCCAGCAGTTGGGGTACTCTGGGCCGTCGGAGAGTGCGGCGGGTGGTGGGCTGGGGGAGCAGGCGGCTCAGGCGGGCCAGCGGCAGGCCGCGGCGGTGGGCGGTGGTGGGCGGGACGAGCTAGGGATGTCGGCCCGGGCTGGTGGTGTGGCTGTTGCGCCGGGCCCCGATCCGAAGAGGCTGTCTACCAATCGGGGCGAGCAGGCTGAGCGGAAGCCGATTTCGGTGGAGAAGACGCCGGGCCGGAACGATCCGTGCCACTGTGGCAGCGGCAAGAAGTATAAGAAGTGCCACGGGCGGTGATTGAGCAGCCTGTAAACAAATGACTATCGCGATCATCCATGACGCATCATCTTAAGGCGCTTCTGCCCTTCATGCCCTACCCCGGAGCGGGCGTCCGACCAGCCTGGTAGGCCGCACAAGAGTGCGCGAAGGGACACTCCCCCCGACAACCACCTCAATGGCCCCCAAATCGCTAGTCGATCTGGCTGGACACGGCGGTCTCAGATTCGCTAGACGTCACCGGCGACTCGTAGCATCTGTCGTCTTCGCAGTCGTCGCGACTGGTTCGCTCACGCTGGCGTATCTCGCGCGTTTCGAGTTTGAACCAGCTGAGTTTGTGGGATGGGAGTTTGGCCAGGCACTGGCTCTACTCGTCGTCATTCGCCTTGGTGTCAACTACGCCTTCCGCCTCGGTATCGCTCGCTGGAGGTTCGCGGGGACTCACGACTTTCTCCGACTTCTGTGGGCGACCACAGTGGGGTCCGGGCTGTTCCTGCTGTTGACGGGGGGCTTCGCCGGGCTGCCTTCGGTGTCGCGGGCCGTGGTTCTGCTCGAGTGGGTCTTTAGCGGATACGCGACAGGCGGAGTGTGGGTCGTGTACCGCCTTGCATACGAATCCTTCGTGGTCCGACAGGCGACGGATCGGCGGCGCGTGCTTGTAATCGGAGCTGGCGAGGCGGGGCAATCGCTAGTACACCAGATGCTGCGCTCGCGCATGGGATACGTGCCTGTAGCCATCGTAGACGACGATCCGTTCAAGCGGGGTACACTGGTGCACGGCGTCGAGGTCGTGGGAGCCACGGAGGACATCGGCGCGATTGCCAAGACCAACGCGGTGGACGAGATCGTGATAGGGATTCCCAGCGCTGACACCGAACAACTCCGTCGGATCGTGGAGAGCTGCGAGTCGGTGAGCTTGCCCATGAAGATCCTTCCAGGGATCGACGCTGTCCTTGGTGGTCAAGCCTCATTGAATCAGATCCGAGAGATCCAGCTTGAGGACCTCCTGGGAAGAGATCCGATTCAACTCGACTTGCCCGAACTTGCGAAGGCCATGCGTGGTACTACCGTACTGGTCACGGGAGCGGCGGGTTCGATCGGCTCCGAGCTCGCGCGGCAGATCGCCGTCAACGCACCGAAGTGTTTGGTGCTTTACGACCAAGCCGAGACCCCCCTGTACTACCTCGAGTTGGAGCTAACGGAGCTCGCTCCCGACGTCGACATCATGCCCGTGGTCGCGAGCATCACGGACGCCGACGCGTTCGAGCATGTGATGGACCGCTACCATCCCAAGATGGTGTTCCATGCGGCGGCCTATAAGCACGTACCGATGATGGAAACCAACCCCCGCTCGGCTGCGCGGACGAACATCATCGGGACCCACATCGTGGGCCGTCTGGCGGCAGCGGGCGGTGCCCAGACGGTTGTCCTGGTCAGCACGGACAAGTCGGTCGCTCCGTCGAACATCATGGGCGCGACCAAACAAGTGGCTGAACGGGTGATTCTGAGCCTGCAGGCGAAATATCCGGACACCGCGTTCGGCGCAGTACGGTTCGGGAATGTGCTCGGCAGCAACGGAAGTGTGATCCCGCTCTTCCGCAAGCAGTTGGAGCGGGGTGAGCCGCTCACCGTGACTCATGAAGACGCGACGCGCTACTTCATGACCATTCCCGAGGCCGCTCAGTTGATCCTGAAGGCTTCACTTCTGCCGTCCTTCCAAGGCCGTGTAGCGATGCTCGACATGGGGGAGCCAGTGCGGATCCTCGATCTCGCTCGCGATCTGATCCGGCTCTCGGGTCAGCCCTTCCGCCTGGGAGAGAACGTCATCGTGACGGGCTTGCGGCCAGGTGAGAAGCTGCACGAGGAACTGTCGGCTCCGGAGGAGACAGTCCACGAGACCGAGGAGCGGAGGGTGTTTCTGGTAGAGACTCCAGTCGGCTTTTCCGACTTGCCGCATGAGTTGGAGGCAGCACTCGAGTCATCGGACATCGGCTACGTACTCGACTTTCTTGCCGCCGAGTTCCCGGATGTCGTAGGCCGAACGGAGGGCCCGCGCGCTACCGAACCCCGAATGCCTGATCAGGCGGAATTCGTGTACGAGGCTAGCGGTTAAGGTTCCAGACTAGATAAACATCCGCCCAGGCGTTCCATTCGCGGACGAACGCACGAGTCTCCGCGTGCAGGAGGCCTAGAAAGTCTCGGTTCTTTCGTCGGCTGATGGCCATCTCGATACCCATGGTGACGGGCCCCACGGTCTGCTCGCCGCCTAGCCGGGCCCCGCCCCTGACGCCTAGCGTCCATTCCAGGTCGTGACCGCGAAAGCCATGGTCGAAGGCGTGCACACGGAAGTAGGTGTCGTCGTCTCGCCGGGCTCTTTCGGCGAAGAAGCCGAAGGTGTGCGTGGGCCGTAGCCAGTCCACGGCAACGTACTGGGCGTTTGATCCGGGGCCGATCCATGTACCGAGCAGCTGTCCGCGGTGGGTGTGTCCGTGTCCTGTTTGGCGGAGGGCGTACGTGGTGGGGTCCGGCGTCGGTGCGTCGGGCTGGGGGAGCTCCATGGCTTGCTTCACTAACTCACCCGACACCCTCCACCGACCACCCGAGGACGTAGTGTCGGTGCGCGCGAATCCCAGCACGTAGATCAGGCTCAGGCGCGTATCCGACACCCCGAGCACCGGGTTCAGGAAGCCCTCTCCCCGGCCGATTTCCGCGTATGCTTCGAATCCATCGTCGGGGAAGCCGAACCGGACGCTGAACGTGCCCATCGGTGTCCCTCTCCTGGATGGGTCCTCGCCATCTGGATCTCCAGTGAGGAGTTGGGCCACCTGACCCAACTTCAAACCCCCGTCGGCCGACGGTTCGTGCCGTACAACGGAGTAGGCCAGCTCGAGACCAGGCACGAAGTCGATCCTCCATCCCAACTGAAACGCCCCGAGAAGCGTCCGGTTGTTCCCCGGGTCCGCGTCGTACCAGCGCGACTCCCGCAGGTGTCCCCACAACAGTCGGCCTGTGAATCCGCCGAGCGAGGTCTCCAGCGGCCGGCTGGTCTCGGCGTAGGTATGCGGGAATCCCCCCGACGTCCCGCTGAATAGAAGTGGGTACCTTCGGGCCGGCCCCCACCACAGTGTCTCGTTGGAGAAGCCCGCCGACAGCGGCCCGGCGCCGACTTCCAGAAAGCTGTTGCCGAGATCGAACTCGAGGCTGAGCCCGCTACCGGGCCGCATGAATCGATCGAGACCGCCGTTCCCCCACGGATAGGAGAACCTGGACAGCCCCGGAGTGGTCGTGTCGGGAAGCGCGAACCCAAGGTTTTGAGCCCAAGCGAGTTCGGGCTCCACAGAAAGAGTGACTCGGCCAAACCGAACGCGGAGTCCCCCTGACACAGCCGACGAAAGGCCTCGTCCGGCCCAATGAACGCCATTGTTCCGATCGGCGGGGTATGCGCCGCGATACGATCCCGTGCTGCGAAACGGCACCAGAGCCCACCGGTCGCTCGCATCGACGGTGGGCATGGCCGGCAGCGGGAGTCGCCGCAGGTCCACGCAGCTCCGGCTCGCGCGTGCCGAGGAGAGCCTCACGGCGAGCGGGCAGATGTCCCCGGCCTCCTGGGCAACGGATGTCTGCAAGGCGCCTTGTGCCGAGAGGAGAACCACCAGGGAAAGGAAGCGGGCTGGAACTCGCATGCGGGAAGGCTATCACCTCTGGACGAATGAGCGAAGGGTAGTTCACTTGTGCCCTCATGAATCGCGCCAGGCCAAGCCTCCCGTCCGCTGTATCCTTGCTAGGTCTCCTCCTGGTCGCCTGTGACGTGATCGAGCCCGCGGTGGTCTTGGACACGCTCGAGTGGGTTGCCGTGTCGGCGGGCCGCGAGCACACCTGCGCCTTGAGTGTTGATGCTCGTCTGGCGTGCTGGGGGGCCAACGATCGCGGTCAGTTGGGAACGGGGGATTCGGCGGATCGCTCCGATGCGACCTTCGTTCTCACCAGCGTCCGCTTCCTCGCAGTCTCATCCGGCGGACGGCATACCTGCGCAATCGGCTTGGAACGCGAACTCTGGTGCTGGGGGGCCAACGACCTGGGCCAACTAGGGGATGGAACATCGTGGGACCGTCGTATTCCGGTTCTAGCAAACGTGCAGGGACCGTTCGGCGACGTAAGCGCGGGCGCCGAGCACACTTGTGTGGTCCGCGCCTCCGCCGAGGGCATGTGTTGGGGAGCTAATCAGGCCGGTCAGGTTGGGAGTGGCGTGCTCACTCACGGTGGAATTCCACCCAGCCCACTCCGTGGGGCGTTGAGCTTCGCCGTCGTTTCGGCTGGTGGGACACACTCTTGCGGTGTGGCCAATGGAGGAATCGGGTTTTGCTGGGGCGGAAACCAGACCGGAAGCCTGGGGACCGGCACGTTGATAGACAGCTCTTCGCCTGTCATTGTGTGGGGCGAAAGGCCTTTCCGGGTCCTCCGGGCCGGGGACACGCACTCATGCGGTATCGACGACCAGGCTCGCGGTTGGTGTTGGGGGAACAACCAATTCGCGCAGGTCGTGAGCGCTTCGGTGAGCATCACGGGGAGTCCAGTCTCGCGTTCAGGGGCCGCACTTTACGATATCGGAGTAGGCGAGCACTGGACCTGCGCCCTTTTGATAGACCGGCTGGATGTCATCGCCGGAGGTGACGTACGGTGTTGGGGAGTGCGCTGGGATCGGACTGCGGCGGACGGAAGCCACCCGGTGTCTCGCGACGGGTGGGCACCCGAGATAGCATCGGCGGGCACCCCCGTCGCTCTTTCAGTTGGCGCTCGCAACGCTTGCATCGTTTCTGAAGCGATGCGAGTATTTTGCTGGGGGCAATAATCATTTCGCACAACCCCTCTCGGCGTCTTTTTCAGGG
>Ga0209554_1000669_pt1 | contig 28553 bp, 26 predicted proteins | sample MarorgKNORR_S2LV_5_FD_188221 | JGI IMG/M metagenome (GOLD analysis project Ga0209554, IMG submission 188221) | Marine microbial communities from the Southern Atlantic Ocean, analyzing organic carbon cycling - Bottom_A/KNORR_S2/LV (SPAdes) (version 2) | ecosystem: Environmental > Aquatic > Marine... | reverse complement strand
GCTGGAGATTATGCTTCAGGAACCAATCATACGTTGCCAACAAATGGCTTTTCGAAAGCGTATTCGGGGGTGAATTTAGACAGCTTTCAAAAGAGCATCACCTTTCAGAAAATAACAAAAGAAGGATTGCAAAACATTGGAAAAACCATTGAAGTAATGGCCGAAGCAGAAGGCTTACAGGCGCATAAAAATGCGGTTTCAATTCGGTTAAAAGAGTTGAAAAATTAAAAGCAGAGTGTCCGTTCGAGAAGTTTCTCTTCTGAAAGAAAGAAATTGTATCGAGAACACAGGTATATTAAAACATCTCGATACATTTTCTTTGACAAAGAAAATACTCGATATGACAAACAAATAGACAAATAATGAATGCATTCAATATCAATAACTACGTTAGAAATAACATCAAAAACATACAACCGTATGCTTCGGCTAGAGATGAGTTTACAGATTTCACCTCAGAAATGGTGTTTTTAGATGCCAATGAAAACCCGTTTGAAAATGGTGTCAATCGATATCCAGATTCACAACAGAAAAAGGTAAAAGAGCAATTGTCGAATCTTAAAGGAGTTCCAACAAAAAACATCTTGTTAGGAAATGGAAGCGATGAAGTGTTGGATTTGATTTTTAGAGCGTTTTGTGAGCCTGCAATAGACACGGTGATCACGTTACCACCAACATACGGAATGTATCGAGTACTGGCAGAGATCAACAATATTGGGGTGAAAGAAGTGTTGCTAAGTACTGGATTTCAGCTAAAAGTGAAAGCTATTTTATCAGCGGCGACGAGCACTAGTAAATTGCTGTTTTTATGTTCTCCTAACAATCCTACGGGGAATAGTTTTAACACCAAAGAGGTGGAGAAACTATTGAATCAATTCAAAGGAATTGTAGTGCTAGATGAAGCGTATATTGATTTTTCTGAACAGAAGTCGTGGTTGAAAAGATTGGGTGAATTTCCGAATTTGATCATTACCCAAACCTTGTCAAAAGCCTATGGAATGGCAGGAATAAGATTGGGAGTTTGTTATGCCTCTGAAGAAATTATAGCCATTTTAAACAGTATCAAGCCTCCATATAATGTAAACGAATTGACTCAGCAGAAAGCACTATCTGGCTTAAAAAACACAGAGCAAGTTGTCGCGCAAATAGCGCAGATTAAAAGAGGTAAACGTGTTCTCGAAATGGCATTAAAAGACATTGATTTCGTAGTGAAAGTATATCCTTCGGATGCTAATTTTTTACTTGTAAAGGTAGACGATGCAACAAAACGTTATCAGCAATTGATAGAAAAAGGAATTGTGACCCGAAATAGGACCCATCAGCTTTTATGTGAAAATTGTTTGCGAATTAGTGTTGGAGCAATAGAAGAAAACAGCCTATTAATAGCCGTATTGAAAGAATTAAAATAGATTCCTGCCTACGCAGGAATGACAAACAAAATATAAATTATAAACGAAGATCCTGAACTATTGAAACAAGTTCAACACAAGTAAATTCAGGATGATCGACAACGTTAATTATGAAAAAAGCACTATTTATAGACAGAGATGGAACCTTAGTAATGGAGCCTCCAATTGATTATCAACTGGATAGTTTAGAGAAATTAGAATTCTATCCAGGCGCATTTCGATGGTTGAGTAAAATTGCAGAAGAATTCGATTTTGAACTGGTGTTGGTTACCAACCAAGATGGCTTAGGAACAGATTCATTTCCAGAAAATACTTTCTGGCCGGCTCAAAATAAAATCATTAAAGCTTTTGAAAATGAAGGGGTTGAGTTTAATGACGTAGTGATTGACAAATCATTTCCGTCAGAAAATGCACCCACCAGAAAGCCAAGAACGGGCTTGTTAACGAAGTATCTTACCGATGAGTATGATTTAAAAAATTCATATGTGATTGGTGATCGTTTGACGGATATTGAATTGGCGGATAATTTAAATGCACAAGGGATTCTGTTAAGTAGTGATGAAGCATTGCAGTATAAAAACAGTACACAAATTCTAAAAACAAGCAATTGGAAAGCTATTTATGAGTTTCTGAAATTAGAAGAAAGAACAGCTTCCATTACAAGAAATACCAATGAAACAAAAATTAATATTCGTGTTAATTTAGATGGAACAGGGAAAAGCACTATTGATACAGGAATCGCTTTTTTTGACCACATGCTAGATCAAATTGCGCGTCATGGTCAAATGGATTTAGATATTAAAGTGAGTGGTGATTTAGAGGTTGACGAGCACCACACCATTGAAGATACTGCGATTGCTTTGGGCGAAGTTTTTAACATGGCACTGAGTACTAAATTAGGCATAGAACGCTACGGGTTTTGCTTGCCAATGGATGATTGCTTGGCGCAAGTGGCTATTGATTTTGGAGGTAGAAATTGGTTGGTTTGGGAGGCTGATTTTAAACGTGAAATGATTGGAAAAATGCCTACTGAAATGTTTGTTCACTTTTTTAAATCGTTTACAGACGGCGCAAAATGTAATTTAAACATCAAAGCAGAAGGTAGCAATGAACACCATAAAATTGAAGCTATTTTTAAAGCGTTCGCTAAAGCTATCAAAGTAGCTGTAAAACGAGATCCAGAAAAAATGATCTTGCCATCAACCAAAGGAATGTTGTAGTAATTAGAAATGACATAGAAAATGAAAATAATTATTATAGATTACGGAGCAGGAAATATTAAAAGCATTCAGTTTGCTTTTAAACGCTTAGGTTTTGACGCTGTCTTGTCAAGTTCTATCGAAGAGATAAGAACAGCAGATAAGGTAATTTTTCCTGGGGTTGGAGAAGCGAGTTCGGCCATGAAAAAATTAAAGGAAAGTGGTTTAGATACATTGATTCCGACATTGACACAACCTGTTTTGGGAATTTGCTTAGGCATGCAATTGCTCTGTAATACTTCTGAAGAAGGAAATACAAAAGGCTTGGGGGTTTTTGATGTGGACGTAAAACGTTTTTCTGCGAATGTAAAAGCTCCGCAAATGGGATGGAATACCATTTCGAATGTAACCTCAGATTTATTCGATGGCATTGCAGAAGAGGAGTTTATGTATTCAGTACATAGTTTTTATGCCGAAAACTGTGCGCAACGCATTGCGACATCCACATACGGAATTTTGTATAGCGCTGCTTTGCAGAATGCTAATTTTTATGGAGTACAATTTCATCCAGAGAAGAGCAGTACAGCAGGGGCACGGATTTTACAAAACTTTATAAACCTATAAATAATGTCAGTTCGAGTGAAATTGTAAGACAATTTTGTATCGAGAACAATTACATCTCGATACAATTTTTCGTTCTTCAAAATTACCTGCCTACCGCAGGCAAGCTCGATGTGATATCTAAAAATATAAAAAATTATAAATGAAGATCCTGAAATAAATTTAGGATGATTAACAAGTTAACCATGAGAATTATACCAGCCATCGATATTATAGACGGACAATGCGTTCGATTATCAAAAGGAGATTATAGTACCAAAAAAGTGTACAATGAGAATCCGCTTGAAGTTGCAAAACAATTTGAAGCTAGCGGAATAACGTATTTACATGTAGTGGATTTGGATGGTGCCAAAGCAAGCACAATAGTCAATTATAAAGTATTAGAAAGCATTGCCACGAAAACGAATTTAAAAATAGATTTTGGCGGTGGTTTAAAGTCAACTAAAGATTTGAAGATTGCTTTTAATTCTGGCGCCAATCAAATTACAGGAGGAAGCATTGCTGTTAAAAATCCGATGTTATTTAAAGAATGGGTTTCGGTGTACGGGAGCGATAAAATCATATTAGGCGCTGATGCCAACAATGGTAAGATAGCTACAAATGGTTGGTTAGAAGAGAGCAATGAAGCGATTGTTCCGTTTATAAAAGCATATCAAAAAAATGGAATCGAATATGTGATTTCTACAGATATTGAGAAAGACGGAATGTTAGAAGGTCCTTCTTTTGAGTTGTATCAGCAAATTTTGAACGCATGCGATGCGCCTATCAAACTCATTGCTTCTGGTGGGGTTTCAACGTTTAGTGAACTTCCAAAACTAGCCACATTAGGCTGTGAGGGAGTAATTATTGGGAAAGCGATTTATGAGAATAGAATCTCCTTGAAAGAATTGGAAAATTATATTCTAACCACTAACCACTAACCACTATATTATGTTAACAAAAAGAATTATTCCGTGTTTGGATATTAAAAATGGAAGAACTGTAAAAGGAGTCAATTTTGTAAATCTGCGAGATGCTGGTGATCCTGTTGAATTGGCTAAAATGTATGCGGAAAACGGAGCTGACGAATTGGTGTTTTTAGATATTTCTGCTACTGAAGAGAGGAGAAAAACCTTGCTAGACTTGGTTTTAAAGGTTGCAGAACAAGTAAATATTCCGTTTACGGTTGGCGGAGGAATCTCTTCTGTTGAAGATGTTTCTATGCTGTTAAAATGTGGTGCAGATAAAGTATCAATCAATTCATCCGCAGTGAAAAACCCCCAATTGATCAATGATTTGGCAGGGAAATTCGGAAGTCAATGCATTACCGTTGCTATTGATGCCAAAAGAATTAACGGACGTTGGATTGTGCATCTTGTTGGCGGAAAAGTACCAACGCAGCTGAATTTATTTGATTGGGCAAAAGAAGTCACTGAACGTGGAGCGGGAGAAATCTTGTTTACGTCGATGGAAAATGATGGCACAAAAAACGGCTTTGCAAATGAAGCATTGGCAAAGCTTTCAACACTAGTAAACATTCCGATTATTGCCTCTGGAGGTGCAGGAACAATACAACATTTCACAGATGCATTTATCAAAGGAAAAGCAGATGCAGCTTTGGCAGCAAGTGTTTTTCACTTTAAAGAAATAGAAATACACGCATTAAAAAAAGCATTACAAAACAAGAACATCCCGGTAAGGATATAAATAATGTCACGCTGTTTCGATGGTTTTCGGAATTGCAATGAAAAAAAACAAAAAATATGAAGATCAATTTCACTAAAAATCAAGACGGACTCGTTCCTGCCATCATTCAAGATGCCACAACCAACAAGGTATTAATGTTGGGTTATATGAATGAAGAAGCTTATCAACAGACACTTGCTACTCAAAAAGTTACTTTTTTTAGTAGGAGCAAACAGCGATTGTGGACCAAAGGAAAGGAAAGTGGTAATTTCTTAACGCTCATCGATTTAAAAATAGATTGCGACAATGACACCTTGCTGGTTCAAGTAGCGCCACAAGGGTCAACCTGTCACACAGGTTCTGACACCTGTTGGAATGCTGAAAACACAGAGGAATACGGCTTTTTATCGACATTAGAGACCCTTATCAAAGATAGAAAGGAAAACGTGAATTCAGAAAAATCGTATGTAGCATCGCTATTTAAAGAGGGTATTAATAAAATTGCGCAAAAAGTAGGCGAGGAGGCAGTAGAAGTGATCATTGAAGCAAAAGATGAAAATGATGCCTTGTTTTTAAATGAGTCTGCTGATTTGCTATTTCACTATTTGATTTTGTTGCAAGCAAAAGAATTTCGATTGCAAGATGTAATTGCGATCTTAAAAGAACGACAAAAATAATCATAGATTTTTGTATATTGAACTCCTTAAAATTGAACAGATGCAATTCGAAAAGTCAGCCTTACAATTTTTATCAGATTTAAAAGAAAATAACAATCGCGAGTGGTTTTCTGAACGCAAAGAAGCGTTCAAAGAAAAACAAACCCATGCCAAAGATTTTTATGCTGCCATTAGAGAGAATTTAGAAAAGCACGATGAAATAGATGCCTTTAAGTTGTATCGAATTTACAGAGATGTTCGATTTTCAAAGGACAAGACACCTTATCAGCCGCATTTTGCAGGTTCTTTTTCTAGAACGGGAAAACAGTTGAGAGGCGGTTATTACCTTCGAATTAGACCCGGAGAATCTTTTTTAGCCGGTGGTTTTTGGCAACCGAACAAAGATGACTTATTTCGAATTCGAAAAGAAATAGAGTTGGATGCTACAGAGCTGCGTGCCATTTTAACGGATCCAACCTATACCGAAATATTTGGTGGTGTTTTTGAAGGAGAGGAATTGAAGTCGGCACCAAGAGGTTTTGACAAAGAGCATCCATCCATAGATTTACTTCGTAAAAAAGGCTTTATAGCGGTTCGGAAATTTACAGACAAAGAAGTGTTGGCTCCCGATTTTTTAGCCACCATTCATACTTCTTTTTTAGCGCTTCGCCCATTTTTTGATTATATGAGTGATGTGTTAACTACCAATTTAAATGGAGAATCTTTATTGGATTAAAAATCGTCTTTCAATCCTACACGAAATAGATAATTCTTGTATGTTTGTTGCAAACAAATCGAATCATGCCAATCCCTAAAAATATCTTCAACTATCAGCATACAGTAACAGAGGATGAACTTGACACATTGAACCATGTAAACAATGTGGTCTATGTACAGTGGATTCAAGATGTCTCTATAAAACACTGGCAAGATTTAACCAATAACAAACCAGATCCCAACTATGTTTGGGTGGTAACCAGACATGAAATTGATTATAAAAAAGCTGCAACTCTAGGAGATGAGATTGCATTTAAAACGTGGGTTGGTGAAACCAAAGGAGTGCGGTCCATTCGCCATGTAGAGATTTATAAAGAGGGTGTTTTACTGGTGAAAGCACAAACAACTTGGTGCATGCTAGACGTCAAAACATTGCGCCCAACACGAATTACAGAAAGTGTGTTAAAAGTATTACAAGGACATAAATAAGCGTATCTTTGCACCTTTATTTAGAAGGATATGTCAACATTTACAGAACTAGGAGTTCACAAAGATTTTATTACAGGTTTAAAGGAGTTAGGGATTAACACTCCATCAGAAATTCAAGAAAAAACCATTCCGGTTTTACTACAAAATAAGACAGATTTTATTGGGTTGGCACAAACAGGAACTGGTAAAACAGCCGCCTTTGGATTGCCAATTTTACATCAAGTAGATCCTTCTAATACTGCTGTACAAGCCTTGGTTTTATCGCCTACAAGAGAGTTGGTGCAGCAAATTAAAAAGCAGTTGTTTAAATACACCAAATATGTAGATGCTAAAATTTTTGTTGAAGCAGTCTATGGCGGGGAAAAAATAGATCGACAAATAAAAAATTTACAACGAGCAACACATGTTATTGTGGCAACTCCAGGAAGATTAATCGACTTGATTGAACGGGGAGACGTAAATTTAAAAGAAATCAAAACAATCGTCTTGGATGAAGCAGATGAAATGCTAAGCATGGGCTTTAAACAAGATTTGAATCGGATCTTGAAATATACATCAGGAGAAAGACAAACGTGGCTGTTTTCTGCAACCATGCCAGAAGAAATTCAAAAAATCATCAAAAAATATATGGCACCAAGTGCCGTTAGAGTTGCTGTAAATGAACACAGTTTGGTCAATGAAAACATTACACACCAATATGTAAAAACAACCATTAAAGAGAAAACAGACTTAATTGTAAAGTTTTTAGAAAAACGACCTAATGACAGAGGAATTATTTTTTGTAGAACCAAAGCAGGTACTCGAAATTTGATGAATCAATTGAAAGAAGAAGGTTTTGCTGTAGATGCTTTAGAGGGAGATATGCAACAAAAAGAGCGAGATAAAGCTATGCGAGCCTTTAAAAATGAAAGCATACAATATTTAGTTTCTACCGATGTTTCTGCACGAGGAATTGATGTGCGTGATTTGGCATTTGTGCTACATCACCAATTGCCAGAACAATTGGAATATTACACACACAGAAGTGGAAGGACTGCAAGAGCTGGGAAAACAGGATTTTCATTGGCATTTATATTGCCGTATGAATTGGAACGTGTTCATGAAATTCAAAAGGAATTGGGCATTAAATTCACAGAAATTTCATTTTAAAAAATGGATTTAATTTACGTTTTAGACATCATCGGAACCTTTGCATTTGCAATTAGTGGTGCTTTGGTGGCGTCTAAAAAAGAATTCGATTTGTTTGGCGTATTGATCATTGCCTTTGCAACAGCTGTTGGAGGAGGCATGATGCGTGATGTGCTTATCAATGCACATCCAATCAATTGGATTGGTGATTTGAATTATATTTGGACCATTATCGCCGCTGTTGTCTTTACCTTTCTTTTTAAAAGCAAAATTGCCCCTTTGAGTAAAACATTGTTTTTGTTTGATACTATTGGAATTGCTGTTTTTACCTTGTTGGGAACACAAAAAGGCTTGTCGTATGATTTACATCCGTTTATTGCTGTTGTCATGGGAATGGTTTCTGCAGTGATGGGTGGTGTTATTAGAGATGTGTTGACCAATCAAGTTCCGTTGATTTTTAAAAAAGAAATATATGCGTCTGCTTGTTTACTTGGTGGTGTGGTATACTTGACTACAAACCACTTTCAATTGCCAGAAAGCATTCAGTTTATATCCACTATTTTAACGGTGATTACGATTCGGTTAATTGCTGTAAAATACCACTTGCGACTTCCTAAAATAAAAGATGACATCTTCGGAAAGCATTGATGTTACTATTTTTTCTTATGTTTGACACAAACATATATAGACATGGAACAACTTGTTTTTAAAAACGTCGAGGAATTTAAAAAAATGGAAGGTAAAGAGTTGCCAACTGGTGGTTGGATTACCGTAACGCAACGAATGATCAATGATTTTTCCAACGCAACACAAGACAAGCAATGGGTACATATTGATGTTGAACGGGCAAAAAATGAATCTCCGTTTAAAACCACAATTGCTCATGGATTTATGTCTGTGGCATTGCTTTCAAAAATGCTTGAAGACACCATTACAATAAAAAGCGCTGTGCTTGGACTCAATTACGGAATGAATTATGTTCGGTTTATGAATCCTGTACTTGTTAATAGTAGACTTCGTTTAAAGAGTACTGTAAAAGCAATTGAAGACCAAAAAAAGGGAATCAAAATAACCTTTTTATGTACCATAGAAATTGAAAATCAAGAGAAACCAGCTTGTGTTGCTGAATTTCTTACATTGGTTTTTGAATAAGTATACTAATTTTATACTTCGGGTATTAAGACAGCCACCCTTTTTTAGTAGCATTTTTAGCATACCAGATTAAAAAACCTCCGATTCCAAAAATCATGATGGGCATCATTATTCCTCCTGGGCCGTACGCATCTGCACCTAAACCTGCAAAAAAAGTATGTCCCATATCAATAAGTAGTGCAAGAAAAGAAACGACAAAGACTGTCCCTGCTACCTTTTTTCTCATCAGTAAAAAAATGGATCCAAGTGTCGCTCCAAAGACTGCAATTGCAAACATCGCTATGGCCCAAGCAGGAGTGTTGTTTGCCATTTCTAATTGCTCAGGAGAGAGCATGGCTTGATAGCTTTCAGTATTGTATGCCTGCTGAATATACGCATTAACTCCCATGGCATTCCAGATAAGAGCTACTACACCAATGATCCAAAATAGTACAGTTGGTTTGTTTGTTGAATTTGTCATACTACAAGTTTTTAAGTTGTTTGAGCTAACAAGATACTTATTATATTCATTTGTAGCAAATTATAGAAGTTTCTAGTATCAAAAAAATCATACTGCATTAAAAAAATAACTGCTTAATTGCTTTAAAAACTAATGAATTGTTCCAATTAGTTTTAAAATTAAAATAGAACAGCTATCTTTGCCGCAGTTTTAGAAATAGTGTAGCTTTAAGATTACACCAAAAATAATAAAAAACAAATTTACGAATGGCAGGGTCACAAGAAACCTTTGGGAAAAAAGAAAGAGAGAAAAAACGTTTGAAAAAGCGTAAAGATAAAGCGATGCGAAAAGAAGAACGTAAAGCAAACTCTAAAGAAGGTAGTGGGCTTGATAGCATGGTTGCGTATGTAGATGAATATGGTTTTGCGACAGATGTTGCGCCAGATCCAACGCAGCGAGAGGAAATTGATGTAGAAAGTATTGAAATTGGGATTCCGAGAAGAACTGCTGAAGATGAAATATCTCCTATCAGAAATGGTAAGGTTGCGTTTTATAACGATCAAAAAGGCTATGGATTTATCAATGATTTAGATACCCAAGAAAAGTTTTTCTTCCACGTTAACGGTGTTATTGATGAAGTAGTAGACGGCGACAAAGTTACTTTTGAATTAGAAAGAGGACTAAAAGGAATGAATGCTGTAAAAGTGAAACTGGTAAAAAAATAAAAGTGTAAGATTGTTGCACTTCAAGAACCGAAAAAATTAATTAATACCATACAATGCGATTGGAAGCTTCCAATCGCATTTTTTTTGAAACTAATTGAGTAAATAGTTTCTATAAACTCTTAAAACACCGTACTTTTGCATTTCTAAAAGATGTAGAATGGCAGAACTTATTGCACCAATAGAGTTAGAAGAACGTAAAACAGGAAAAGATTTATATAGTTACCAAAAAGGAGCTATCAGTAAAATTTTTAACCGTTTTGAAGAAGCTGCTGATGATTATCACATTCTATATCAACTTCCTACAGGTGGAGGAAAAACCGTTATATTTTCTGAAATTGTTCGTCAATACTTAAAACATCACCAGAAAAAAGTGTTGGTAATGACGCATCGAGTGGAGTTGTGTAAGCAAACTTCAGGGATGCTTACAGAATTTGGTGTAAGCAATAAAGTTGTAGATAGTACTGCAAATTTAGAAGATCAAGGAAAGTACAGTTGCTTTGTTGCCATGGTAGAAACCTTGAACAATCGATTGAATGAAGGTAAGTTAGATATTTCTGATATTGGTTTGGTGATCATTGATGAAGCGCATTACAACTCATTTACAAAGCTCTTTAAGTTTTTTGAAAAATCATTTATTCTTGGTGTTACAGCAACTCCGTTGAGTTCGAATGTAAAGTTGCCAATGAAAGATAATTATAATGAGTTAATTGTTGGCGAAACAATCGAATCTTTAATAGAAAATGAATTTTTATCTCGTGCAAAAACCTATTCCTATAATGTAGGGTTAACCTCTTTGGTCATAGGTTCTAACGGAGATTATACCGTAAAGTCTTCTGAAGATCTTTACACAAATATGCAAATGCTTGGCAAATTGTTACAAGCGTATGAAGAACGATCTAAAGGTAAAAAAACGTTGATTTTCAACAACGGAATCAATACCTCTATTCATGTATATGAAACCTTTAAAGCCGCTGGATATCCAATTGCTCACTTAGACAATACGGCTACAAAAAAAGAAAGAGCACTGCTTTTAAAATGGTTTAAAGAAACACCACATGCAATCTTAACCTCTGTAAGTATTTTAACCACAGGTTTTGATGAGCCAACGGTGGATACAATCATCTTAAATAGAGCTACAAAATCATTGACACTCTACTATCAAATGATAGGTCGTGGTTCTCGTATCTTAAAAAACAAATCGGTTTTTAACGTCATTGATTTAGGGAATAATTTCCATCGTTTTGGGCCTTGGGGAGCAGATTTAGATTGGCAACAGATTTTTAGATCTCCTAATTTTTATTTAGAGAAACTACTGAATGATGAAGACTTAGAATCTAGTTTTTCCTATGTAATGCCTGATGCTTTAAGAGCACAATTTAAAAACTCTACAGATGTTTCTTTTGACATAAAGCAGACCTACTTAGATTCTATCAAAAATAGAGAGTCTACCAAAGTGGTGTTAGAGCGTTCTCTTGAAAATCATGCAAAAATATGTATCGAAAATAGTGAAGATGTGTATGATGCATTAGACCTGGCAAAACAATTGGGAGACGACATCGATTTTAGACTACAGCGCTATACCAAGTGTATTAGCAAGAGTACCCATAATTTTATGGATTGGTTGCGAAACGACTACCGAATTAAATTACGCCTATTTTTACGTGATAATTTTGATGTGCTGTTTGAAGAGATTCACGGAAGACCTCCAGAAGAATAGGAGTAACAAATACTTGCAGCTACTTTTACCGATACTTAAAAAAGAAAAGTAAGAATCCTCTTATCTTTTTGTTTTTTGTTATAAATTGGACTCTAAATTTAGAGCTTGTACTATGTTGCTTAAAACTTACTTATATGAAGGCGTATTCCATTACAGAAATCAATAAGATTGTAGAAGGAGAGATTATCGGAAACACAAGTCAAATGATTAGTGGTCCTGAAGAATTAGAAAAAGCTTCGCAAGACCAAATCACGATTATAGGAAGTAGTAAGTACAAGCGCTTCTGGGCAACTTCAAAAGCTCGTATAGCAATTATAAATGATCAGATTGAACTAGAGCCAGGTGAAAACAGGGCTTTTATTAAAGTGAAAAATGCAGATTTGGCAATGGCCAAAATCCTAGAAGTATTCAATCCAGCAAGTCCAGAATTCGATACCGATATTCATCCAACAGCCGTTATTCATAAATCCGCAACAATCGGAACTCAGTGTAAAATTGGTGCTGGTTGTTATATCGGAAAAGGTGTGGTGCTTGGAGATGCGGTACTTCTATATCCCAACGTTACCATTTTTGATGCAACAACAATTGGGAACCATACCGTTATTTGGTCGGGAACTGTAATTCGGGAGCGAACAGAAATAGGAGCTTCCTGTATTTTTCATACCAATGTTAGTATTGGTGCAGATGGCTTTGGATATCGCCCTAGTGATGATGGCCGTGGATTGGTTAAAATTCCACAAATCGGAAACGTGATTATTGGAAACCAGGTAGAGATTGGCGCAGGAACCACTGTTGATAGAGGGAAGTTTAGCGCTACTGTGATTGGAGACGGTTGTAAAATTGATAATTTGGTACAAATTGCACACAACTGCGTGCTAGGAAAATCATGTATCATGGCAGGAAACAGCGGTTTGGCAGGATCAGTTACCTTAGGAAATGGGGTAGTTATAGGAGGAAGTGCTTCCATCAAGGACCATGTTACCTTAGGTGATGGGGTTACTGTTGGCGCAGGTTCTGGAGTTATTGGTAACGTTTCCGCTGGCAAAACAGTATTAGGCTTCCCAGCTTGTGATGCCAGAGACAAATTAAAACAATGGGTTGCTTTAAAAAAATTGGCTAAAAACTAGATTTTACGTATTAATAATTCATGAATCCATCTCGACAAAAAGCACTTGTTATATTGGCTTTTTTTGCCATTTATGTAATTTGGGGATCTACCTATCTCCTCAATAAAATCGCAGTGGCAGAAATACCACCATTGCTGCTTTCGGCATCACGATTTATCATTGCGGGAATATTGATTTTTATCATTGCAAAGATCTTAAAGCTACCGTTGGCCATTACTAAAAAGCAATTGTTGAATTGTGTCATTGCTGGTTTTTTATTCTTGGTCTATGGAAATGGGGTGTTTGTTTGGGCATTGAAATATGTCGATAGCGGTTTTGCTGCTTTAGAAGCATCTACACAACCTTTAATTATTATCTTATTAATGCGTGTTTTACATGGTAAAAAAATACAACCGATGTCAATTATTGGGGTTGCATTAGGGGTTCTTGGAATTTATTTATTGGTGAGTCAACAAGACTTGTCAAGTCAGGAAGGAAGTGCCTTAGGGATTTTTATGATTTTTACTTGTGTGATCAGCTGGAGTTTTGCCAGCTTATTTGTTGCCAAAGCAGATTTACCTGCTAACTTTTTTGTCACCACAGGCTATCAAATGCTTGCTGCAGGAATACTCCTGGCGATCTTTAGTCCTCTCTTTGGAGAGCAATGGGTTTCTCCTTTTGAATTGAGTAATTCTGTTCAGCTCTCTATGTTGCTGTTAATTGTATTTGGAAGTATTGTTGCCTTTACAGCATTTAACTATTTGTTAAAAGTAGTTTCTACAGAAAAAGTAGCCACTTCTGCCTATGTAAATCCTGTAATTGCATTGCTGCTGGGTTGGTATGTCTTAGACGAACAAATCACCTTGCAATCTATTGTTGCATCTGGAATATTACTTACAGGCGTGTATTTTATCAATTCTAAAAAAGAGCTTAAAAAGAGCTTTCGAAGAAAAGTACGAACAAAGATGAAAAGAGGTTTGTGATTTTGTAAAATCACATGTGTTAAAAATGCACTCGATCTAAATCATTAACACACTGTTATTTGTAAAATTGTTATAAATTCCATTTCTTTGGATGACATATCAGCATCACAAACAAGTAATAAGAATCCCATGACCAAATTTAAAATTTCTCAACACCATTTCAATTTTTCAATGAGTGCTTTTTTGGCTATTGCTTTTTGCAGTTTTACTGTATCCATACAAGGGCAAAAAAAAGTGCTAGATCATAAAGACTTAGATCATTGGAATGTCATTAAAAATCAATCCATATCGAACAACGGAAAGTTTATTATGTATTCTCTTGAGAAAGGAGAAAAAGATCATTTTCTCAATATAAAAGATACTGATGCCGTACTAATTTTTGACCATGAAAGAGCCAATAAAGGTCGATTTACTGATGATTCAAGGTTTGCGTTGTTTACTATAAACGCTTGGAAAGATTCTATTAAAGAATTAAAGCGTAGAAAAGTAAAGGCGTTAAAAATGCCAAAAGACAGCTTGGGTATTTTCGATTTAAAAAAGAAGTCCCTAGTAAAGATTGCCAATGTAAAATCGTATAAAACACCTGAAAAATGGTCGGGATATATGGCCTATTTATTAGAAGATGTTAAGGTTACAAAGAATAAAATTGAAAAATCTACAGACACATCAAAAAAGGAAAAAACGAAAAAGAAGCCGAAAAAAGTCAGTAAGAAAAACGGACATCATTTGATCATACGGAATTTAGACACGCAACAACAAGATACGATACACTATGTGACTCAGTATGTGTTTGCAAAAAAAGGAAAGCGACTCACGTATGTGACAACAGGAAAAAAAGGAGGTAGAGATGCAGGAGTGTATGTCGTGAATTTTGACACGAATGTAAGCACTACTGTTTTTAAAGCGAATGACAAATCGAAGTACTATCAGTTGATGTTTAGTGATTCTGGAAAACGGGTCGGATTTATTGTTGACGTTGACACTACAAAAACCCTGGTAAGACCCAACCAATTGTATTCTTGGAAAGAAGGGATGGAAACAGCAGAAAAGCTAGTAGACGTCACTTCAGCACCTAAGGGATACAGAGTGTCTTCTGATGGTCGTATTCATTTTTCAAAAGATGAACGTAAACTCTATTTTGGCTTGGCAACACCACCCATTGTAAAAGATACCACATTGCTCGAAGAGGAGATTGTAAATGTTGAAGTTTGGACCTATAATGAGCCAAGATTATATACCGTACAGGAGTTGCAAGTAAAGAACGACAGAAAGAAATCTTATCAAACGGTAATTCATTTGAATACGAACAAATTGGTTCAAATAGCCACAACAAAATATCCAAATGCTCAATTAGCTGATGAAGGAAATTCGTCAATAGCACTAGTTAGCAATCCGAAACCTTATCAACTAGAAAGTCAATGGTCAGGGAGTTGGGACAGTGATTATGCGATTGTACATACAACAACTGGAGCAAGGCATTTGGCAATCAAAAAAATGGGAGGCTCTGTGCGTTTAAGCCCAAAAGGAAAGTTTGCCTACGGATACAGTTCGGTGGATAGCACTTGGTTTGCGTATAATATTGCTGCGAGTACACGAGTTGACTTGACCAAAGGGAAAATGTTTTATAACGAATTGAACGATTCTCCCAAACATCCAGGTTCGTATGGAGTTGCTGGATGGACGGAAAATGATGAATCAATATTAATTTATGATCGCTATGATATTTGGAAATTCAACCCGAATACTGCTACACACATTAGATTGACAAACGGAAGAACAAAAAAAATCACGTATCGATATGTAAAACTAGATCAAGAAGCACGTTTTATAGATACTCGCAAAAAATGGTTGTTAACAACATTCAATGAGGTCAATAAACATTCTGGATACTATTCATACAATCCCAAGAACAACAAAGGCAAGCAATTGCTAACAGGTCCTTATCGTTATTCTAGACCAGTGATGGCTCAAAAAGAAAAGAAACTTCTATTTACACGTCAGTCTTTTGAAGAATTTCCAGATCTTCGGATAACAGGGTTGAATTTTAAAAAACAAACACGTATCAGCCATGCCAATCCACAGCAAAAAGAGTACAATTGGGGAACTGCAGAATTGGTGAATTGGACCTCTTTAGATGGCAAAGCACTTACAGGTATGTTGATCAAACCAGAAAATTTTGATCCAAAGAAAAAGTATCCAATGCTTGTGAATTTCTATGAAAAAAGCTCCAACCGTATTTTTAGACACAGAGCTCCTTCCGCAGGAAGATCATCCATCAATTACAGTTTTTATACGAGTAGAGGCTACCTTATTTTTAATCCAGACATCTATTACCGAATTGGTTATCCAGGAGAAAGCGCTTATAATTGTGTGATTCCAGGGATTACTTCATTGATTGAAAAGGGCTTTGTTGATACAAAAAATATTGGAACGCAAGGACATAGTTGGGGAGGTTATCAAATTGCGTATTTAGTGACTAAAACGGATATTTTTAAGGCGGCTGAATCGGGTGCTCCTGTACCAAATATGATCAGTGCTTATGGCGGAATAAGATGGTGGACAGGCTTAAGCAGACAGTTTCAATACGAGCACACACAGAGTAGAATAGGAGGTACGCCATGGGAATACCCATCACGTTATATAGAAAATTCCCCGATTTTTCATATCGATAAAATAAACACGCCTTTGTTAATTATGCACAATGATGCAGATGGTCATGTGCCTTGGTATCAAGGAATTGAATTTTTTGTAAGCTTACGACGTTTGGGAAAACCTTCGTGGTTTTTAAACTATAATGGAGAGCCGCACTGGCCCCTAAAATTGCAGAATCGAAAAGATTTTAACATTCGAATGGCGCAGTTTTTTGATTACTATTTAAAAGGAGCAGCCAAACCTGTATGGATGCATCGTGGGGTTCCTGCCATAGAAAAGGGCATTCATCAAGGCTATGAATTGATGCCAAAGAAAAACTAACATAAAAAAGGCTTCTGAGAAATCAGAAGCCTTTTTTAGTAGCGTTTATACAGGGTTATTTATTCAATACTAAATGTTGGATAAAGAACTCCATCATCCGATCTCTGTTCATCCTTGTATGTCCTTTGTCAGGGCCAACTTGCACCTCAAAACTTTTTCCAGCTTTTTGTAATGCCTGAATTAGTTGCAATGAATTTGAAGGATGCACATTGTTATCGCTTGTACCAAAATAAATCATCAATTCTCCCTGTAGGTCCTTTGCATAGTTCATCAGGTTAGAAACTTCATATCCTTTTTTATTGTCTTTGATTAGGTTCATATAGCGCTCTGTATAGATGTTGTCATAATTTCTCCAATCCGTTACGGCAGAATTTGCTACCGCTGCATGATACACCTCTGGAAATCGCAATAAGCTCATTGCAGCAGTGGTTCCTCCGTATGAAGTTCCGTAGACACCTACATTGTTTTTATCAAAGTAAGGTCGGTCGTAAAGTGATTTCATACCTTCAGCAAAGTCGTCCATTTCTACAATCCCTAAGTTTCCATAGAGTTTGTCTAAGAGTCTTTTTCCTCTTCCTTTTACATTTCTACCGTCTACATTGACCACTAAAAACCCAAACTCTGTCAATATGTTCGGATAGACAAAGGTTTCCTTAAACGCATTGGTAGCAGGACCTCCATAATTGCTTAGCAGGACCGGGTATTTTTTTAAGGGATCAAAATTAGAAGGAAAATGAAGCATTCCATGTAGTACTGTTTCGCCATCTGCAGAGGTAAATGTAAACACTTCAACCGTTTTAAATCCTGCTTCTTTAAATGTAGACAGGTTGCTTTTAGCGATGCTTGCTAGAATTTTTCCTTTTGCATTTATAAGGTTTACAAAAGGAGAGATGTTATGTGTTTGAGCAAGGTCTACAAAATGTTTTCCTGTTGGAGAAATTTTTACCTTGTGATTGTATGCAGGATCTGTTAAACGAACCTCTTTGGTGCCGTTCAATTTCACGCGGTGCAATTGCATTTTCATATGATTCTCACCACTTCGTGCCATATAATACAGCAGTCCTTTCCTTTCATCAACCTGTACAATTTCTGATACCTCAAATGGATGTTGGGTGATTGTGTTGATTAATTTTCCACTAAAGCTATAATGGTAATAATTGTTGAATCCACTTCTTTCTGAGGCCCAAATAAAAGTACCGTCTTTTAAGGTGTAAAATTCTGGAGAGTTTTGTGTAAAACTAGCAAGCCATTCTTCACGAACCACCACTCTGGTTTTTCCAGTAGTAGGGTTTCCAGCTTTCAACTCCATAATATCTTGCTTTCGGTTGGTGCTATGAAAAAACAATTCGGTTCCGTCAGGAGACCATTGGATGTCGTACAAATAAGTTCCGATTGGGCCATCGGCAAAAGAGTTTCCGTTGCGAGTATCTAGTGTGGTTGTTTTTTTGGTTTCTAGATCATATACAAGAAGGTCTACCGGTAAATTTTTTGCTCCAACTTTCGGATAGGCCTCAATCTCTACAGAATCTTGAATGTTGATTTGCTCATAGAGCACATAATATTTTTTAGCATTTTTTTCTTCAAAGCGATAAAACGCCACTTTTTTACTGTCTGGAGACCACCACATTGCGGTATTTTGACCGAGCTCCTCACCATATACCCATGTGGCAATTCCGTATTTTAATTGATTGTTCATATTGCCCTTTGTAGTAATGGCAACAGGATCCGTACCATCAGCATTGCTAATATACATGTTCCGATCTTTTGTAAAAGCCTTTAATTTTTTATCTGGAGAAATTGCAGAAGCGTATTGTCTACCACGTGCAGGACGTTTGCCACGTCTTTTGGATACGTCTAGCTTTGGAACCGCTTTGGTTTGCGTTGCCATTCTTTTTTTAAGATCGTAGGTATAGGTTTTTCCATTCTCAACATAGGTAAATGACGTTCCGTTTGCTGCCCATTTTATAGCAGAAGGCATCCGTTTGATGCTGCTATATAATTGAGGAGCCATTTTTTTATAGTGCGCATAGCCTGGCATTTTTTTCAACTTGTCTTGAGCTAGTAGTGTTCCAGCAGTTAAAAACAGAAAAGACATCAAAAATAATGGAATCGTTTTTTGCATTCGTTTGGTATTCATTTGAATTCGTTTATCAATTTAGTTTGAGTAAAAATAATTTAAAATATAGTACGGAATAGTAAAAATGAAAAAATTAAGAAAACTTTGTGTTTTAGGGGGGTGTGAGTGATTGTAAGCGGCCTCTCTTTGGTGCAATACTGCTGCAACAGTATCAAATTTTCTATTTGATCTTTTTATAAAAAAAAGAGCCTATCTTTAGCCTCTAAAATATACTTAGAATGAAATCCCTTCCATTTAAAATTATCCTTTTATCCCTGTTTTTATTTCAACTAAACTCAGCACATGCTCAGTTGCAATCAGGAAACCAAAACCGTGCTACTGGTGGAAACATCTACGTGTTTAAGGTAGAGAATGCCATTGGAATTGTGCGATACGACACAGATATTGTGTTTAAAAAGATAAAGATTAAAAAAGAAGCAACCAAGCAAGAAGTCTCTAAAATAATTTCAGCATTCAATCACAATGTTGATAAAATTAAATTTGTAAATTCTGTATTGCTGAATGAGGTACGTACCTTTATTGAAGTAAAGAAGATGGAGGCAAAGCTCGATAAAAATGAAGGTTTGATGCGTACTGCTAAAGTAACGGCAAGACAGCGGTTACAACCCATTCGATTTTTGGTGGCTACAGAGGCAGAAAAATTAAACAACCAACTAGAAAAAGTCCTTTCAAAAAAGCAGTTTAAAAAATGGAAGCGATATATCGCAAAGCAAAAAGAACTGATGAAACCCAAAGCCCTCCACAGACCTAGAGTGAATGCGGCGAAAGCAGGAGCCATGCGAAACAACTATAACCAGCGAGGAAGAGGAAGACGGTATTAGTACATCTAAATGCATTTCTTTACTGCCTAATTTTTTACATATCTACGGCCAAATATCAATTTATAACAGCAGAATTAAAATAAATTTCTTTTAAAACAAATTTCTTGTAAATTTCTATATATTTGAATTTCAGACGATTTAACAACTACCAAACTATGAAAAAATTACTTTTTACTGTAGCACTTTTAATAGGGTTTACGAGCTTTTCACAACACGGACTTGATACCGAAATTGAGAATATAGAAGCCAAAGTAATCGAATGGCGACGTCATTTTCATGAAAATCCAGAATTGTCAAATCGGGAATTCAATACCGCAAAAAAAATCGCTGCACATTTAAAATCCTTGGGCTTGGAAGTGCAAACAGGAATTGCATTTACGGGTGTTGTTGGAATCTTAAAAGGAAATCAACCCGGAAAAGTATTAGCGTTGCGAGCAGATATTGATGCCTTGCCTGTTTATGAACGTGCAGACCTTCCATTTAAATCGAAAGTGACCAGTAGGTTTGGAGGGCAAGATGTTGGCGTGATGCATGCCTGTGGACATGATACACATACGGCTATTTTGATGGGTGTTGCAGAAATACTTTCCAATAATAAAGACAAGATCAAAGGAACCATTAAGTTTATATTTCAACCCGCAGAAGAAGGCCCTCCAAAAGGAGAAGAAGGAGGCGCACATTTGATGATCAAAGAAGGCGTTTTAAAAAATCCAACGGTAGATGCTATTTTTGGATTGCACATTAGTTCAGCACAACCTGTTGGAACTATAGCCTATAAAGCAGGAGGAATGATGGCGGCATCACAACGATTTGAAATCAATGTACAAGGAAAACAAACACACGGATCTATGCCGTGGGGCGGAATTGACCCTATCATGGCAAGTGTAAAAATTATTGACGGACTGCAAACCTTAGTGAGTAGAGAAATGCCATTAACCAAAGAAGCTGTGGTCTTGTCAATTGGTAAAATTACCAGTGGTGTCAGAAGTAATATCATTCCGGAGGCTGCTCAAATTATTGGCACATTGCGTACACTCAATTACGGAATGCAAGCGCATATGAACAAGCGAATGAGAGAAATGGTGCCTGCCATTGCAAAAGCATACAGAGCTACGGCTACCATTGAAATTGCTGATGGAACCGCTATTACTTACAACCACCTTGAGCTCACCGCACAAATGTTGCCTTCTTTAAAGGCTGCTGCTGGAGCTAGCAATGTATTCGAAATCAAAGCCATTACTGGAGCGGAGGATTTCTCTTTTTATCAAAAAGAAGTGCCAGGCTTGTTTTTCTTTTTAGGAGGAATGACTCTAGGGAACAAAGAAGCCTTTCCACATCATACACCAGATTTCTTTATTGATGAAAGTGGTATGTTGTTGGGCGTAAAAGCGTTTATCCAGCTCTCTATTGATTATTTAAACAATTAGATTGTCTTTCTTGTCTTGCGTACCTTTTTGATGCAATACCTCTTCTGGAAACGGGAAGATGATGGTCGAGTTTTTCTCTGCCGCGATATTTGACAAGGTTTGATACAAACGCAATTTAATAGCAGAAGGTGATTGATCGATCAATTTACCGGCTTCTAATAATTTCCTGGCAGCCTGTTCTTCCGCCAATGCCAAGATGATTTGTGCTCTTCTTGAACGCTCGGCTTCTGCTTGACTTGCCATCATACGCCTCATGTTCTCTGGCAATTGGATGTCTTTAATTTTTACGTCGTTGATCTCAATTCCCCATTCTCTAGTTTCTTGTTCAACAATTGTTTTGATGTTTTTTCCCATTTCTTCCCGTTTGGATAAGATGGTATCCAATTCCACCTTTCCACAGACATCACGTAATGCAGCTTGTGACAATTGGGTAATGGCAAAATCGTATTCTTCTACTTCCAACACCGCCTTTTCAGGATCGTTGATTTTAAAGAATACCACCCCGTCAATGCTACAGGGTACGTTGTCTTCGGTCATGACTTCTTGAGAAACAATATTAATGGTGATCACACGAATGTCTACTGTTTGAATGGTTTCGACAATGGGAATGATCCATCTAAAACCAGGTTGAAGGGTTGTTATGTATTTTCCAAACCTAAATTTAAGGGCTCTTTTGTATTCATAGACCACGCGAATTCCCGAAAGAAAAAAGAGTCCGAATACAATGCTAAATACGAGTGCAGGTTGCATATTAAAAATATTTGTGTTTGTGGTGCATTACAATCAAAGGAAAAGGTTTTTATGAAGAAGCGTTGTTCTGCACATACCTTTAAGTCATCAACCCATAACGGTTCTTAAGTAGCTCAGTACGAGTTGTGTGGTTCCTCGATAAGATACGAAAAAAAACAAAAACAGCCAATATAGAAAGTCAATACTTTCCATAAAAACAGTACCTTTAGGCAAACAACACGCCGATTATGAACAAAAGAGACTTTATCAAAAAAATGTCATTGGCAACACTGGCAACACCATTATTTGCGAGTAGCATCCTTACTTCGTGTGTAGCAGAAGTAGCCGATGTACCTGCAAAAACCCTTGCTAGCAATGCTGATTTCTGGCTAAAAGTAAGAAGTGACTATGTCTTAAAACCAGACTATATCAATCTAGAAAGTGGGTATTACAACATCATTCCGACACCCACATTGAACAGCATGATTGAACATGCGAAGATGGTCAACAGAGAAGGTTCTTATTATATGCGAACGGTGCAGTGGGACAATAAAAAAAGAATGGTAAAAAAAATGGCAGCGATTGTAGGCTGTGCTCCTAAAAATTTGATCATCACCAGAAATACTACAGAATCATTGGACTTGGTTATCAAAGGGTTTCCTTGGAGTCGTGGAGATGAGGCCGTATTTGCACAGCAAGATTATGGTGCTATGAAGGTAATGTTTGAACAAGTTGCAAAGCGCTATGGAATTGTCAATAAAATTATCTCTGTTCCAAACCACCCAGCATCTGATGAAGAGATTGTTCAGCTTTATGAACAGGCGATTACTCCCAAAACAAAGCTACTGATGGTCTGCCATATGATCAATATTACAGGGCATATTTTACCCATTAAAAAAATATGTCAAATGGCACATAAAAAAGGAGTTAAGGTGATGGTAGATGGTGCCCATTGTGTGGGACATTTTGAATATGCAATTGAAGACTTGGAATGCGATTATTATGGATCTAGCTTGCACAAATGGCTAGCAGTTCCTTTAGGAACGGGAATGCTCTATGTAAAAGATGAACACATCGATACCTTGTGGCCTGTTTTTGCAGAACACAGCAGGGAACCTGGAGACATCTCTCGGTTGAATCATACAGGGACTCATCCAGTATACCATGATTTAAGTATTGAAAACGCAATTGATTATTACCAGATGCTGGGAGGCGCTCGTAAAGAAGCACGCTTGCGATATTTACAAGAATACTGGTCGTCTAAAGTTAGAAACCACCCAAATATTGTGGTAAATACGCCTAAAGAATCACATCGCGCTTGTGGGATTGCCAATGTAGGTATCAAAAATATGAAACCTGTGGTATTGGCCAAACGCTTGATGGATGAATATCAAATCTTTACGGTGGCTATTGAGTATGCCAATGTAAACGGATGTAGAATTTCTCCAAATGTATTTACAACAACCCAAGAATTAGATGTTTTTGTAAAGAGTTTAGAAGAAATGGCTGCTTAATACTAGACAAAGAATTAACCATAGATTGATACATAATTATACTACTTATTGTGCATTTTTACTTTTGCTCTATCTAAATGTCAGTTCGAGTGATTTTCGCTCCGATAATTATCGGGGCGAAAATTGTATCGATAACTATCGGAAGACAAATTTTATTCAAAATACACAATGGATTAATCCCTCTACAATAACTAGCCTAAGACTGCTGAAGCGTTTAGAGAATTTGAACACTTCAGTAGTTTTGGGTTTTTAACCCATCGTAGATTGCGAAAAAAACACTACATTTCCATTCCTAATTTTAACTGTATGATGAAGACCAATATCACTTTATTTGTAGGTGCCTGTATGCTAATTTCAACGCCTATTTTTGCACAAAAAAGCAACCCAACCCAACAATTCTGGAATCAACTACAAGCGCTCTGTGGACAAGCTTTTGAAGGAAGTTTGGCACTTCCAAAAGAAGACGCAGATTTTGGTGGTAAGACATTAACCATGCATGTTCGTAAGTGTAGCGACACACAGGTTAAGATTCCGTTTTTTGTTGGAGAAGACAAATCCAGAACTTGGATTCTGACCTACAAAGAAGGACGTATTGCCTTACAACATGATCACAGACATAAAGATGGGACTGAAGATGACATCAATTTCTATGGAGGCATTACCACCAATCCTGGCAAGGCAAATATCCAAATCTTTTCTGCGGATGCACGTACACAAAAAATGATTCCTGCTGCGGCTACCAATGTCTGGTGGATCACACTAAGCAAAACCGAATTCACCTATAACTTACGTCGTTTGGGTACAGACCGTGTTTTTAAAGTGGTCATGGATTTAACCAAACCGATTGACACTCCAGCAGCTCCTTGGGGATGGGAGAAGTAGTTGTTAGTTTTGAGTTGCAATTTCATGAGTAATGCTACGATATCTAGTTTTTCAGGAGGAACACTACATTAAATCGCTTCAAACTAAAATTTAAGAGGTACATTTGCCGCCTCAATCGCCATTGGTTGCTAATTTACAATTAGTAGTGCTTTGGCAAAATTCCAATACTATGGCACATCCTATAAAAGACACCGAAGAAATTTTACGTAAACTACAGATTCAAGCATTAAATCCGATGCAAGAAGCTGCTGTAGCAAGCATTCCTTTACATGCCAATACGGTGTTGCTGTCGCCTACAGGAACCGGAAAAACATTGGCTTTTGCCTTGCCATTGCTCGCAAGTTTAGATCCAACTTCGAAAGAAGTACAAGCATTGATATTGGTGCCTTCTAGAGAATTGGCCATTCAGATAGAGCAGGTAATTCGTTCTATGGGATCTGGATACAAAGTAAATGCGGTATATGGAGGCAGATCCATGTCCAAAGATAAAATAGAATTGAAACACGTACCGGCCATTCTTATTGGAACACCTGGAAGAATCGCCGATCATTTTAGCAACGACCGTTTTTCAACAGACCATATCAAAACTGTGGTGTTGGACGAGTTTGACAAGTCGTTGGAAGTGGGCTTCGAATACGAAATGAAAGGCATTCTTAAGAATTTAATAAACATAGAGAAACGCATTTTAACGTCTGCAACCGCAGGGGTAGAGATTCCGGAGTTTGTAAATCTTCAAAACCCAAACAACCTTAATTATTTAGGAACTGTAATCTCTAAATTGACTACAAAAATTGTGGTCTCTCCAGCTAAAAACAAGCTGAACACCTTATTGCATCTCCTCAATCATATTGGAAACCAACAAGGTATTGTTTTTTGTAATTTAAAAGACAGCATTCAGCAAGTCAGTTCTTTTTTAAATAGCAAAAATATCAGTCACGGTTGTTTTAATGGCGGCATGGAGCAAAAAGACAGAGAACGTTCACTGATTAAATTCAGAAATGGAACCAATCAATTGTTGATTGCCACTGACTTGGCAGCAAGAGGTATCGATATTCCTGAAATGAAATACATTATTCATTATGAGTTGCCTGTGTATAAAGAGGAGTTTATCCATAGAAATGGACGTACCGCACGAGTTTCTTCCAAAGGAACTGCCTATGTGTTGAAATGGCACCATGAAGAACTACCTGCCTTTATCAAGAAAACAGAAGTCGCTGATATCACGAAACAAGCAGTTCGGAAACCTGTTTTTTGGAAAACATTGTTTATTTCTGGCGGACGGAAAGACAAAATTTCTAAAGGAGACATTGCAGGCTTGTTTATAAAACAAGGAAAGATTGCCAAGGACGAGCTGGGATTGATTGAATTGAAACACGATTGTGCCTTTGTAGCCATTCCGGTGAGTATCGCCGAATCGTTGGTAGAAAAACTAAACAACACCCGATTGAAAAAGAAAAAAGTACGGGTCTATATTGTTTAAGCGGTCTAAATAGCTAGTAACAATGCTTTTACACCCCATAAAGAATAGGAGAGAGGCAGCTGTCACTGGCAATTACAACGGGAGGTTTACTCGTTAAATGCATAATAAATTGAAAATAAGTGAATTAATCTATTGTTTGTTAAAAAAATGGTGCCATTTTTGCAACTTATTAAAATACATTATAAATTTAATTACATTATCATGAGTAAAGGAACAGTAAAATTTTTCAATGAGTCTAAAGGATTTGGATTTATCACTGAAGAAGGAGTTGACAAAGACCATTTTGTACACATTTCTGGATTAGTAGACGAGATTCGCGAAGGCGACGACGTTGAATTCGATTTAGAAGAAGGCAAAAAAGGATTAAATGCAGTAAACGTAAAAGTTATCTAAGACATATAATACTTCAAGAATTTTAAAAGCCCATCAAAATTGATGGGCTTTTTTTATGCCCAAATCTAAGGTAGGAACGCTCCTTTTTTATTTAAACGTATACAGTTGTTCCTCTGTAGAAGAGGCATTTAACAATTGGTTAAATGTGCCTATGGTATTAAAATCGCGGGTGATTTCTCCAGACACTGCAATTCCAGATATACCGGTGGCTAAGATGTCTGTCACATCGTTGGTGGTGATGCCACCAAAACCAATAAGTGGTGTGTCGGTTTGTAAGGCTTCTGCAATGGCCGTATAGCCGTTTAGCCCTAAAATCTCTGTAGTTGTGGTAGCTCTAAAAGGTCCTAAGCCAATATAATCTACTTGCTTGTCAAGCAATGCTTCGCAGTCTTGCAGGGTGTTTGCGGCTCCTCCAATAAGTTGCCACGTGTATACATGGATTCTAGCTAGCGTATAGGAATCTGTTTTTTCTAAATGCACACCATCGGCTTTCACTTCTTTTGCTATTTTATAATGCTCGTTAATCAGTAGCCGGGTTTGAAAATGAGATGTGATTTCTCTCGCTTCTGTGGCCAATGCCAACTTTTTTTCTTCTGAACCGTTTTCTAAATGGAGTTGCACCAATTCTACACCAGATGCACAGGCTTTTTGGATGTTTTCTAGCTGCTCTTTTGGAGAACTTCCCCGAGAGATATAATGTAACTTAGAGATGATCATGTCTTCGTTGTGTGCCATATGATATAGATATGTGGCAAAAATAGTTGTTTTACCTGAAAGATTGGATTTTAATGCTGAATTAAATGAGCAATGTTGATTGTATGGATATTTTATACTCTTGTGGCAATCCACGAGAATCGCATGGTTGATAATTATCTTGATCATGGGTGGAATATTTGATTCTAGAAGAAGGATACTAAAAAAGGACTACCAAACAAGAGCATGACTTTTCTTAAATGAAACTATAAGCCTGTATACAGTACAGATTAGTTTTATTTATTATACTAGCCTAATCCAGAGGAGTAGATTAAATGATTTGTTATGACAATACTATTATGATGGTGTATACTTTAATATTCTATTTAACATAATGTACATTATAGTACAAATACATATTATTAATATTAATACAAATAATATTCCTATTGATTCAAAAGACACATATCTCGAGGGATTTGTAACTGTATATGGTGGGCTTCAATTTGAAGATATAAATGAACAGGAAATAAAAATAAGAGGTCGAGGAAATTCTACTTGGTTTTTACATCCAAAAAAGCCATATCAGTTAAAATTTGACGATAAAACTCCAATGCTAGGTATGCCTCAAGATAAAAAATGGCTGTTCCTTGCAGAGTATTCAGATAAATCTTTGATAAGGAATAAAATAACATTCGATTTTGGACACATGAGTTTTTTGGATTATACACCTAAAGCAGAGTATGCCGAAGTATTTTTAAACCAAGTTTATAATGGGACTTACCTAGTCACTCAAAAAGTAGAAGAAAGCAGTAATCGCCTTAACCTACCAGATAATGGTTATTTGATAGAAATCGATCAGAACCATCGAATAGATGCTGATGATGTGTTTTTTCAGCCTACAATATTTACACAAAACTATGCATCAAATGTCTTTAATATTAAAGAGCCTTCCGTTGATTTTGATAGTGTAGAATATAACTTAATCAAAGATTATATCAATGCTTTTGAAACTGCATTATTTGGAGATAATTTTCAAGATCCAGATACTGGATATCAGGCTTATATTGACATTCCTAGTTTTATAGATTGGTACTTGATTCAAGAAATTTCAAAAACTGTAGACTCTAAGTGGTACTCTAGTATTTATTTCAATTACATTCCTGGAGAAAAAATTAAAATGGGTCCTCTATGGGATTTTGACCTCTCTTATGGAAATGTAAACTATGCGGATGTGACCCATGTTGAAGGGTTTTGGATAAGGGATAACCCGTGGTATCAGCGTTTGTTTGAAGACCCAAATTTTGAAAACCAAGTGAAAGACCGCTTTATGTACTTCTATAATAACTCTGAGATTATATTTAATAAAATAGATGACTATGAAGTTTATTTAGAACGTGCTCAGGAAGAAAATTACCTAAGATGGGCAACCCTAGGAACTTATGTGTGGCCGAATCCTGTATATTTTGATACTCACTCTGAAGAAATTGATCATCTT
>Ga0209554_1000667_pt1 | contig 28590 bp, 20 predicted proteins | sample MarorgKNORR_S2LV_5_FD_188221 | JGI IMG/M metagenome (GOLD analysis project Ga0209554, IMG submission 188221) | Marine microbial communities from the Southern Atlantic Ocean, analyzing organic carbon cycling - Bottom_A/KNORR_S2/LV (SPAdes) (version 2) | ecosystem: Environmental > Aquatic > Marine... | reverse complement strand
AGCACTTGTGGCTATAAGAAATATGTTTTCATTTATTGCCGCCATGATTTTATCTATAGTTGCCTTTACGGTCTATTTTAAGTCCACCGATGCGTATCCTCAAGGGCAACTCAACCCTGAGGCTTATCCTGCTTTTGCATTAACTTTTGCTATTGTATCAATTATTGCAATTCTTATAGCAACACGAGGCACGCAATCACAAATTCCTTTTTTACATACAAGTAATAGTGAAGAAACTATGTTTACAGGCAGTTTCTATGATTTTTATAAATATCTTTATAAGGAACTTGGCGATATTTTAAAAAACCGTGCATTTCTTTCTATATTTCTTGTTGCCATTACTTTTTTTATACTAAGTGGTCTACAGCGTGCACTTGTACTTCATATGAATACTTATTTCTGGGCACTGGAAACATCCAGGATGCAATATTTATTTTACGCTTTCTTTGCATCAACTGTTTTTGCTATACCATTTATTAAATACATTATGGATTGGTTGGATAAAAAAAGAACAATGTATTTAGGGTTGATAGTTATACTAACATCTTTTGTATTGCCAACTATCTTACGGCTCATTGGTTTATTTCCAGAAAATGAAAGTCCATTATTATTGCCCGTCTTAATTATTAGTCAAATCACAACAGGTTTTGGTATGGCGATTATGGTTGTAGGGATGGGATCAATCATGGCAGATATTGCTGATAATCAAGAGTTACAAACTGGCAAGCGCCAAGAGGGTTTGATTTTCTCTTTTATAGGTTTTGCTAGTAAAGCTACATCAGGAGTAGGGCATTTCTTAGCAGGATTAACACTTTCATTGATATCGTTTCCTACGACAGAAAATGTTAAACCCCAAGATATACCAAACGATGTCATCTTTAATCTTGGGCTGGTATACGGACCTAGTGTTTTAGTTTTTGGCTTGGTATGTTTTTATTTTTTCTCCTACTACAACATTACTCGTGAAAGTCATGAGAAAACTTTAGAAATTTTGAGCCTGAGACGTTTGGAATCTAAAAATAAAACATCATGAGGATTAAATAATGTACATACATTTAAAACTGGAACTACAACGGAGTGGCGTGACAAGATGACAGATTTAAACGGTATGAACCAACTGCTGGATACTGAGAAATTACTTGAGATGGGCAGACACTATCAGAGCGATTGAGCAGATTCAATTCTATTATGAGGTTACTCTATGAATTCTTTATCTTTAAATAACATTCAACTTTCAGTTGCCAGTGCCAAGACTTTTCTTGATCGGGGTCGGCAAAAAATGTTCATCAATGGGGAGTGGGTTGATGCTTATGATGGCTCTACCTTCGAAACTATAGATCCTGGAACAGGCACTGTTATAAACGAGTTAGCTAAGGGAGGTATTGCTGAGATCAATGATGCAGTGGATGCTGCGCGAGCAGCGCTTGAGAGTGACCAGTGGCATAACATGCTACCGGTTGAGCGAGCACAGATTCTCAATAAAATCGCTGATATTATGGAGGACAATATCGATGAATTGTCTGAACTAGAAACCTTAGATCAAGGCAAGCCGCTGTATGTTTCCCGTTGGGCCGAAATCCCAGGTGCAATTGATCAGTTTCGCTATTTTGCCGGTGTCGCAAGAACTATTGAAGGACAAACCATTACCTCTTCCATCGGTTATCAACCTCAAGGTAAAAAAACATTTAGCTATACACTGCGGTACCCCTTAGGCGTCGTGGCTTGCATCACGCCTTGGAACTCACCTTTGGTATTAACTGCAATGAAATTGGCCCCAGCGCTCGCTGCAGGCTGCACCATTGTATTAAAGCCAGCAACACTAACTAGCCTAACAGCTGTACGCTTAGTCGAAATATGTCAACAGGCAGGACTCCCCGAGGGTGTTCTGAATTTAGTCACTGGTTCTGGTAGCACTGTTGGTGAGGCGCTAGCCATGCATCCCGATGTAGATAAGGTTTCGTTTACAGGGTCGACCGAAATTGGCCGCAGAGTGATTCGAGCAGCAGGAGAATCCAACCTTAAAAAAGTCCAGGTGGAACTTGGAGGTAAATCTGCTCAGATAGTGATGCCCGATGCAGACCTTAATCTGACCATTCCTGGCGTGGCTAATGCGATCTTTTTTAATGGCGGCCAAGTTTGTGTCGCAGGATCACGGCTGATTGTTCATAAGAGTATTTCTGATCAACTGATTGAAGGAGTCGCTAAATACGGGCGCGAGATGGTTATGGGCCATGGCCTTGATCCGAAGACTCAGATGGGACCTTTGGTAGCTAAGAGTCATGCAGAATCTGTGAAAAAATATGTTGATGATGCTGTATCCGTTGGTGCTGTGTTAATTTCAGGTGGTCATATTTTAGGTTCTTCAGGTTGTTATATGGAACCGACCATAGTTGGCAGTGTGGAGCAGGATATGATTATATTTAAAGATGAGGTGTTTGGGCCAGTACTCACAGTGTCGGTATTTGAAGATGACGAGCAGGCACTGGTTTTGGCCAATGATAGTACCTATGGACTGGCAGCATCGGTATGGACAGAAGGACTGGCCAATACCCATCGAATAGCCGATTCTATAAACGCGGGTACCGTGTGGGTGAATAGCCATTTAATGTTCGATTCAGCTCTACCCATTGGTGGTTGGAAGCAGTCCGGTTGGGGCCAAGAATCGGGTCATCAAGCGGTGTCAAACTATCTCAAAGATAAAACTGTTACCGCAATTATTTAGTCTATTTCAGGGCTTCAGACTACTTATTGCACTCTACATATGTATCAGTTGAAGTCATTTATAGGGTGATTCCACCTATCTTGATGCCCACTATTGAGACATAAAATGGGTTCTAGTTGTCTGTCATCTTTACTCTGCCTATCTTTGTATAGATAATTGAATTCTTGTGCAATAATATTTTTTATTTTTAAGGGACATAAATTATGAAATTAATCCACAAATTAACCGTGTTATCTCTAACGATAGCGATGGTGTCATTTGCTTTACCTACTAATCTTTATGCTCAAGACGGAGCTTTGGCGATTGAAGAAATTATAGTGACTTCGCGTAAAAGAGAGGAGTCCTTAATGGATGTACCTGTGACAGTTACGGCTTTTGGGGCTAAAGATATTGAAAGAATGGCGCTTGATGAATTACCAGATTTTGTTAACTTCACACCTGGCTTTCATTACTCCGAACATTCTGTGGGTAAAGGTGGTCGATTTAATCGTCGTTTAATCTTTAGAGGAATGAATCCACGAACCGATCGACAAACACGGCAAGGTGCCACAGTCTTTATTGACGGTGCTCCAATCCTGGGTTCAGAAATTGGCAGTACTGATAATTATGAACGAATAGAAATTATTAAAGGGCCTCAAAGTGCTTACTTTGGTCGTTCAACTTTCTCTGGCGCTATCAATGCTGTAACCAAGACTCCAGGTGATGAATGGAAAAGTAGGATTAGTGTTGAGGCTGCTAACTATGGGACCACCAATATTTCAGGTCAAATAGAGGGACCATTAAGTGATACTCTGTCAATGCGATTAAGTGCTCGAAATTACGATACTGATGGTGAATACGATAACGCTAGCGATCCGGGTACGACTCTAGGAGCAGAATCCACACAAGATATTTCCTTGTCTTTATTTGCTCAACCTAGCGATAAATTATCAGTAAAAGTTCGCTTACACTCTTGGGTTGATGATGATGGCCCTTCAGTTGGTGTTTTTGTTGCTAACCCTGAACACCCAGGACTGTTTAACTGTAGTCCTGGCGGCGCTACTGCCGGAGGCGGTGGCAAGTGGCTTTGTGGCGATGTCCCATACTTGGGTTCTTCTCTGGTTGGAATGGATACAATTTTAACTCCTACATTGCAGGACAAATATTTTAGTTCGGCGATGATTGCTTCATATGATCGCATATTTCAACCAAAACAGGCTATGGGATTAGAGAGACACGCTAAGGAAGCTAGTTTAGTCATAGACTATGAGATGGATAATGGAATGACGCTATCGTTTATTACTGCTTCTCATGAGAATGAGTACAGTAGTTTTGAGGATTTTGATCGCCGAGTTACCAGTGGCAAGTTAGGCAACTATTTGGGGTTTATGGCATCAGCTGACACTTATAACATGACGCTAACTAAAAACAAGGATTCTAGTAGTGAGATTAGACTAACGTCTGCTGCTGATAGCCAGATAAATTGGATGGTTGGTGCTAGTTACACTTCGATTGAAGCTAGATTAGTAGGCTATAGCGTTCTCTGGGGTGGATCACCTAACCCTAACCAGAATATCAGTACTTTTGATCCAGAGACTAGAGCTGTATTTGCCTCAGTTAGCTATGATATCAATGATACTTTATCATTAAGTGTTGAAGCACGTAAGCAAGAGGACAAGGTCATTGAAGGTACTGCTGGTAGTGAACCACTGCAGAATACATTCTCAAGTACCACACCTCGTGTTATCTTGGATTACAAGCCCAGAGAAGGCTTAACTTATTATGCTATTTATGCGCAAGGGGTAAACCCGGGTCAGTTTAATGCCGGTCTGTTGGGAAGAACTCAGGGTGAATTGGATCAGATAACCGCACAAGGCGGTGGTGGAATCAGTGTAGATGAAGAAGAAATCACCAATATAGAGTTTGGAGTTAAGACTCGATTTTGGGACGACCGTGCACAGATAACAGCGGCTGTTTATTTCTCAGATTGGGAAAATGCTATCGCACCAGAGATTTTAACGATTGTTAATGCTGCCGGTGATGGTGAAAATATTCAAGTAAACTCTAATGGCGGTCAGGCAGACCTCTCAGGTCTTGAGGTTGAGGGAACGTATATAGTGTCCGATAATTGGACAATTGATATGACATATTCGTTGAATAAGTCAGAGATTAATGACTTTGAAAGTCCTGATGCACAACACCTTTTTGGCAGCCGAACCATTGATGGAATGGGTAATAGTTTTTCTCGTTACCCAGAGACAAGCGGCACATTCTCAGCGACCTACGAAACTATTATGGAGTCTGGACGTAGCTTTTTTGCAAGAGCTGATTACATTCGTCAGGGTAAAACGTGGATGACTAATGCTAACGTTACCAGCACGCCTGCTTACTCGTTATTCAATCTGAGAGTAGGGGTGGAATCTGATTCTTGGCGGGTTGAGGGTTATGCCACCAACCTTTTCGATAAAACAGGTTACTCCAATCTTCAGCTTTTCCCTGATCTATCAGGTCTAAGTGGTCCTTTCACTAGAGGATTCATGGCTGGAATGATTCAGCAGAGAACATTTGGAGTTCGTACTACGTTCGATTTCTAATTTTGAAAGGGCACATCATCATCTTGTTGTGCCCTTATCGATTGGCCGAACAGTCTAATATTCTTGAAGTTGATAGATTTCTTGATGGTACATCTGTTGAGCCGCTGTTAAAGGGATTCCATCAAAAAATTTTAAAAAAAAAATAAAAAACTCTATATGAAACACCGTAGTTACAAAGGTAAACTTCTTTATCTCACTGATGGTCAGGGTGAGATGGGCCGAGAGACATTTCACGTAACCATTCAACCCGACGGCACACGCACTATGCGTGCAACCTGTGAAATGGATGATGACCGTCTAATTCGTGATGTGATTCTTACTGTCAATAAGGAGTGGTATCCGTTGGATGCATTCGTCCGCCTAAGCATAGAAGAAAAACTCGTTGGCAGCACATGGTATCGTTTCACAGATCACTCAGCCGAATGTGAAGGGTTTACTGCAAAGGAAGGCCGCTTTACTCAGCGTTTTGATTCGGACAATCGAATCCGATTTTTTGGGGCTCATCCGCTCCACGGTGACGCATGGGGCTTGGCTATATGGAAACGGGACAAAGACAAGGACCCCTCCGAACTTGGAATGTGTTTCGCTTCTTCTCATCTGCCGAATGGTGGCTCTGGTCCCACGCTTGAGCCAGCAGACAATTCATTCACACAGCATAGATATATCGGTATGGAAGAGATCACCGTCCCAGCCGGTACTTTTCAGACAGAACATTTTCAGTTCCTTGTGGATGGTTATCCGCCTATTGATATCTGGACTATTGGCGAAGATTACGTGCCAGCACGACTTCGATGGGACTATCTTAAGCAAACATATGCCTTGGTCACGCTGAGTGGTGACATTCAACAGTAAACCAACACTGCATGCCACCTTTTAGAATCATATAAGTTGAGTTAGGAAATATTATGACTAAAATCAAACAATTCTCAGCTTTACAGGTCGGCATTGTCTGGCAACGTTTAAATGGTCTTTTAGATGAAACTGCTCATGTATTTGTTCGTACCTCTTTCTCATCTGTGGTGCGTGATAATTGGGATTTTGCCGTTTGCCTGATGGATTCTAAAGGCAGATTGTTTGCTCAGTCTTCTCGCAGTATCCCTTCGTTTATAGGCTCTATGCCTCGTACTCTAAAGATTATGTTGAAACGCTTTCCTAAAGAATCTTTAAGTCCTGGTGATGTGATGATATCCAATGACGCTTACCACGGCACGGGCCATCTCAATGATATTACAATGATTCGCCCCGTTTTCCGCGATGGAAAGCTGATCGCTTTTTTGGGGAGTGTATTTCATAGCGTTGATATCGGCGGAGCGCCATCTGTTACAGCCAGGGATTCTTTTGAAGAAGGGTTGACTATACCTGTCTCAAAAATATTGGTTAAAGGTGTCAGAAACGAGGACGTAATTGCCTTTATGACAGAGAATTTTAGGGCTCCTGAGGAAACTTTTGGTGATATTGGTGCGCAATTTTCTGCCTATGAGTTGGGTATCCAAAGGCTAATAAAAATCCTAGATGATGAACAAATCGATGATTTAGATATGTTAGTAGAAGAAATACTTGGACGGTCTGAGATCGCCATGCGCAATGCTATATCCGCTGTTCCTGATGGGATTTACAGCGATGAAATTATGCTGGATGGATTTGAAGAACCCTTAAAGATTTGCTGTGAGGTGTGTATTTCCGGAAGCGAGCTCAGCGTGGATTTCTCTGGTACATCTGAGCAGATTAATCGGCCGGTGAATTCAGTTCTGAATTATACCGTGGCTTACTCGGCCTATGCCATTAAATGCGCTTTTGACCCCTATACACCTAATAACGAAGGGTCCTTCCGGCCAATTACTATTACCGCACCGGAGGGCTCTATATTAAATCCCTTGAGACCCGCGCCTGTATGGGCTAGGCATTTGACTGGACATTATTTACCACCGGTTATTTTTAGCGCCCTCGCTAAATTGATACCCGATCGTATTATTGCGGATTGTGGTTCGCCAGTGTGGAACGTCTATTTTGCCGGTAAATTGGATGATGGTCAGCGGTTTATAAAAATGTTTTTTATGAATGGCGGCCATGGTGCCCGTCCTCTTGAAGATGGTCCGCCCTGTCTGAGTTTTCCGAGTAATATTGCGACAGTTCCAGTGGAGCAATTTGAGAATAGTGTCCCTATTTTGATTACTGAAAAAAGTTTAATTCCAGATTCTGGAGGTGCGGGCAAATTCCGAGGTGGTCAAGCTCAACGCCTTTCTTTCAAAATGGTCTCTAAATATCCAGTGACAATGACCATCCGCCATGAGCGAGTTAAATATCCTCCACGAGGCTTATTGGGTGGCAAGGCTGGTTCTCCTGGTTGCGATTATGTCAATGGGGAGCGTATTCCTGCCAAGAGTCGTATGGACTTAAAATACAAAGACGTCGTCACCTTCGACACAGCAGGCGGCGGAGGTATGGGTTTTCCGGAAGAGCGCTCTGAAGAGAAAATCATTCAAGATTTAGAGTCAGGTGCGGTGACAAAAGAAGCAGCGGAGCGCGATTATGCTTTTCAAGCGAAGGAGGGGCCTTTAGATGTCTGATGGGTACCGATTGGGAGTTGACATAGGCGGTACGTTTACCGACTTAGTTATGGTTGATTTGCGCAATGGAAAGCTTTTTGATGAGAAGGTATTGACCACTCCAGACGATCCCTCTTTGGGTGTGATTGAAGGAGTGAAAAAAATCCTTGCGACCAATAATATTCACGCTTCAAAGTTGCAGCATATTATTCATGGCACCACATTGGTCGCCAATGCCATTATTGAGCGTCGCGGTTCTAAGGTGGCCTTAATAACGTCTCAGGGATTTCGTGATATACAAGAGATAGGCACGGAGTCGCGTTACGATACCTATGATTTATTTATGGAAATGCCAGCACCATTGGTGACTCGCCGCTGGCGCTTCGAGGTTCCCGAGCGGATTGGCCCTGATGGACAGGTTATAACATTATTAAATGAATCAAGAGTCGTTGATGTGGCACGGGCTATTGCCACTAGTGATGTCGACGCTGTCGCTGTTTCTTTACTTCATAGCTATCAAAATCCAGATCATGAAAGGCGTATTCGCGAGATTTTGCAACGTGAGGCACCAGATATTATTGTCTGCATCTCTAGTGATGTCATGCCGGAAATTGGCGAGTACGAGCGCACATCCACCACCATCTGTAATGCTTATGTGTTGCCAACTTTTACTCGTTACTTGGCACGATTAACCAGCCGTTTTCACGAAATGGGTGTCAATAAAGACTTATATTTAATGCTTTCTGATGGCGGAACGGTACACAAATCAACAGCGGCAATGTATCCGATTAGGTTGGTTCATTCAGGTCCAGCCGGTGGGGTACAAGCAGCTGCCGCGATTAACAAAATTTTTGCTAATGGGGATAGTCAGGGCAATATTCTGTGTTTCGATATGGGCGGCACCACGGCAAAAGCGTGCCTGATAGAAGATGGAAAGCCTATGCATGCGAACGAATTTGAAGTTGCTCGGATTTTTAGGGGCAAAAAGGGCAGTGGCATACCGCTCAAAATTCCTGTGATAGATATGATAGAGATTGGTGCGGGGGGAGGCTCCATTGCACATTTAGATAATTTGGGCCTCATTCAGGTAGGCCCAGAAAGTGCTGGTGCTGATCCTGGTCCTGCTTGTTACGGCTTAGGTGGGCTGGGGGCTACTGTCACCGATGCTGATCTTATTCTTGGTTATCTTGCTGCGGATAACTTTTTGGGTGGTGATATACAGCTTGACATTGAAGCGTCAAGAGCAGTGGTTAAAAACACTATTGCAGACCCCCTAGGTCTGTCGGTAGTTGATGCAGCTTGGGCTATACATGAGACGGTGAATGAGAGTATGGCACAGGCTGCAGCCATTCATGCACTTGAAAAAGCCAAACGTATTACCGACTACACAATGATTCCTATTGGTGGTGCGGGCCCGGTGCACGCCTGCAATATTGCGCTCAAACTGAATTTATCACAGCTTATTTGCCCTCCAGGCGCTGGCGTTGCGTCTGCTTTAGGCTTTCTTGTGTCTCCCACTTCTTTTACAATTCTGCAAGGTGGTGTGGTCCCTCTGAGTCGGCTGAATTTTAAAATTATAAATAAACAAATTTTGGGCATGGAGGCGCAAGGACGGAAGTTAATTACAGAGGCAAGGGAGAGGAAAAGCGGTGTCAATGTCGAGATTCTCGCCTCAATGCGCTATATAGGTCAAGGTTATAACATAGAAGTGGGAATTTCTAAAAAAGCATTAATGTCGAAAAATATTGATGCAATACGACAACTATTTGAGGCCGTTTATCTCACTCAATTTGGACGAATAGAACCCCATATGGCCATTGAAATCGTGTCATGGCGTGTGGTGACTTCCGGACCTACGCCAGAGATTGATTTAGCTGTAGCGCGAACTGGAGTGCAATCTGATGATTTTAGCAAGGGGCACAGACAGATCTATTTTGGCCCCAAAAATGATTTTGTCTCTGCGCCGATTTATGAACGGTCTAAGATCAAAGTGGGGTGTGAATTTGAAGGATCTGCTATCTTTGAAGAGCGTGAGTCTACGGTTGTGGTGCCACCTGGATCGCATTCTTACGTCGATAAAGCCTTAAATCTCATTATCAATCTGCCCGCCAAAGGTGGGGTTGAATTAAGTTGATTATTGAGCAGTCTACTATTGAACCCAAAACCGTTGCTGAAACACTAGCACAGGCGTTTTATGATAATAATGTCACTCATATCTATGGAGTTCCCGGCGGTGGAAGCAGTTTACCCTTGATAGAAGCCGCCGCTCAACTGGGCATCAAGTTTGTACTCACTAGAACGGAGTGTGGGGCGATGATAATGGCCTCAGCAACAGCAGAGCTGACCGGTTCCATAGGTGTTGCCTTAACCACCAAAGGCCCAGGGGTTGCTAGTGCCGCTAATGGCGCCGCTTGCGCATTGCTTGATCGTGCTCCCGTTGTTTTGGTGACTGATGGCTTTACTGAACAACAGTCCGGTTTTATCACTCATCAGTTTATTGACCAAAAAGCTTTGTTAGCACCGGTTACTAAGGGCCACAGCAGGCTGGAAGACAATCAGGTGATGAGCGAGATAAATAGACTTATTAGTTTGGCTATGACTGCCCCCTGTGGCCCTGTGCATATTGAATTAACCGGCGCTACAGCAAAGAAAGAGGTGGTAGAGCCTCAGACTCAGATGGTAAGACCAGATTATCATTCGGCCATAGATAATTTAGACGCTTTTATCAATGCGCATGAATTCATTATTAAGGCTTCTCGGCCGGTAATTGTGGTTGGTTTAGAGGCGCGCAGTAGTGAGAACACAGAGACGACACGTCAGTTAATTGATCGCAGTGGCTATCCGGTCTTAACTACTTATAAAGCGAAAGGCGTTATCTCTGACTATCATCCGCAGTATGTAGGCATATTTACCGGTGGCACGGCGGAGTCAGCTTGCGTATCTCAGGCAGACCTAATAATTTTGATTGGTGTAGATCCTGTGGAATTTGTATTGCAAACGTGGCGCTATCAGGTTCCGATTATTGATATTTCGGTGGTTGAATACCCTGTGCATTATATGAAGCCAGATGTAGGTCTTTATGGCCCTATTAGTATTAATGTAAGTGCCTTATTGGGCAATATCTCAGTATGGCGTTCAGATTGGAAATTGCCTGCTATAGAGGCGTTACGCCACGACATGCATCATACCTTGCAGTGTCAGGTAGACCAGGGCATAGGACCACAGGACGTAGTTCAGGTTGCGCTGGAATCTGCCTTGGCGATGCAAGCTGTACACCAACAAACAAGACTGCCGCTGATTACCGTCGATGCTGGCGCCCATATGTTCTCGGTGATGGCTTTCTGGCCCTGTGACCAACCTCTTGATGTACTCATATCAAATGGCCTAGCTACGATGGCGTATGCGCTACCTGCGGCTATTGCTGCTGCTGTGAAAACACCTGATCGAATGGTTATGGCCTTTACCGGTGATGGGGGCTTGCTAATGTGTCTTGGTGAATTAAGCACTGCAGTTGAACAGGCCGTGCCCATTATCGTTATTGTATTTAACGACCAGTCACTATCGTTAATAGATATCAAGCAACAAGCCTCAGGCTTACCAAGCCGAGGAATGCGCTGGGAGACACCAAACTTCAGTCAGGTCATGGAGGGTCTGGGCGGCCAGGGTTACCAAGTGAAAAACCTACAGCAATATCGACAGGCACTAGATGAGGCATTGGAGGCTGGCAAGCCTGCACTCATTGACGTATTGTTTAACCCAGAAGGATATGGCCCGCAATTAAAAGCACTGCGAGGCTGATTGAGAAGTACTGATAATAGAAATAACCATGGTTTTCAGGAGAAAGAGATAATGAGTATCGATACTGACTCTGCAAGTAGTTTTCAACTGCCACCAGAGGTGTTGGAAATTTGTGAGCTTGCTGAAGCCATCGTCAGCAAAGAACTCATGCCTCTGGAGGCTGAGTTTCTGACTTCACCAAATCATGCTTTTGGTATTAAAGAAACGCTTAATCTGCAGGCAGTGTTTGGCCAGAACACTCTTGATCATTTAATGAAAATAGCCAAGGACACTGAGTTATGGGCTTTAATGATTCCCGAGGAATTCGGTGGTGCTGGACTCTCTATGTTGAGTAAGGTGGCTATTTTAGAGCGGTTTTATTATACCGCCGTACCTTTTCCCTTTGCTAACGTACCCAATATTCTCTATGACTGTAAAGGCGAGCAAATTGAAAAATATTTAAATCCAATTATGAGTGGAGAAAAAACCACCTGTTTTGCGCAAACTGAGCCAAATGCAGGTTCTGATCCCGGTGGGATGATGCAAACCAAGGCGGTTAAAGATGGCGATGACTGGATTATAAATGGCACCAAAATGTGGATTTCCATGGCGGCTGAGAGTGATGTAATGATGGTTCAGGTAGTTACAGACGCTGAAAAACGCCAGCGTGGTGGTATTACCATGTTCCTTGTCGAGCGCAACAATCCAGGCGTTAAAGTAGAAGAACCTGGAATCATGACCTGGCTTGGACCGCGAGCGGCTCAGTACATTGTTCACTTTGATGATTGCCGAGTATCCCAAGACGCCATCTTAGGTGACCTGGGTAATGGGTTTCGACTGGGGCAACGGTGGCTGACCATCCATGATCGCTTACTTAGAGGGCCATTCGCCCTGGGCAAGATGCAGCGTGCACTTGATATGTGTATCGCCTGGTCTAAGCAGCGACATACCTTTGGTAAGCCTCTTGCTGACCGACAAGCCATTCAGTGGAAGTTGGTCGATATGTATATCGATATTCAGGCCTTACGTGCATTGACCTATCAGATGGCGGCACGCTATGACGACGGTGAAGATATTAGAGTGGAAGCTGGTTTGATAAAATTAACATCGATGGATTGGGGAGCTCGCTGTTTAGATCATGGGATCCAAATCCATGGTGCCATGGGTGAGTCTCTTGAATTGCCTTTGACATTATTTTATCGCTATCTTCGCCATGGGCAGATTGGCGGTGGGACCAGCGAAATTCAGCGGATACAGATCGCTCGAAAATTACTAAAAGATTGACTAGCTTACAAATTATAAAAAATATGGACTGAGCTAATAAACGGAGAGAGAAAACACTAAGAGGAAGAATTATGAATGATTTTACACCAGCCACCGCAGCGCCTGAGGAAGAGTATGATTCACCCACCTATGCTTGGTACGTGGTCACAATCTTATTATTGGCCTATGTTACCTCGTTTCTTGACCGGACTATTTTGACCCTGTTAGTGGAACCGATTCGGGCAAGTCTCAACATTAGCGATCTGCAATTAAGTCTTCTTCATGGGTTTGCTTTCGCGGTCTTTTATGTTGCCCTTGGCATACCTATTGCGCGTTATGCCGATTCCCACAAACGAGTGAGATTAATTTCCGGGGGCGTATTGGTCTGGAGCCTTATGACCGCATTCTGTGGATTAGCGAGAAACTTTACTCATATGTTCTTGGCGCGAGTTGGCGTAGGTATAGGAGAGGCAACTCTCTCTCCAGCGGCTTACTCGATAATTAGTGATTACTTTCCAGTGGAAAAACGCCCGAGGGCATTTAGTGTTTACCAAACTGGCATTTATGTGGGTATGGGGCTGGCAATGATTATCGGTGGCTATGTTATTGCTGTGGTGCCCTCTGTGGATATGCCATTTTATGGCCATATGGAACCCTGGCAAGTGGTATTTCTTCTAGTTGGGTTACCAGGCCTGTTAATATTTTTCTTATTACGCACAATTCGAGAACCTCAACGAAAAGGCATGATGGTAAATGCTGAGGGCAATACAGACGTTTCATTTAGGGAAGTATTAGCGTTTATAGGTGCGCGACGAGGAGCTTACGGTTGTGTGATAGGGGGTGTGGCGGCCAAGAGCTTAGCGTTCTACGGTGTGGCGGCTTGGTTACCAACATACTTTATGCGTACTTTTGGCTGGGACGCCCAAACTATCGGTCTTTGGTATGGTCTAGCCAGCATTGTCTTTGGCGTGATCGGTATCAATACCGGTTCTAGTGTGAGTGTTTGGCTGCGAAATCGTGGTTATAGTGATGCTAATTTACGCATTTGCTTGGGTGCTGAAGCCTGCTTAATCCCCATAGGTATATTGGCATCTTTAATGCCCACACCAGAATTATCGATGCTGTTCTATTGCGGGTTTATTTTCTTTGCCAGTTTCTCAGTAGGATGCCAGGCAGCAGCCCTTCAAGAGATTACGCCGAATCAACTGCGCGCTCAGGTGTCGGCGATTTATCTCTTTGTCACTAACATGGTTGGCATAGGCTTTGGACCCACATTCATTGCCTTTTTCACAGATGTGGTATTCAAAAATGATGCATTGGTTGGTTATTCTATGTCAATTGCCGTGGCTTTTGCCTGCCCTATAGGCGTGTTTTTATTTTGGCGGGGGTTGAAGCCTTATCGCGATTGTTTGGCTTTAGCTAAGCAAAATTACGCTGCCCCAAGTTAATGTTGAGTTAATATAAGTTTTCACAGGAGCAAAAAATGCATACCTATCAACTGTATATTAATGGCCAGTGGTGTGATTCAGCGTCGGGCAACTGGTTTGATAGTATGGATCCCTATACAGGTGAATGTTGGGCATCAATACCTCAGGGCAATTCCGCTGATGTTGAAGCGGCAGTAGATGCAGCCCACAAAGCATTTGAGAACGAAACATGGCGAGGACTAACCGCTACTGCTCGTGGAAAAATGGTTAAAAAATTCGGACATGTTTTGTTAGATAACGCTGAAAAACTAGCCGCCATTGAGGTACGTGACAACGGAAAATTGTATACCGAAGTGGTAAATCAGTGTCGCTATATGACCGAATGGTTTGAATATTATGGTGGCCTTGCTGACAAAGTGGAAGGAACTGTTCCCCCGATCGATAAGCCTAATGTACTTAACTATACTCGGTACGAGCCTCTTGGGGTCTGCGCCTGCATAACGCCTTGGAATTCACCACTTTTATTATTGGCGTGGAAGTTGGCACCGGCCTTAGCAGCGGGTAACACTGTGGTTATTAAACCGTCTCATTACACTTCTGCATCAACCTTGGAGCTTGCGAAGTTGTCAGAGTTGGCTGGGTTCCCTCCAGGAGTGATCAATGTGGTGACCGGATATTCCTCAGAGGTGGGACAGCCTTTAGTCGCTCACAAGAAGGTCAGGAAAATTGCTTTCACTGGTGGCGAGGAAGGTGGGCGACATGTCAATATTTCCGGGGCTGCGGATTTCAAAAAAGTCACCTTAGAATTGGGTGGGAAATCAGCCAATATCGTTTTTGACGATGCAGATTTAGATCAGGCAGTTAATGGTGCTGTTTCTGGTATTTTTGCTGCCAGCGGGCAGACCTGTGTTGCTGGATCAAGGCTATTGCTGCAAGACAGTATTCACGATGCATTTCTTGAGCGCTTGGTTGATCTGGCCAAAACCGCGCAACTTGGCAATCCAATGTCTGAAGATACTCAAATTGCTCCTATTGCTAACGAGCTCCAATACCGAAAAATTTTAGAGTACATAGATATAGCTAAAGCCGAAGGGGCAAGGTGCGTTTTGGGTGGTGGAGCTGGGACTGCAACCGGTAAACACCAAGGATTATTTGTGCTGCCGACTATTTTTGCCGATGTCCATAACAGTATGCGTATTGCCCAAGAAGAGGTATTTGGCCCAGTTCTGTCAGTGATTCGGTTTAAGGATGAAGCTGAGGCCATTTCTATCGCCAATGATGTCGATTATGGATTGGCGGCGGGTGTTTGGACTAAAAGCCTTAATCGGGCGATTAACGTATCTGAGCGCCTGCAGGCGGGAACGATCTGGGTGAATACCTATAGGTCTACCAGCTACACAACACCCTTTGGTGGTTATAAGTCGAGTGGTTTAGGTCGAGAAAACGGACAACAAGCAATTAAAGAATACCTTCAGGTGAAGAGTGTGTGGCTGCACACAGGTGAGGCCACTGAGAACCCTTACGCTCGACGTTAAGAGAGATTAAAGGTCAACGAGTACTCTTAAAGACTGGTCAGGAACTTAAAAGAAAGAAGCAGTCAAGAAGGGATGATTAATAGGAGAGACTCATGAACATTATTAAACTAAAAAACGGCATAGTAACTGCCATACTTCTAGCTTTGGCGCTGACTAATTTATCCTGCTCAAAGGCTACCTCAGAGTATGGTCAGCTTTCGGGCATGGTCAATGGGACTGACGTTGATGTACTGCCTGTAGTTTATGCATATAACACTGATAAAGATGTGGGCTACACCGTATTTGTTGTTGACGGTGAATATCGCGCTAATCATATGATTAGCGGCAACTATGATGTGACATTAAGACCGGCTATTGGCCAGTTAAAAAGTTTTAGCTCTCAAACTGTTAGTTTTTTCATCGACAAAGGCGATCATGCGGAGGCCGATTTTACTATTACGGATATAGAAACGGCACCTAATTATGTTGGTGGAATGGATTACCCTGATGCACAGATTCTTCCCTATGACGAGATATACCCACCGGGTCCTGGACGAGATATTTTCGAAAGAACCTGTCATGGTTGCCATACGGCTAACTTTTATTCTTATAACGTCGTACGGTCTTATTCTGGTGGACGAGTTCCAAAAAATAAAGACGCTTGGGCTATAACAGTTGACCGCATGCATAAAGGTACCGCTTTCGGTGCTCGAGGCAAGACATCCATGTTTGACCCAAAATATTTACCGCCTGAAGATCGCGATATATTAGTTGATTATCTCGCGGATAATTTTGGTGCTGAGGCGCCACCCAAGGTGATACAACTAGAGGTGGAGCCCGAATTGGACTTGGCTGCACTAAAGTCTGCCATGTTTGTTGAGTATATTTATCGAGAACCAGAAGGTAAATATTCATTATTTCCTTGGCCTCACCAAGTCGATTTTGATCTTGATGGAAATGTTTGGCTAGCCTACACCCAATGTTGCATTGTCAAATTTGATCCACGTACGGGTGAGCAAACTGTGTTTGAAGATCATGGAGGTGGCCACGGTATTGCAGTCGATCAAACCGATGGTTCAGTTTGGTATTCGGGTGACATAGTGCGGCATTTAGATCCTGAAACTGGTCTTGTTGATCACTGGAAAGCGCCAGGGAACAGCTACTTAGGCAGTAACACGCAGATTTTTGACTCTAAGGGAAATCTTTGGTTGTCTCTTCTAGGAGCCGGAGCTCTAGGTAAATGGGAGCGAGCAACAGATACTATCAAATACTGGAATGTCCCTGTTATGCGCAGTCGGCCCTACGGCATTGTTATGGATCATAATGACAAAGTCTGGTTTGCTGATTACCATAATAATGGGGTGACTCGATTTGATCCTGATACGGAAGAATTTAAACACTTTAATCTCATCAAGACCCACAATGTAACGGCTATTAGACGTTTAGGTGCCGACTCAAAAAATATGATTTGGGCAGGTACCTGGGGTAACTTGGCATTTAACAATTCGAGTTTGTACAAGTTGAATCCCGAAACTGAAGAAGTTACAGAGTATCCATCGGGTATTCCCTATGGCGCTATTTATAATGCTGAAGCTGACAACCAAGATAATATTTGGATTGCTCCAGACAACTATGTTTCGAAATTTGATCAAGTAACTAATAAATTTACCCACTACCCAATGCCTACTCGATCTGACAGTTTAAAAACTACCATAACCCGAGATGGCGGTGTTTGGTTTATTTATCGTAATGCTGGGAAATATGCTGGTTATGGTGGCAGCGCAGTGGTCTTATACCCCGATATGAATAAGATCAAAACCTTGGCCGCATTCCATGATGAAAATAGCGCGGGATATGCGCTTAGTAGGTATCAGGGACCGCCATCTCCTAAAGCTAAAGGTATTGATCGCCCCGTCGCTCTTGGCGCTCAGAACGTAGACGAATATAAAATATTTGCTTTGGCAAATGGACTGATAGAGAAAGAGGATCAAACTTTAACAGAGGAAAATCCGGAATGATTGACTTATTTAGCTGGTTATATCAAATAAATTGACGACCCTATATTTGATAGTTTGTGACTAAAACCTATACACCTTTAAAATTCAGCTCCACCATAAGGTATAGGAGTAGCAAGTCTAAAATCTCTAATGGACGGGTAGGGAGATATTATGATGATTAGATCATTGAGTAATGGTCTTGAAGTACTGATCTTTTTAAATAGACGAGACAGTGCTAGTGCAGGTGAACTATCTCAGACATTGGGCATACCAAGGGCCACGGTATACAGAATACTAAGCACATTGGACGAAAAAGGTTTTGTATACAAGCACCCAGATGATCATCGCTACCATATGACACCAAAAGTTAAAGCCTTGAGTGATGGTTACAGTGAGGACGATCAACTCGCCACTCTAAGCAGACCGTATTTACTGAATGTCACGAAGATTTTACGATGGCCAGTTGCTCTTGCCGTCATATCGGGGGTGGAGCTAATTTTACGCGACAATACGGACAAGGTTAGTCCCTTAGCCATAGAGCATTTTAGTAACGGCTATCCTGTCCCTATCCTTGGATGCGCATCTGGACCATGTATTTTGGCTCATCTAAGTCTCACCAAACAGCGTGATATTCTAAATGTCTTACATGACATGGATCGTTTGCGAGAGCAAACCAATGAATCGGTAGAGAAAATAATCAGGTCGCTGAAAATAATAAGACAGCAGGGTTACTCCATGCATAGACGGCAGAGAAATAAATCCTATGTTGGGTATATGCGAATCTCTGATTTGACATCCCTTTCGGTACCAATTATTAAAAAAAGTAAACAAATTATTGGGGCAATGACCATTCGCTATGCAACTTCAGCGCTATCTAAAGAAAAAGCCCTGCACGACTTTATGCCAGTAATGGTGAAAGCGGTGTCGGATATCATTGAGCAAGTAATGGCTAATCAAAAACGACTGAGCAAGAAAATATCGTTCTAAATTAAGGTGCGCCACTCTTTGTGATCTGCGTTGGGATCGCGAACTATGGTAAAGTAATCTTGCCTGATATTGTCTGTGATTGGCCCGATATTACCGTCACCTAGACTCAAGTGATCAATGGATGTAACTGGAATAATTTCTTGTCCTGTACCGCACAAAAAAGCTTCATCTGCAAAGTATAGTTCGCTGCGATCGATACTCCGCTGCTCAACCTGATTTCCTGTTATTTCTTGGTAGCGAGTGATAATAGTATCCCGAGTGATACCCTCTAAAATATTACTTGAGCATGAAGGTGTAATCAGTTTTCCATCTCGAACCATGAAAAAGCAGGCGATGGGTGCCTCAGATACATAGTCATCTGGAGTGAGCATTAAAGCCCCATCATAACCATTCAATTTTGCCTCATGTACGGCTAATCGAGCGTTATGATAATTCGCTGTCGCTTTGATTCTGGGTGGGCTTGCATTATCAGATAGTCGCCTCCATGAACTTACCCCTAGACTCATTCCATGCTCAGAAAATACACTTTTTTTTCTAGGCGTCACCGCCGCGGTAAATCCGACAGGACCTGTGGTCTCTAACAATCCTTGACCTTCAATATAAACTAAGAGCCTGATGTAGACATCAGAGTCGGGTTTGTTTGCTCTTATCAAATTTGTTAAACATTCAGTCAAATATTGGCTGTCATAGGTATCCTCAAATCGCATCACCTTCATACCCACTTTTAGCCGTTTTAAGTGTTCTTCTACACGGAATAGGGAGAACTGATTGGTGTCTGGCGCATGATAGGCACGCAACCCCTCAAAAACAGTTGTGGCATATGTCACAGCGAGAGATAAGGGATGTATGTGAGCGTCTGCAAATGGCATGAGTTCTCCATTCATCATAATAATGTCACTTTTCCACATTGGCTCAGCCTCCATTACTCCCGAACGATGCCATCAGCAACAAGACGATTGATGGTTTCTTAACTGTCATCTAATTAGTTTAACTCCAAGGTGTCGCTGGTAATTATCGTGCTTAATTTCTGCATATTTTCTAGGCTACGCTGATGATCTTTATCATTGGCAGCGATACAGCAATCAGAGATTATGGTTACCACAAAATCTCGGTCATGAGCTTCTCTTGCAGTTGACTCAACTACCATGTCAGTGGCTACTCCGATCAAGAATAGCTCATTAATACCCATGGTTTTGAGTGTGAGATTCAATGCCGTGCCATAGAAGGCGCCGACTCGATGTTTGGTGATAATCAACTCATCTGGAAATGGGGCCACTTCAGATAAAAATTCGGTGCCCCAGCTATCTAACTTGAAGGCTCCAAAGTTATGGGCCTGTCCCATGAGTGGAGAGGTTTTTGGCTGTTCTGCATAGCTGGCTGAGAAACCTACACGAATATGTAGTACGGGAAAACCAGCTTGCCTAAATTTTGACTGAGTTTGTGCTGCTCGCATAAGGCATTCGTGAGTTTGATTAAATGCGGCATATCCTTTGCCCGCTACCTTACCTTCTGGGTGCACGATATCATTTTCAAAATCAAGGCAAAGAAGTGCTTTCATAGAGTATTTTCCTTGATTGAACGTGGTTTTTAGAGCGGTTATTGATGCCTGCAAATTGCACAATTTCTGTCCTAATCATAGGAGTAAGTGTTACAAGAGCAAGCTCAACAGGATGCTTGCCTCAATAATGGACAAAGCTATACCCATGGATTGCCCACTATTGAGACATTTTTGGTATTGCGGTTGATCGCCGCAGAGGTTAGTTAATCCTAGAGTATTAAATAGGTGTATATTGATTTTTGACATGACCTAAATAACTACTTTAGGAGCCTACGCGGATGAATAAGACGCTACGATTATCACTCACATTAGTATGGGTTTCTGCTGGATTATTTACTAATCCGGTATACAGCGATGAAACTAGATTCGGACGAGTGCCCGGGACCGCGGTAATGTCGGGCAGTGTTTCAGGACCAAAGAAATTTACTGCGGCCAAGGTATATGCTAAAAATTTAGACAAAAATATGCTTTATATGGTGTATACCAATAAGGGCCAATATCGGATGCCCAACCTGATGGTTGGCGCTTATGAGATTTGGTCAGAGCATGAGGCACTGCGTTCAGAGCACAGTTGGGTGAGAATTGAGGCACGCACCAAGATAGCTGCTGATTTTACTCTCAAAACAGGTCCAGCGGATCCATTGACCTTAAAAACGCGAAATACGAAAACAGGCAATGCGGTCTCCTACGATGAGTTGTATCCGCCCGGAGTTGGACGAGATATAGCTGAGAGAACCTGTATGGCCTGTCATGGTCAAATGCATTTGCCATCTTACAAAATGAATAAGGTGGGATGGAACGCGATGATAGATTTGATGCTAGACCCCAATGCAAGGCGCGGTGCAATGATTCAAGAGGGATCTGGTGTAGGGAACATAACTGATGAGGAAAGAGATCTATTATCAGATTATCTGGCGGATAATTTTGGCCCTGACAGTCAGGATCGAATATTGATTTCTGAGGCTGAATACCCTCTGGATGAAGCTGAATTGTCAAAAGGTTTATTTGTAGAATTTATGCTGCCCTTGGCCCCCAGTACTGATCTTTCACTCAGATCAAGAGCGGAAGCCGGTAAGCATAGAATTCTGGAACCTCACATCGATAATGACGGTAATATTTGGGGTACCAATAGCTTTATTGGCGTCAGCAAGCTAGATCCGCGGACCGCTGAATATTCTCATTATCCTTTTGGTATCGACAGAGTTAATGGAAACCCCTACATTCAAGCACACGGAATGACTATTGATTCAAGCGATAATGTATTTTGGATCGAATTTTATGGAAAGCACGTGGGTCGTCTAAATCCGAGAACTGGCCAGATGGACCGTTTCCCTATGGATCCAGAAGGAAAGGTATACAACATTCAGGGACACACTCCAGACTTGGATTCTAAACAGAATGTTTGGTTTACAGTGATTACTGGTAATAAGATGGGCGTTTGGGATCGTAAAACAGAAAAAGTCAGTTTATATGAGATCCCCACGCCTAATTCATTTCCATACGGCATTGATATTGATCAACAGGATAATGTTTATTTCGCTGAGTTATTTGGTTGTAAAGTGGGCGTCATCAACGCAAATACCAAGCAGTTTAAAGAATATCCAGCACTCGCCAGTCCCTGCTCCATGAATCGGGTTATGGTGGATAAAGAAGGTATTGTCTGGTACTCATTAGTCCGCTCTGGATTGCTTGGGCGTTTAGACCCCAAGACTGGCAAACAAAAAGAATATCCAGTTTTACCTTTCCGCAAAGATAGGACAGTACCCTTGTCCAATCCCTATGGAATTATGGCTGATCATAAAAATAAAGTCTGGTTCGGAGATCAAGGGCTTGGCGGCGCACTGATCAAGTTTGACCCGGACACGGAAAAATTTTCTTACTATCCCTTGCCTAGGAAAACAGATAACCCCAATATCGATATTACAGGCAAAGGCGCAATTGTTTATACCAGCAGATCTAGCCGTCAAGCGGCTATTGGTATTTTTTATCCCGACGTTACGCAGATGACGTCCTATGCAGTTTTTCGTTAGTGAAATAAGCGCAAGTTGTGGCAGCTTTGTGTATAACAGGGTTGTCACTTTATGAATGATTTTAGTGAATTCAGATGTGGGTTTAAGCCACTGTTTGGTGCCTTAGTTGGCGCCGGGTGCGGTATTACCTCGATCATGTTTTACACCCATGGGACCTTTGTAGTGTCCATTTCAGAGAATACTGAGTGGTCTCGAGGCGAGGTTCAATTTGCCTTTACCATTATGAGTTTAATGGCACTTTTTACTGCACCGTCGGTCGGTTGGGTGGTTGATCGTTTTGGTCCACGCAGTGTCGCTCTGGTGTCTTTAGTTGGTTTTTTTATTGGCTGTTTAACACTTTCGCTGAACGGTACAAGTCTTATCTACTACTATGTTGGTTGGGGAGTATTGGCTGTTTTAGGTGCTGGAACCTTGCCTATTACCTGGACCACACTAATCAATCAATGGTTCACTATAAATCGAGGCCTAGCATTAGGCATTACCTTATCAGGGACTGGCATAGCAGCTAGTGTAGCCCCTAGTTATGTCAGCTGGTTAATTACCCAATATGATTGGCAAACAGCTTATTTACTGCTTGGGGCAACGTCGACTGCCATAGCTTTACCCATTGTTTACTTATTCTTTCATTATCCCACTACAGCGACTAAAACGAACTCTGATCAGGGTAATACACCTGATTTATCTGAAATCGGCCTAAGCTTAAAGGAAGCCGTATCAGGTTATAAGTTTTGGATTCTTTCGATAAGCATCATTTGCGTATCTGGGAGTATTGCAGGACTTATTACCAATATTGTTCCTCTGTTAACGGATAGGTCGTTATCAATGATTGAGGCCTCAGGATACACTGGATTAATTGGCGTTAGCGTCATTATAGGTAGATTAGGCATTGGTTATCTTATGGACCGCATTTGGGCTCCGCTGATTGCAGCAATTTTTCTTACCCTCCCTGCCATTGGAGCAATGATGTTGGTGAATATTGAATTACAACCGCTATTATTAAGCATTTCGATCATCTTAATTGGATTGGCCGCTGGTGCTGAGATTGATCTCTTTGCTTATCTCTCCAGTCGTTATTTCGGGCTGAAGAACTACGGTGTTATTTATGGCATCGTATTTATGATTTTTTCTGTTTCAGCAGGCATTGCACCTGCTGTTTTCGGATTCAGTTTTGATCGGTATGGCAGCTATGACTTTATATTTTCTGTTGCTGCAATACTTTCTTTAACGGGTGGTTTATCAATGTTGTTGTTGGGAGCATACCCCCAATTTGATTTATCAACCGATAACATTGAGTTGGAGGTTTGATATGAAACGATTATTTTTCACTATCTCAGTTACAGTATTTCTGATGGCATCATCTGTTTATCGTGCGGACGATACTTGTATCGCCGGTGATTGTGTTAGTGGCGTTGGCACAATGCGTTATGGTGATGGTTCTGAGTATATTGGACAGTGGAAAGAAGGAAAAAGACACGGTAAAGGGACAGAAATTCGTTACAACGGAGGTATTATCACTGGTTACTATGCTAATGATCGTCCCCATGGTTATGGCACCTACACTTTTTTAAATAATGCTAAATATGCCATTGATTGGACTGGCGATGAGGAGCAACTATTGGGCTCCTACGCCTATTCTCCTGGTGGTAAATATGTCGGAGAGCATGATAATCGAGAACATGGCCATGGTACGGTTATGTACAACGATGGCGGTACTTATATAGGCGGTTATGATCACGGAAATAAACAGGGTAAAGGAACTTTCGTATATCCTGGTGGCGGTATCTATCATGGTGATTGGTGGGCTGGAAAACCTCACGGCATCGGAACATTTGTCCAGGTTAATGGAGATGTTTTCTATGGCGAGTGGGAGGATGGCATGCCTCAGGGACACGGCATATTGACCCATGCCGACAACAGTACTAAAGAGGGAACTTGGCGTAGAGGCCAATTTATTGGCACCTTGTCAACAACCAAAAACCGGACGGATTAAATTTTACTGGCTGTATACTCTTGCTTACATGGTTAGGTTGTGGTTGTCACAGGGGGTGTTTGAAGGGCAACAATTCGTACCATATTAACAACAGCCTGAATAGTCTCAGTCTGGTGGGACTATTGAGTACTGTTACCAAATTCGTATTTTTGAACATTGGCCTTTTGGTGTTTTCGCGCATAGAACAGAGTTATGCGATTTAGGCGTTCAATATTGAATCTTATGTTCACTGGCTACTGGTCATATTATTGTATGATTTTCTCTACTACTGGTTTTACCGCATTAGCCATGAGCGTCAATAATTTTGGGGTTCTCATGTTGTTCATTACCAGAGTGAAGACTACAATCTCAGCACTGCTCTGCGTTAAACCAGCAATAGTTTTCTCAACACCTGGGTGTTTTTTATTCTAATGAACCTGTAAATTAATAAGATGACTTGGTTTGATAAATCTGATGCGGACCAAAGGTAGCCACCTAAATGCCTCTTTTCCAGATCTTTAAGCGTTTAACTTGTAACTGCAGTAAGTCATGACGGATTCAAATTCGATTGTTATCTGTGGAGCGGGACCTGCTGGCTCGGTATTAGCTTTGTTCCTAGCTCAGCGAGGCATCTCTATTATCTTGCTAGAGAAATCAAAGAGCCTACCCATCGATTTGCGAGCTTCAACATTTCATCCACCATCCCTTGAGATGATCGCTGAGCTCGGTGATGGTGTTATAGAAGAGATTTTAACCAAAGGACTTATTGCAGATCGCTATCAGTACCGAGAACGTTGCAGTGATGAGGTGGCCTGTTTTGAAATGAAATTATTAGCTGAAGAAACGGCTTACCCTTTTCGTCTTCAGCTTGAGCAATATGAACTGACCCGAGCGATTGGGAAAAGGTTGCAACATTATGCCAATGCCGAAGTGCGTTTTGGCCATGAGTTGATCGGATTTGACCAATATCCTGATCATATAAAGGTAAATGTTAAGTCTGAATTAGGCGATCAAATTATCAATACACCGTTTCTCATTGGAGCTGATGGTGCACAGAGCAAGGTGCGGAAAGCCAGTGGCATTGGTTATTCCGGATTTACTTATGATGAAAAATTCTTGGTAGTCAGCACACCCTTCCCCTTTGAGCAAGTATTTGAGGATTTGTCATGGGTCAACTATATAGCTGATCCGGATGAGTGGTGTGTTGTGCTGCGCACGGAAAAGATTTGGCGGGTTCTTTTCCCTACCGAACCGAACGCTGACGAAGAAACATTACTATCCAATCAATTTATTCAGCGCCGTCTACATCATCTTTATGACAAATCCGGTGATTATAAGGTGGTCCACCGCACCCTCTATGACGTGAACCAAAGGGTGGCGGAGAGTTATTACAAGGGACGTATTGTGCTAGTTGGAGATGCCTGTCATATCAATAATCCTCTTGGTGGTATGGGTATGAATGGAGGTATTCATGATGCCTATAATTTGGGTAAAAAGTTATTTGATATTCTTAGAGGCGGTAGTGATTACGTTGAAAAATTTGAACATTACAATCGTCAGCGGCGGGATTTAGCTATGAGTTTTATACAGCAATATACCATTGATAATAAAAAATTAATGGAGGCTACTGATAAGCAGATCCAAATCGATCGTCAGAGGTTCTTGATGGCCACTGCGGCTGATCCAGTGCAAGCAAAGCAGTTTCTGATGGAGCGAGCAATGATTACCTGTCTGCGCGAAAGTGAGGCAATCTTGTAATAATTTTTTGAACATTAGGAGTGAAATATGGGATTTAGAAAAAATCAATTAGATCTTTCAAAGACTCGAGAGCGAAGTCAGAAAACGGATGGCCATCAAGATAATTACGTTGGTCATAGAGCGAAGATTGGCGTAGTTATCCCATCAACTAATACCTCGGTAGAGTATGACTGTCAGCGCATTATTCCCCGCGGTGTTACCTGGCATACTACACGCTTTATGATCGAGCATACTGATCTAAGCAGTGATGAAAAATTCATGAAATTCTTGGATGCTCTTAGAGCCACCATAGGGTCATCGATTGAGAATTTGATGACCTGCAAACCAGATCACGTAATGATGGGTATGTCCGCGGAGACTTTTTGGGGTGGAGTAAAAGGGAATGATGGCTTTGTCGATCAAATTCACGAGGCTGTGGGAGAGACTATAGGACTGACAACGGGTGCTAATTCTGTTATCGCTGCTCTTGAGGCCCTGGGTGTTGTTGGTGACATGAATACCAATATTGCGGTGATGACTCCTTATCAGCCAATTGGAGATAAGAATGTACGTTTGTTTTTTGAGGATTCAGGTTATCAGGTAAAGCAGCTAGTAGGTTTACGCTGTGAGAATGCTGGTGATGCTATTGCGTTAATTCCAGATCACCAAGTCATTGATATTGTGCGACAGATTGATGGTGACAATATTGATGCCATTGTTCAGGTTGGGACGAATTTATCTACATCTGGGATTTTTCCAGTGATTGAAAAGATGATCGGTAAACCTATGTTGCCAATTAATGTTGCCTCTGTTTGGCATGCATTGAGAAGCTGTGGTATCGACGAACGATATGATCACCTGGGACGTCTTTTTGAGGAGCACTAGCTGCTAAAAAAGGCAGTTCACAATGGAATTGATTGACCAGGGGTACTTATTCTTAACCAAGGAGGTGTATTACTAATGAGTTTTTATTTTGATTACAGTCCTATTTCTCAACGACAGCCAATGCAGTGGCCTGGAGGTAAAAGAGTCGCTTTGATTATTTCCCTGAATCTAGAAACTTGGGATATGACCAAGGATACAGAGCAAGTTTACTATGCAGGTGGTCCAGCAGTTCTACCGGATGTCCTACCGGGAAATAAAGTAGATATGCCCAATTGGACATGGCGCGAATATGGGCAGCGAGTTGGTGTTTGGCGACTATTTGATATGTTTGATAAATGTCAGATAGTGCCAGGAGTCACTATCAATGCACTCACAGCCTTGCGCAGGAGGCCCATGCTGGATCGAGCCCTGGCGATGGGCTGCGAAGTTACGGCACATAATTATGAGCAGGGAGAATTGCTTTCAGATTATGCGTTTGAGCCGGATAAAGAGCGTGAGGTAATTCTCAACACGTTAAAGATATTTGAACAGCATGTGGGCAAAAAAGCTAAAGGTTGGTTGTCATCGTCTATGCGTGGAACTGAGAAAACACCCGGCATTCTGGCACGTGAAGGCCTCATTTATTACTGTGATTTAATGAATGATGATCAACCCTATATTGTTAACACAGAGCATGGGCCTATCGTTTCGACTCCCTATAGCAATGAAATTAATGATTTCACTATTCTTACACGCCGAGGTCATACCACCGATGAGTTCCGCGATATCTTAATTGAAGAGTTAAATGTCTTATACCAAGAGGGCGAAGTTCACTGTCGGATGATGAATGTTGGTTTACACCCTCATGTCTCTGGGCGCGCATATAGAGTCCGCGCAATAGAGGAGTTTTTAACGTATGCCAAAAGTTTACCTGATGTTTGGTTTGCGACCCGAGAGGAGATAGCAACTTGGTACTTAGCAAATCACCATGCCCATATTGCTGATCAGATAAAAGGTACTGGACCATGAGTCATGGTCAGACGTTAAAACAGCTGTTATTACAAAAACAAGTATTGTTGGTACCCGGTGTATATGACGGACTTTCAACAAGACTGATTGAGGAAGCTGGGTTTGCTCTTAGTAAATATTTAGGCCCTGAATCACCTAAAGCAAAGGGTATTGATAGGATTGTTGTCTCAGGTGCACAAAATGCAGAAGCTTTTGAAACCTTTGCAAAAGATCACGGCTTAATTGATATTAAAACTGCTTCTCCGACTGTTGAAAATCCAGAATAATCTATTGTTATCAATGAAAAGTAATAATATTGTATATTAATACTGGTAAAACAGTAATTTATGATAATAAACTTTAATATATCTCTATATCTGATTGATATATATTATATTTATTATTTTATCTGTAATATTTACTCAAACATAGTTGAGTTTTGTTTTTTGCTACGAATGGAGTAGAGATGTTATGTCAACAGTTATGGTAACAGGTGCTAACAGAGGAATAGGTTACGAACATGTTGCTCAATACGCTCAGAAGAAATGGAAAGTCATCGCCTGTGCGAGACAACCAGAAAAAGCAATAGAGTTATTGCAACTACAAGACAAATATGGA
>Ga0209554_1000666_pt1 | contig 28596 bp, 23 predicted proteins | sample MarorgKNORR_S2LV_5_FD_188221 | JGI IMG/M metagenome (GOLD analysis project Ga0209554, IMG submission 188221) | Marine microbial communities from the Southern Atlantic Ocean, analyzing organic carbon cycling - Bottom_A/KNORR_S2/LV (SPAdes) (version 2) | ecosystem: Environmental > Aquatic > Marine... | reverse complement strand
CACGCACAATTTTGCGGCTGTGGTGGAATTGGTAGACACGCTAGACTTAGGATCTAGTGCCGAAAGGTGTGGGGGTTCGACTCCCTTCAGCCGTACAAAATAAAATAGTTATATAGTTAAAAATTAGCTATTTAACGATTTTTATATTTAATAATACCCCTAAAAACACCCCTGTATTTAATTTTGAACTGCTTTTGGATAAGTAGTTGGAGATTCTAAATGTTAGACTACTGTGTTCTTACAAGATATGCTAACATTTTCAATACCGCTAATATAAACATTTAAGAATAGATAGGTTTAAAAAAAAGGCTGTGATTTTGAGATTCTGTCTAAAAAGTCAGGGGTATATTGAGAAAATCACTTATTTTGCCTTGTAGGACTGGGGGTCTTCTTTTAGACCTTTATATATTATGAATATTTGTGATGACTTAAAAATCATTAAAAATTAAATAATTCTTTATTCGATATATCGAATGCATTTGAAATTGCTTTTTTTTAGGATTGTTGGAGAAAACAAAGGTTTCTATTTCAGTAAAGAAAATTTATTTAATGAAACAATTTTAATATCTGCTTTTAATTCTACATTAAAAGGGTAATTATAAAGAGTTTTTTTTAATCCCCATTAAAAATCATTAATTTTGTAACATCATTACGAACCCCCTTAAAGTTCACTTTTTGCTGACGTAAAACTGTAGTAATTGAGACCGAACTTAATGAAAGAGATTCTACCAAATAAATAAAAATCTTTTAAATTTTAAAAACTTTTATATCTTTACCACTAAATCAGAACTTATATTTTCACTTCTCACATAAGTTTTGATAAATCTTTTCGCTTATCAAATAGTATTAATTTAATCATGCAATTATGCAAAAGCGTACATTAGGTTTTTGGGAAATCTGGAACATGAGTTTCGGTTTCTTGGGAATTCAATTTGGATTTGCTTTACAAGGCGCATTCATGTCTCGTATCTTTCAAACACTTGGAGCAGAGAAAGATGCTATTCCTTTGCTTTGGATAGCTGCACCTTTAACAGGTTTACTAATACAACCAATTATTGGTTATATGAGCGACAGAACTTGGAGTGTAAGATGGGGACGCCGCCGCCCTTACTTTTTAATTGGTGCTATTTTAAGTTCTTTGGCTTTGTTTTTTGTACCACATTCTCCAGCCCTCTGGATTGCTGCAGGATTTTTATGGATTTTGGATGCTTCAATAAACATTTCGATGGAACCTTTTAGAGCATTAGTAGCAGATAAGTTACCTGACTCTCAACGCTCCTACGGATTTGTAGTACAAACATTAATAATTGGAATAGGCACTTGGATTGCAAGTAATTTACCTTGGATGGTTTCGCAACTTGGTGTAAGTAATACTGCGGATTCAGGAATTATACCAATGTCTGTTAAAGTAGCTTTTGCAATTGGTGCATTTGTGTTTTTAGTAAGTATTATATATACAGTTTTTACTACATCAGAATATCCTCCAGAAGATATGGAAGAGTTTGAACGAGAAAAAGCAAGAAAAAATCGTTTCATTCCTGATATTTTAAACAATATTGGTAACATGTCTCTAACAATGAAAAAATTAGGTGTCATTCAATTTTTTTCGTGGTTTGCTTTTTTTACAATGTGGAGTCTTGCTAATCCTGCTTTAACCGAGCATGTGTTTCAAACTCCAATACCAATTGAATCTGCATACGATATGACAAACCCAGTTGAAGCCGAAGCTTTTAATATAGCAAATACAGCTTTTCAAGAATCCTCAAATTCAGTTGGTTCTGCAATGGGAGTTTATGGCTTATCGTCTATGGTATTTGCATTAATCTTAGTTTTTTATACATCCAAAAGAAGAATAAACCGAAAATTAGTACACATGTTTTCTCTAATATTAGGAGGTTTAGGTTTTCTATATATGAATTTCACTACACCTGAAAATTTAAAATACAGTTTTATACTTATTGGTTTTGCTTGGGGAAGCATCCTCTCAATGCCATATGCTATGTTATCCAGTTCTGTTGATCCAAAAAAAATGGGAGTAATTATGGGAATCTTCAATATGTTTATAGTAATACCTCAAATTATTGCTGCACTTGGAGGCATTAATTTTGTTTCTGGATTATTAGGAGAAAAAACCATTAATGCAATGACTGTTGCAGGAATAAGTTTAATTATTGCAGGTTTGTGTAATTTATTAATCACGAATAAAAAGGCTATTACATATCAAACAGAAGAAATTTAAAATGAATAAAAAAGGCTTTATATTTGATCTTGATGGTGTTATTGTAGATACTGCAAAGTATCATTATTTAGCTTGGAAGAAACTAGCTAATAGTATTGGTTTAGATTTTTCTGAAGAACAGAATGAGCAATTAAAAGGAGTAAGTAGAGTACATTCGTTAGAGAAAATTCTGGAATGGGGAAATAGAAATTTATCTGAAAAAGAATTTTTAGATCTAATGAATAAAAAAAATGAGGATTATTTAAGTTATATTTCTACAATGGACGAATCCGAAATTTTAACAAATGTGCCTCAAGTATTGAGTTTTTTAATAGAAAACAAACAACCTATTGCATTGGGTTCAGCAAGTAAAAATGCCAGAGCTATTTTAGAAAGAGTAAACTTGCTTGACACGTTTAATGTCATTGTAGATGGTAATGATGTTTCAAAAACAAAACCAAATCCCGAAGTATTTTTAAATGCGGCTAATGTACTTCAAGTAAAGCCTGAAAAGTGTATTGTTTTTGAAGATGCTGTAGCAGGAATACAAGCAGCAAATAATGCAAATATGATTTCTATTGGTATTGGAGAAAAGGAAGTTTTAAAAGATGCAGATTATGTTTTTAAAGACTTTACCGAAATCAGTTCAGAGTTTTTATCCAGCCTTATTAATGAAGAAAGAAACGTATTAAAATGAACAAAGATTACATACAACCAAATAACTGGTCAATTATAGAAGAAGGCTTCGATGCTGAAAATGTAAAAGCGTCTGAAAGCCTGTTTAGTATTGGTAATGGAGCCATGGGACAACGTGCCAATTTTGAAGAACAATACTCAGGACCAACTTTCCAAGGAAGTTATATTGCAGGTGTTTATTATCCAGATAAAACAAGAGTAGGTTGGTGGAAAAATGGCTATCCGGAATATTTTGCAAAAGTACTAAATGCTCCTAATTGGATTGGAATAAATGTGTTGATTAATGATGAGCAGTTCGATTTATTTGCTTGTAAAAAAGTACAAAATTTTCGTAGAGAACTCAATATGAAAGAAGGTTGGCTTTCACGAAGTTTCACTGCAACGCTTCAAAATAATATTGAAATACAAGTTCAAACAAAACGTTTTTTAAGTTTAAATTTGAATGAAGTTGGTGCAATACATTATCAGATATCACCAATAAACAGTGATGCTATAATTACGTTTCAACCGTATTTAGATGCTGCAATCACCAATGAAGCCACCAATTGGAACGATAAATTTTGGGACACCTTACACGTAAGTCACGAAAATCATCAGGCTTTTATACAAGCAAAAACCATGAAAACCGATTTTTATATCTGTGCTTTTATGGAATCTAAAGTATTTATTAATAACAAATATGTTTTAATAGAACCAAATATTGAAGCTGATGCCAATTATGCGTCATTTAGTTATCAATATAATGTAAAACAAGGCGAAACATACACTATTCATAAGTTTGGAGGTTACACAGTAGATCGTAATTATGACAAATCCGAATTGGTTTCAGCAGCAAAAACTGTATTAAAAAAAGCTACTGAATTAGGTTTTAATGCTATGCTTGAACAACAAAAAACTGCTTGGGAAAACATTTGGAAAACTTCAGACATCACCATTACCGGAGATGTAAAAGCACAGCAAGGTATTCGGTTTAATATTTTTCAACTCAATCAAACCTATCTTGGTAAAGATGCACGTTTAAACATTGGTCCAAAAGGGTTTACTGGCGAAAAATATGGTGGAGGCACCTATTGGGATACTGAAGCATTTTGCATTCCATTTTATATGGTTACACAAGATCAAAATGTAGCCAGAAATTTATTAGAATATCGTTATAAACATTTAGAAAAAGCGATAGAAAACGCCAAAAAATTAGGCTTTAAAAATGGTGCAGCCTTGTATCCAATGGTAACCATGAATGGCGAAGAATGCCATAACGAATGGGAAATAACCTTTGAGGAAATTCATCGAAATGGTGCCATTGCTTTTGCCATTTATAATTATCATCGATATACAGGAGACTATAGTTATATTATAGAAAAAGGCTTGGAAGTATTAATTGCTATTGCTCGCTTTTGGCAGCAACGTGCAACCTTTTCAACTACAAAAAATAAGTATGTTATTTTAGGCGTTACTGGACCAAATGAGTATGAAAATAATGTAAACAATAATTTCTATACAAACTATATTGCAAAATGGTGTATTGATTATACGGTTGAAAATATAAATAGAATTAAAGCCGAATTTGATTCTGATTATACAAGAATCATGTATAAAGCAAAACTATCTAATTCAGAAATAGAAAAATGGAAGGATGTTGCCAATAATATGTATTTCCCATATTCAGAAGAACATAAAGTCTATTTGCAACAAGACGGTTTTTTAGATAAAGAATTAATTACAGTTGACAATTTAGATAAATCGCAAAGACCAATAAATCAAAAATGGTCATGGGACAGGATTTTGCGTTCACCTTATATAAAACAAGCTGATGTATTACAAGGATTCTATTTTTTTGAAGACCACTTTACACAAGAAGAATTAGAACGCCATTTTGATTTTTACGAACCATTTACAGTTCATGAATCCTCATTATCTCCATGTGTGCATAGTGTACAAGCAGCAAAATTAGGAAGAATGGAGCAAGCCTATCAGTTTTATTTGCAAACCTCACGTTTAGATTTAGATGATTATAACCATGAAGTAGAAGAAGGATTGCACATAACAAGTATGGCAGGAACATGGATGAGTATTGTTGAAGGTTTTGGAGGCATGCGAATAAAAAATGATAAATTAAGTTTTAATCCTCAAATTCCTAAACAATGGGAAGCATATTCGTTTAAAATAAACTTTAGAAACCAAATTTTAAAAGTGAATGTGTATCAAAACGAAACTACTTTTGAGTTAGAAGGTAAGCACGATTTAGAAATTTTAGTTAACAAAAAAAAAGTTACTATTTCACCTAATAGTTTGGTGAAAGTTTAAAGTTATAAAGAATGAAAAAAACAATTTTCATATTTATCTATTTCATTTCAGTATCTACATTCTCACAAGTAGAAAAAATTGAGCCTCCTTTTTGGTGGATTGGAATGAACAATACTGAATTGCAGTTGATGGTTTACGGAGAGAATATTGCTGATTATGATGTATCAATATCAAACGATATAAGAATTATCAATACGCAGAAAACAGAAAATCCTAACTACCAATTTGTTACTATTAATACTGAAAGCATTATACCCGGTATTGTATCAATTTCATTTTCCAAAAAAGGCAAAGTAATTCAAACAGTATCTTATGAATTTAAAGAGCGAAGAAAATATTCCGCTTTGCGAAAAGGCTTTGATTCAAGTGATGTTATCTATCTCATAATGCCAGACCGTTTTGCAAATGGCAATCCTGATAATGATAGTACAGACGATACTGTTGAAAACGCAAATAGAAACGATAAAAATGGACGACATGGAGGCGATATTCAAGGTATTATTAATCATTTAGATTATATAAGCGAACTGGGAGCAACAGCTATTTGGAGTACACCTTTGTTGGAAGATAACGAACCAAAATATTCGTACCATACCTATGCGCAAAGTGATTTTTATAAAATTGATCCTCGTTTTGGCACTAATAAAGATTACCAAAATTTAGCAACTGAAATGCATAAACGAGATATGAAACTTATTATGGATTATGTAACCAATCATTGGGGAAGTAAACATTGGATGATTCAAGATTTACCCTCTAAAGATTGGATTCATTATTGGGAAAATGGCAAAAAAGGTTTTCAACGTAGTAATTACAGAATGACAACACAGTTTGACGGCAATGCTTCAAAAGTTGATTCCGAAGGTTGCATGAATGGTTGGTTTGATACCACAATGCCAGACATGAATCAGAGCAATCCTTTAGTGTTGAATTATATTACGCAAAACGCAATTTGGTGGATTGAGTATGCCGATTTGGATGGCTTGCGAGTAGACACCTATTCGTATAACGATAAAGAAACCATTGCAAAATGGACAAAAGCCATAATGGATGAATATCCTGATTTCAATATTGTTGGCGAAATCTGGATGCATGACCAAGCACAAATATCGTATTGGCAAAAAGACAGTAAAATAGGAGCCATAGATAATTATAACTCGTATTTACCAAGTGTTATGGATTTTACATTGCATGATGAGATTCCGCTTATGTTTAATGAAACTTCATCTTGGGACAGAGGAATGATTCGTGCTTATAACAATTTTGCAAATGACTTTTTATATGCCAATATTAATAATATTTTGGTGTTTGCCGAGAATCACGATACTAATAGAATCAATCAAATATATTCGGATATTAAAGACTATAAGTTAGTAATGACATTAATAGCTACAGTTAGAGGGATTCCACAAATTTACTATGGCAGCGAAATAGGGATGCAAGGAAACAAATCTCAAGGCGATGGAGATATTCGACGTGATTTTCCTGGTGGTTGGCAAGGAGATATGAATAATGCGTTTACCAAAAAAGGAAGGACAGAAAATCAAAATGAGTATTTCAATTTTACAAAAAAGCTACTTAATTGGAGAAAAGAAAATAAGTCAATTCATTTTGGAAAAACCATGCAATTTGTTCCAGAGAATAATGTGTATGTGTATTTTAGATATAATGAAGGCGAGAAGGTAATGGTTGTAATCAATAACAATCCAAAACCACAAGAGTTGAATCTGAACCGCTTTACAGAAATTATTAAAGATGCCAAATTTGGAAAAGAAATTATTTCTGATAAAATAATCAACTTGAAAAGTATATTAAAATTAGAAAGTAAATCTTCTATGATTATTGAATTAAATAATTAAAAATCCTGCAAGGTTTTAACTTGTCCGTCGAAGATTTATCAAAGGAGGAAAACCTTGTAGGTTTAAACTAAAAGCGTGAAACACTTAAAAAATTATCAAAATGAAAAAATCAACAATAGTATTATTAACCTTAATAGTTTTTATTTCTTGTAAAACAGAAAAAAAGGAAGGAGAACAAGTAGTTAAGGAAACCGAAAATAAAATAGCAGCAGTATCTTCAGAAATGATTGAATGTGCTGTGATTTACGAAGCTAATATTCGCCAATATTCACCAGAAGGAACATTTAATGCGTTTACAAAAGATATCTCACAGTTAAAAGAATTAGGAGTTAAAGTGATTTGGGTAATGCCTATTAATCCTATTTCACAAATAAAAAGAAAAGCAACTGGAGATATGTTTACCAGTGAGATTGAGGATGAAGAAGATCGAAAAAAATATTTAGGAAGCTATTACTCGGTTTCAGATTATAAAGCAATAAATCCAGAGTTTGGAACAAAAGCAGATTTTCAAAACTTGGTTGATACTGCTCATAAAAACGGAATTTATGTTATTATAGATTGGGTACCAAATCACACAGGTTGGGATCATCCGTGGATTACTGCACATCCAGAATGGTACACGCAAAATGAAAAAGGAGAAATCATAGACCCAATAAATCCAGATACAGGAAAATCTTGGGGTTGGACAGACACAGCTGACTTAAATTATGATAGTGAAGCAATGCGAAAAGAGATGATTATAGACATGAAATATTGGGTGGAAAAACACAACATCGATGGCTTTAGAGTAGATGTAGCACACAAAGTACCTGTAGATTTTTTCAACACTGCAATTACAGAATTAAAAATTATAAAACCATTGTTTATGTTAGCTGAAGCTGAACTACCAGATTTATTACAAAATGGTTTTGATATGCATTATGGATGGGAAGTACATCATATACTTAATGATATTTCAAAAGGAGAAAAAACAGTTAAAGCATTTGATGCGTATATGGATAAAAATAAAGCTGCTTTAGAAGCAGATGATATTAATATGAATTTTCTAACTAATCATGACGAAAATTCTTGGGGAGGAACTATAAAAGAACGTATGCCTGATAGCAAAGAAACTTTTACAGCATTAACCTATGTTATGCCTGGAATGCCACTAATTTATAGTGGACAAGAATACGATTTAGATTTTAGACTTAAGTTTTTTGAGAAAGATGAAATCCCAAAAACCAAAGGACCATATTTTGAAGTATTGAAAAAACTAGGGAAGCTTAAAAATACAAATCCAGCATTGCACACAGGAAAACAAGCTGCTTCTTATAGTAGAATAGCAACAAATAATAAAAATGTTTTAGTGTTTAAAAGAAGCAAAAACGGAAACGTTGTAACTTTTATAGCGAATCTTTCTAAAAAAGAGCAAACAATTAATAATATACTGGAAGGAAAGTTTTTAGACTATATGTCTAATACCAAAGTTGAGTTTAAGGAAAAAATTATAAGCCTAAAACCTTGGGAATACAAGATTTTAGTTGAATAAAAAAAAGCTCTTCGATTTCGAAGAGCTTTTGTGAAATTTTAAATTTAATTTAATCTCCAGAGGAAGATAATTTTCCATAAACTAAACTAACCAAAACTCCTAAGATCACAAAAAATACAACGTTCAATACACCATTAATTATGGCATCATTTAGATTCAGTTATAGATGAAGTTTTTTTGTATTTACCAGAAGAAGTAAGAGACGAAACAATTACTATCCTCAAAAAGAAGTTACAAGGAAGGCGAGAAAGTTTACAAACTATTGCAGATAGTTATTTTAAAATAGTAAATAAATATGCCACAATAAGAGGTACTGATAAAGATGATTATTTTGAAATAGAACGATTACCCAATGGGATTACATCTGTCAAAGTCTTTCGAATAATAAAAGGAGAAAAAGGAACGCTCTTTTTTGAAAGATTGTATAAGCCAAATGAAACTAAGGAGATTTGGATTTTTGGATTAGATGATGACGATTATTTTGAAGTGAAAGGCATTGCTTCTTCAAAAATAAGATTGCGTTTATCTGGTGGTCAAAATGTTGATACTTATAATATTGTTAATGGCAGTAAAACAGATGTCTATGATTATAAGTCTAAAATTAGTAAAATTGAAAGTAAGAAAGGAACATTTCATTTTAGAGATTATTATTTTACCAATATATACGATTATAAAAAAATTAAATACAATTCTCGAGCCATTGTCCCTGAAATAGGATTTAACCCTGACGATGGATTTAAATTTGGAGTTGGTGGCTTATTTTTAAGAAATGGATTTGAGGGAGAAAATTTTGTTTCAAAACATAAACTCTCAGCATTTTTCTTTTTTGCAACCAATGGGTTTGATCTAGATTACTTTGGAGAATTTGCAGATGTGTTCAAAAATGTCAATCTAGGAATTCATTCTAATTTTACAAGTCCTAATTATACTATTAATTTCTTTGGGTATGGTAACTCAACAGTAGATTTAAGTGTAGATCCAAATCCTGGAGAAGAAGAAAAGGATCTTGATTATAACAGAGTAAGAAAATTCAGTTTTCTAATTTCGCCATTATTAATTAGAATTGTAGAGTATAGTAGTAAGCTGTCATTTGGCGTGAATTATGAATCTGTTGAAGTAGAAAATATAGTAGATAGATTTTTATCAGATTATTTTCAAACAGATGCAGAATTTGAACGCCAACATTTTGTCGGATCTGAAGTGTCATATAGTTATATAAATAAGGACAATCTAGCCTTTCCAACGTTAGGCTTAGATTTTTTATTAGATGTTGGCTATAAAAATAATATTGATAATTCTAACAATTTCGGCTATTTAGTTCCATCCCTGGCAATAGATTATAAATTAGTCCCTAATGGGCAACTAGTACTCGCTACAAAAGTAAAAGGGCATAATTATTTTTGGTGATGATTTTGAATTCTATCAAGCAGCATCTATTGGCGCGAGTGATGGATTAAGAGGTAATAGAAATCAACGGTTTACTGGCAAGTCTTCATTTTATCAAATAACGGATTTACGTTTTAGTTTTAAGCATTTTAAAACTACTTTTTTACCAATGAATGTTGGTTTATACGCGGGTTTTGACTATGGAAGAGTTTATGTGAGTGATGATTTAGTTTCGGATTCAGCTTTTAACAAAGACGGCTTTAATACCTCTATAGGAGGAGGAATGTTTTTAAATATAGTGGATATGATGACTGTAAATATTTCGGTATTTGATAGTGATGATGGATTGCGTTTTGCATTTAAATTCGGCTTTGGGTTTTAATAACTTCTTTATTTCACTTATCACATTTCATAAGTTATTTTTTATGATATTTGTTTTCATTTTAATACAATGTTAAATAATGAAGACTGTAAGCGATTTATTGGAGATTTTAATTTTAGAAGAAATAGGTGAAAATCGATTTAATGGATTGAGTAAAAATGTAGGTAGCCCAAATGTTTTTGGAGGTCAAGTTTTGGCACAAGCACTAAACGCTGCGAATAGAACTATTTTAAATGAGCGTGTTTTACACTCTATGCATGCTTATTTTCTGGAAACAGGTAATTTAAATATACCTATTACTTATCAAGTTAGTATTATTAGAGATGGAGGTAGTTTTTCTACACGTCGTGTTACAGCTATACAAGGTGAAATAACTATTTTTATTCTGGCAGCTTCTTTTCATAAAAGGCAAGATGGACATGAACACCAAATTGAAATGAAATCTAATGTTATACCACCAGAAGACCTCCAAAGCTGGAGTGAAATGGTTGAGTTGTATGGTGAATTCTTGCCAGATAAAGTGCTGACATTCCTTCAAATGGAACGTCCTATAGATTTTAAACCAACAGAGCTGTTTAATCCTATGGAGAAAAAAGATTTACCTCCTTTTTTAGACGTTTGGTTTAAACTTAAAGGAGATAGTTCTAAATTAGATTTAGCAACTAGGCAGCAAATACTTACTTATATTTCGGATTATAATGTGCTATCCGCGGCATTGCTTCCTCATGCAAGTAAAGCACATTATGGAAATACACAAATGGCAAGTTTAGACCATTCTATGTGGTTTTTTAGAGATTTCGATTTTAATGATTGGATGTTATTTTCTATTGAATCGCCAAGTACTTCAAACGCAAGAGGATTTGCAAAAGGGGATATATTTTCTAGAGAAGGAAAGCTTATAGCATCAGTTGCTCAGGAAGGATTGATGCGACCAATGAAATAAATTATTCAATTTTTAATTCATATAAGTTCCCTCCTTTTCCATGAGATTTCTCATCGGTAATATAAAGTGTACTGTCATTTTTAAAACAAACACCTTCTTTTTGTGAATCATGATTAAATTCTAAAACACGAATATCGCCTTTAAAAAAATCATCATTTTTAAAATTGGTAATAAGCCATACTTTATCATGATTTAAAAGCGCAATAGTTTTGTTATCATTACTAATAGCTGCCGACGTTATTTTATTATTTTTCCCTTCAAGATTAAAATTTGTCATAAAAATAGCTTCATGATTTCCAACCGTATTTGGTACTTTAAACAGTTTGCCATGTTTTTCATTTTTACTAAATAAATAGAAGAAATCGTTTAGTAAAAAAAAAGCTTCAAAGTCTAGCGATTTTATGTCTATAGGCAATGTAAAATTAATGTGCTTTGGAGTTATTTTTGTGGTCTTTTTTTTAGGATGCTTAACTTTTAAGATCCTATATTTTTTCCTTTTTTTATGGTTGTCGCCAAAATCGCCAATATAAATATTACCTTCAATATCACTTGTTAAATCTTCTCAATCCTTATTTTTAGTATTAGAGATTTTTATTTCTCTTTTTATTTCACCTTTTTCATTTAAGCCATACAAACGGTTTTTGTTTCCAGCATCTTCAATGACCCAAAGTAAATCAGAGAAGGTAGTAGTTTCAGCAGCCGATACTTCTTTTAAACTACTTGGTAAATCGGCTATTACAGTTAGGTTTCCAGTATTACAACTAAAACTTAAAAGAATTAAAAAAAGGAGAATTTTCTTCAACGTAATTTTCAATATAATTAATGCTAAATTTACGCAGTATTTGTTAACATTCCTCAATATTTGTATTGAGGTTTTAAAATTTGTCTTTCCTGAGACTTGTACTGAGGGTAGTCAAAATAAGGCAGGAATCTTTTATATGAAACATTACGACGTGATAATAATAGGTGGTGGAGCAGCAGGCTATTTTGCGGCTATTAACATTGCAGAACGAAATCCAAAGTTGACTGTTGTAATTCTTGAACGAGGAAAAGAAGGTTTAACTAAAGTAAGAGTATCTGGTGGTGGACGATGTAATGTTACTCATGCCGAATTTATTCCTTCAGAATTAATACGAAATTATCCAAGAGGGAAAAAAGAATTACTCGGTCCTTTTCATACATTCATGACAGGAGATACTATGGAGTGGTTTGAAAAAAGAGGAATTGAGTTGAAGATTGAAGAAGATGGTAGAATATTTCCAGTTTCAAATTCGTCTCAAACTATAATTGATTGTTTTACAAATGAAATAAAACGATTAGGGATTACGGTTTTAAAAACCCATTCTGTAAAAAATATTGTTACCCAAAATAATTTATGGTGTATTGAAACTAATCAAAACACTTTTGTTTCAGAAAAACTACTGGTTGCCACAGGAAGCAATATAAAGGTATGGGAAATGTTGCAGGATTTAGGACACAAAATTGTAAACCAAGTTCCTTCATTATTTACTTTCAATATTAAAGACAAACGTATAAAAAGTATTCCTGGAGTTGCCGTAAAAAATGTTCAAGTTAAAGTTTTACAAGATTTCTCTCCTTCTAAAGGAGAGATGTCTCGTAGAGACAGAGAGGTTAATTTAGAATCTGAAGGACCACTGCTCATCACACATTGGGGAATGAGTGCGCCTTCAATTTTAAAACTCTCGGCTTTTGGCGCTTTAGAGTTGGCAACGCGAAATTATAAATTTAAGATAGAAATTAATTTCATTCAAACATCTTTCGAGGATTGTTTAGATATATTAAAAGAAGTAAAACAAAGTCCTGTAAAGAAAACCGTAATTAATTCACGACAATTCGAGTTACCAAAACGATTATGGCAACAATTGGTTTTAGCTTCAAATATTAATGATGAAATACGTTGGCAAGATTTGAATAAAAATCAATTAGAGCAATTGTCAAGTCAACTCACAAAAGCAGTTTTTAAAGTAGATGGGAAAAGTACATTTAAAGAAGAATTTGTAACAGCTGGAGGAATTGATTTAAAAGAGATTAACTTTAAAACTTACGAAAGTAAACTGCATAAAAATTTATATTTTGCAGGAGAAGTTCTCAATATTGATGCTGTAACAGGAGGTTTTAATTTTCAAAATGCATGGACAGGTGCTTATATAGTAGCTCAACATATTTCAAAATAAATGAAATGAGCATATTAAAAAGCTTTTCATTAAGAAGAATTATTAGTAGTGAACGGTACAGATAGCCGTAGGGATGACCAATAAAAAATAATAAATATCAATACATGAAAACATATATAGCATTACTTCGAGGGATTAACGTAAGCGGACAAAAAAAAGTTCCGATGGCAGAATTGCGCGAGTTACTTGAAACGTCTGGACTTCAAAACCTGAGGACTTATATACAAAGTGGGAATGTGATATTTAATGCTTCCAATCAAAATTCTTCACAATTAGAGAAACAAATTAAAAAAGCCATTATGGAATACTTTAGTTTTGATGTTTCGGTTTTGGTAAAAACACCAAAAGAAATACAATCTATTTTAGAGAATGCACCTTTTTCGGATAAAAAACCAGAGCAAATATATTTCACTCTTTTAAGTCAAATTCCAGACCCAAATTTAGTACAAGAGCTTAGGAAGATTAACTATCCTAATGAGGGATTTATCATAACTGATTATTGTGTTTATGGTTATAGCTTAATAGGTTTTGGTCGTGCAAAATGCAGTAATAATTTCTTTGAACGTAAATTGAAAGTATCTTCAACTAGCAGAAATTATAATACTATGATGAAGTTATTATCTTTGTCGAAAGAAATAGAAGTTAATGGTTGAACAAGATTTTATTCCTAAATATAATTATAAATTAACTATTGAAAGTGGAAAATTTACATGGCAATCGCCAAGCAACATTGCATTAGTTAAATATTGGGGGAAAAAAGAACATCAAATTCCAAAAAACCCATCTATAAGTTTTACGCTCAATACTTGTAAAACGACGACAACTTTAAAATTTGAAAAAAAAGAAGTTCCAACCGAATTGTTTTCTTTTGATGTGTTTTTAGACGGTAAAAAGCAAGACTATTTTAAGCCAAAAATTGAAACCTTTTTTAAACGAATAGAAAGTTATCTTCCTTTTTTAAAGGAGTATCATTTTGTAATTGAAACTTCAAATTCGTTCCCACACAGTTCAGGAATTGCATCGTCAGCAAGTGGGATGAGTGCTTTAGCTTTATGCTTAATGAGTATTGAAAAAAAATTAAACCCTGATATTACTCAAGAATATTTCAACAAAAAAGCATCATTTCTGTCACGATTAGGCTCAGGATCTGCTTGCCGAAGTATTGAAGGAGATCTCATTTTTTGGGGAATTCATAAAGAGATTGGAGGAAGTTCTAATCTATTCGGAATAAAATATCCTTATCAAGTTCATAATAATTTTAAAAATTATCAGGACACTATTTTATTAGTCGATAAAGGTGAAAAACAGGTAAGCAGTACCGTTGGTCATAATTTAATGCATAACCATCCATTTGCCCAACAGCGTTTTGAGCAAGCTAATAATAACATTTCTAAATTAATAGAAGTATTCAAAACAGGAAATTTAAAATCATTCATTGAGATTGTAGAAAGTGAAGCACTAACGCTTCATGCTATGATGATGACAAGTTTACCATATTTTATGTTAATGAAACCCAATACACTTAAAATAATTAATGCTATATGGTCGTTTAGAAACCAAACAGGTTTACATATTTGTTTTACATTAGATGCCGGAGCAAATGTGCATGTATTATACCCAGAAAACGAAATAAAACAAGTGCTTAAATTCATTCAAAATGAATTAGTTGCACATTGCCAAAATGGTCACTATATTTGTGACAGAATTGGATTTGGAGCTAAAAACCTGCAACTGAACACTATTATATGAAAGGACCCCTTTTTTACTCAAAAATATTACTCTTTGGAGAGTATGGCATCATTAAAGATTCCAAGGGTTTATCAATTCCCTATAACTTTTTCAATGGTGCATTAAAAACGGATGAGCATCCTACTTTAGAAGCTATAAAATCTAATAAAAACTTAAAAAAGTTTGTAAATTTTTTAGAAACAATAAATATAGATATTGTTGCTTTTGATAAAGATAAACTAAAGCAAGATATTGAATCAGGTATGTATTTTGATTCTTCTATACCTCAAGGTTATGGTGTTGGAAGTAGTGGTGCAATAGTCGCAGCTTTTTATGATAAGTATGCTCAAAACAAAATCACAGTTTTAGAGAATTTAACACGAGAGAAATTGTTAAAGCTCAAGACTATTTTTTCAGAAATGGAATCGTATTTTCATGGCAAATCTTCAGGTTTGGACCCTTTAAATAGTTATTTAAGCCTTCCTATTTTAATTCATTCTAAAAATAATATTGAAGCTACGGGAATACCTTCACAAAAAAAATCTGGAAAAGGCGCTGTATTTTTATTAGATAGTGGGATTTCTGGCGAAACTGCTCCTATGGTTCGTATTTTTATGGAGAACATGAAACAAAAGGGTTTTCGGAAAATGCTCAAAAAGCAATTTATAAAATATACAGATTCTTGTGTAGATGACTTTTTAAAAGGCGATATTAAGTCCTTATTTGAAAACACGAAACAGCTTTCAAAGGTGGTTTTAAATCATTTTAAACCAATGATTCCTAAGCAGTTTCATGAACTTTGGAAAAAAGGAATTGAGACCAACGAATATTATTTAAAACTTTGTGGCTCTGGTGGAGGAGGTTATATTCTTGGGTTTACTATGGATATGGATATTGCCAAAAAATCTCTTGCAGCCTATAAATTAGAGGTGGTTTATAATTTCTAAACTTTATGTCATTCTGTCCCGATAACTATCGGGATTGATTCAGGATCTCATCAAATGTATTAGTATGCTCACAAGAAAACAAAAACACATTCTACTCAAGTTTTTCAGTATGTTTTCTGTGGTGCGTGGATATAATATTTTAATTATTATTATTGCTCAATATTTATCTTCAATTTACATTTTAGCACATAATAAACCGTTAAGAGAAGTTGTATTTGATTTAAATTTGTTAATGCTGGTTTTAGCTTCTTCAGCAACAATTGCCGGAGGTTATATCATCAATAACTTTTACGATTCGGAAAAAGATTTAATCAATCGACCTCAAAAGTCTATGTTGGACAGATTGGTAAGTCAGAACACGAAATTGGTATTCTACTTTGTGCTTAATTTTTTGGCAGTAATTATGGCAAGTTATGTGTCGTTTAGAGCAGTAATTTTCTTCTCACTTTACATTTTTGCTATTTGGTTTTATTCGCATAAGCTGAAAAAATTACCAATAGTTGGAAATTTAACTTCTTCTATTTTAACCATCACACCTTTTTTTGCAGTTTTTATCTATTACAAAAATTTTGAAACTGTTATTTTTGTGCATGCCATGTTTTTATTTTTGATTATTGCAATGCGTGAACTCACTAAAGATTTAGAAAACATTAAAGGCGATTTGGCACTTAATTATAAAACGGTTCCAATAGTATATGGAGAGAAAACATCGAAAACAATGCTGACTATTTTGGCGATATTCACTTTGATTCCGGCTTACCTGCTCATTTTCAACTTTCAAATTGGGAAAATGAATTACTTCTTTTATTTAAGCGTTGTTTTACTTTTTATATTCTTTCTATTACTTTGGAAATCTAAAACTAAGACACATTATTTGATACTGCATAATATCCTTAAATTTATTATTGTTGCTGGTGTTTTCAGTATTTTATTAATTGATGAAGATTTACTTTTAAACCGAATTTTATAATGGATTGTACACTTAAAATTGCATTAGCACAAATTGCTCCAGTTTGGTTGGATAAAACAGCTACACTTCAAAAAGTTGAACAATCAATTTTGGATGCTACAAAAGAAGATTGTGAGCTTATTGTATTTGGAGAAGGTTTAATTCCTGGATACCCGTTTTGGTTGGCTTTAACTGGAGGCGCAGAATGGGATAAAAAAGTTAACAAAGAATTGCATGCGCATTATGTGAAGAATTCTGTTCAAATTGAAGAAGGAGATTTAGATAAAATCTGTAAGCTTTCAAAAGAAAATAGTATTGCCATTTATCTTGGTATAATAGAACGTGCTAAAAATCGTGGAGGTCATAGTTTGTATGCCTCTTTAGTTTATATAAATAAAGAAGGCGAAATAAAATCGGTTCATAGAAAATTACAACCAACCTACGATGAACGTTTAACCTGGTCGCCAGGAGATGGCAACGGTTTACAAGTTCATCGGTTGAAGGAATTTTCAGTTGGCGGATTAAACTGTTGGGAAAACTGGATGCCTTTGCCACGAACAGCATTATATGGATTAGGAGAGAATCTTCATATTGCAGTTTGGCCTGGAAACGATAATAATACTAAAGATATTACTCGTTTTATAGCTCGTGAATCACGTTCTTTTGTAGTATCAGTATCTTCCCTAATGAACAAAACCGATTTTCCAGAAAACACACCACATTTAAAAAAAATCTTAAAGAATGCACCTGATGTTTTAGCCAATGGAGGAAGTTGTATTGCAGGACCAGATGGCGAATGGATTATTCCCCCTGTTTTGCACACCGAAGGCTTAATTATTGAAACTATAGATTTTAATCGTGTGTTGGAAGAGCGTCAAAATTTTGATGTGGTAGGTCATTATTCACGTCCTGATGTTACTAAACTTATTGTGAATCGAGAACGACAATCTACGGTAGAGTTTAAAGAATTCAAAAATTTCAAATAACTAATTCCAAAACTCAATATTGGAATTTATAATTTGATCTTTTGGTGCTTTAAAGCCCAAAGCTTTACTTATCTTTGCATCTTCATTCATCGAAGCTTCTGTGTAGATATAAAATTTTAATAATAGATTCCCTCCCGATAGTTATCGGGATTCAAAGGAAATGAATATGAGCAAAAAGAGAGAACATAAAAGCAAAGGAAAACCTTTACGTGGTACTAATAGTAACTTCAAAAAAAATTATGTAAAAGGAAATACGCCCACAAAAAAGAAGACTCCTCAAAAAGCAACACCTAATCCAAATGAAATTAGACTGAATAAATATATTGCGAATTCAGGAATTTGTTCTCGTCGTGAAGCTGACATGCATATTTCCATAGGTAGCGTAACTGTAAATGGCAAGGTAATTACCGAAATGGGCTACAAAGTAAAGTTGGACGACGATGTACGTTTTGATGGCTCACGAATTAATCCTGAAAAAAAAGCCTATGTTTTGCTTAACAAACCCAAAGGATTTGCCACAACTACAAGTGGAAGTAAAGGACGAACAGTTATGGATTTGGTAGCCAATGCAACTGCTTCAAGAATAAAACCCATTGGCAGATTAGGCAGAAACTCTACAGGATTGCTCTTATTTACCAACGATGAAACCATAGTAAAAAAGTTTACCAATTCAAAAAACGGTGTGGCACGATTGTTTCATTTAGAATTGGATAAAAATTTAAAATATGAAGACCTTAAAAAGATCAAAGAGGGTTTTAAAATTGATGGTAAAGAAATTTCAGTAGAAGATATAAGCTATATTGAAAAAGCTCCAAAAAGAGAAATTGGATTAAAAATAAAAAATACAGGAAACTCTATTATTCGTACAATTTTTGGTCATTTAAACTATGACATTATTCGACTGGATTGTGTTATGATTGCCGAACTTACCAAAAAAGATATTCCTCGTGGGCATTGGAAACTTTTGACAGAACAGGAGATTAATAATTTAAAGATGCTGTAATTCCAAACTTGATTTGGGTCTTTTAAAAAACACTTCCCAAATAAAAACACTGTAAACCACTAAATATTCCAAACCTGTAATCCATAAGTTTTCGGCGTTATCTCTATTGGCATAAGCCAAATAACTTAATATAATTACAAAACTCCATACTAAAGGAAACATATATTTGGTAAATACCGACAAAATAAGGAGTGTAGCAATATACCAAGGATGCACAGTAGTTGTTGTAAAGTAGTAAAACGATAACACCAATAGCATTGCTGTAATTATTTCAGCTATTGTGTTATTCTTTCTAAAAAATGTGACAACAAGCACAAAAAGGACAGCAATAATTGGGATAATTTTTCCAATAATGGCAATTTCATTCCAGCCTCTATATAAGTAGCCAATCTCACGAGCTACATAATAAATACTTGCATTAAATTCAAAATTATTAAACCAAAGTGCAACTGTTTGAGTGTAATTAGTTATAAATTCTGAGGAATAAAAAGGGAGGAATAATAATAAAGATGTTATTCCAATTATACAATAGAAACCAACTAATTTTGTCATTCCTGCGGAGGCAGGAATCCATAGAGCCTTTAGTGAAACTTGTGATGTGGCAATCTCATTACCAACACTTTTTTTTCTAACAAACCACTGATAAAACAAAGGCAAAAACAGTAACGGAATTAGTTTAACCGAAACAGATAAAGCAAATATTAAAGCTGCAAATTTCCATTTACCTGAATGTAACAAGTACAAACTCCACACTAAAAAGAAAATCATTAACGCTTCAAAATGAAGATTTCCTGTAAGCTCTATTATTATAAATGGATTTAGAATATACCAAAAAATATTATGTACAGGAATGTTGAGTTTCTCTAACAGTCTTTTTCCAAAACATAGCGTGCCAAAATCAGCAGTAATAATTATTAAGCGCATCACTAAAACTGAGCCCAAAATACTTTTTCCAGCAAATAATCCAGCAATAACAAAACATAATTGATTTACTGGCGGATAATTACTATAATGACCTGCGCTTAAACTTCCCATGCCTTCATAGAGTTCTTTCGCTTGCTCAAATGGAAATTCTCCAGCTGATATAAAGGATTCTGGAGTAAATAAATAGGGATTTATGCCTTCAAGAATCATACGTCCATCCCAAATAAAGCGATAAAAATCCTGGGATAAGTTTGGAATTGCTAAAATAAAAATGGCTCTAAAACCAAAAGCTATCAAGGCGAGGAATTTAAGATTATGTTTTGATATTTGGATCAATTTATAAAACAAGAAAAACAATACAACATAAAGTATAATTAGCTTTGTGTAATCTGTTCTTAGCAAATCATAGCCAAAAGAGAAATAAAATAACACACTTGATACAACAAGTAGTAAGGGGATTTTATAAAGCTTAAAAAAAGCGGTGTTTAATGCCATAAACCAAAGATACTATTATTTGTCTGTCGCTTTAATAAAGTATTTACTTACTTGACTTTGTGAATAAAAACCATTAACTTCGTTTAACTACTGATATAATCAATTAAAACTGATCATATCAAAACATTAAACGAAATCCCAATTTTTGCTGTTAGTTTTAAACTTTATCACTTATCGATTTAAAAAACACATAGCCAAAACCTAAAAACAACATCAAGTGAAATGGGAATAACCCAAAATCGCCTCCTTGGTCGCCGACAATAAAAGCACTATACATTCCAAAAGCAAAATACAACATAAGTAAACCTTCAAAAACAACATTTACAGATATGTTTTTCTTTAGGTACTTATTGCCTTTCCAGGAATCTGTTATACTGTTAATATTAAACTTTGGTGTACGTATAAAATCACTTCGCTTACCCAAATGCCCTTCTATAACCGCAATCGAATTGTGAAGAGAAAAGCCCATGGCAACTGAGAAAAATGTTAAAAACATACCTATATAATTTATGAATTTTTTAAAACCTCCTCCATAAATTTGTTTGTACATAAACCAGTAACATATAAAGAAAATAATGGTACTTATAACAAAGAAACTCATCACATAAAAATAGGGTCTTAAATGCGCATATTCATTTTTTATATACAGCATCGGAATACTTAACACAGCAACTATCAGGATACAAAAAAACATAGTACTATTAAGTAAATGTAAAATGCCATGTATTTTTGTTTTGGCAGAGATGTTTTCATTTTTTAGAACCTTCCACATCATTTTTCTAAAATTCTCGGCACCTCCTTTATTCCATCTAAACTGTTGTGTACGCGTAGCGCTAATTACAACCGGAAGTTCAGCAGGTGTTTCTACATCTTCAAGATACTTGAATTTCCAATTTTTGAGTTGTGCTCTGTAGCTTAAATCAAGATCTTCAGTAAGTGTATCTCCTTGCCAATTTCCAGCATCGAGTATACATTCTTTTCTCCAAACACCAGCAGTACCATTAAAATTAATAAAGTGACCTTTACTGTTTCGGCCCACTTGTTCTAAAGTAAAATGAGCATCGAGAGCAAAGGCTTGAACTTTGGTGAGAATAGAATAATTACGGTTAATATGTCCCCAACGGGTTTGTACTACACCTATTTCTTTATCTTTAAAATATGGTATAGTAAGGTGTAACCAATCTTTTTGTGGTAAAAAATCAGCATCAAAAATGGCAATAAATTCACCTTTGGCAATCTTTAAGCCTTCTTTTAAAGCTCCAGCTTTAAAATTTTTTCGATTTTCTCTTAATACATGCTGAATATCTAAACCTGTACGTTGTAGTTTGGCAATGTGTTTTTTTGTATTCTCGAAGGATTCGTCTGTAGAATCATCCAAAACCTGAATTTCTAACTTATCTTTTGGGTAATCAATTTTTGCAATATTATTTAACAAACGCTCCATAACGTATAGCTCATTATATACCGGAAGTTGAATGGTTACATAAGGAACTTCGTCTGTATTATTTAAATTGTATTTAGGAGAATTATCTTCTTTGTTTTTCGAGCTTAAATAATTGAATAATAAATTCAATTGAGCCAAAGCATACAAAAAAATAAGTATGAGCGCAATGGAGTAAATTATTATTATTAAGATTTGAAGAATCATTATTTAAAACTGTATTTAAAAATCCAACCTAAAATTTTTATGCCTGCAAATATAGTTCCTTTTACAGTCCCTGAAACTTTAGAGACACCAATTCTGTTTCTATATTTAACAGGAATTTCTATATAGGATAATTTTTGTTTTATTGCTTTTAATTGCATTTCTACAGTCCAACCATAGGTTTTGTCTTTCATGTTGAGAGCCAATAATTTATCATACTTTATCGCTCTAAATGGTCCTAAATCGGTAAATTTTGCGCTAAACATTATTTTCATTAAAAAAGTAGCTAACCAGTTCCCAAAAACTTGTTGAGGCGTCATAGAACCTTGTTCGCGTAGTCGTTTTATTCGGGCACCAATTACAAAATCTATGTCATCTTTTAAAATGGGGGCAACTATTTTTGTAAGTTCTTCAGGGTAATCGCTATAATCGCCGTCTAAAAACACAATGATGTTAGGTTTTGTTTCTTCCTTTGCAATGTATTCCATCCCTTTTAAACATGCATAACCATATCCTTTTTTGTTTTCGGTTAAAACGGTTGCTCCTGCATTTCTTGCATTTATTTCAGTATTATCTGTAGAGTTATTGCTTACAACAATCACCTCTTCAACTATATCTGGAATGTCATTAATAACATTTACAATTGAATCTTGTTCGTTAAATGCAGGAATGATGACTTTAATTTTTGTCATTGGAAATCAGATAATTTATTTTCTTCTTTGAAAGACTTATAATCAGTCCATTCTTTAATTATTTTTCCAGCTTTGTATTTTTCGACTTTTACTATTTTTTTGTTTTCATATAGAAAACAATAACCGTTTTTTTGATTATCCTTTAATTGACATTTGTGATTAATAATTCCCCTATCGTCATAAAATAACCACCATTTATTCTTCTCACCATCAACAAAATGACCTTCACTTTCCTTACTTCCATCTTTGCGGTAGAAATAACAATACTTTATTTCTTTAGCTTCGTAAAAATGACCTTTTTTTTGTAGGGTTCCTCTTTCGTAATAAAATTTCCAATAATCTACTTTTTGAGTGTTTTTTATCCAACCCTCTTCCTTTAAATCACAATTATCAAAATAGGTTTTCTGATAGGTTTTTTGTGCATAAATACTTAAAACTAAAAAGAAAATAAGACTGAATACTGCTCACTATTTTTTGTTTACCAAATCCATTAAATCCACATCGTTTCCTAATAATATTTCATTAGGATTTATACGGCCTTGCATCGAATCATTCTCCAATTTTAAGACACCTCTAGGGCAAACAGCAGCACATATACCACAACCAACACAACTTGAACGTACTATATTTTCTCCTTTTTGTGCGTAAGCACGAACGTCTATTCCCATTTCACAGTAGGTAGAACAGTTTCCGCAAGAGATACATTGTCCGCCATTGGTAGTAATTCTAAATCTTGAGAACATACGTTGTTGAAAGCCTAAAATAGCAGCCATTGGGCAACCGAAACGACACCACACACGATTACCAAGAATTGGGTAGAATCCTGTGCCTACAACTCCCGAAAATATAGCTCCAATCATAAATCCATACGTCGAGCGTAATGTTTCAGCTTCAAATAAAAATAGGTTTGAGCCATTACTAAAATAATGCATACTAAAAAGAGCCATAATAATTACAAAATAACCAATAGCACCATATCGAGCATCTTTACCGAGTTCGTTACGTTTAAAAATCATAACTACTGCAAATACCAATGTTAAAAGCGCTCCGACTAAAGCTAAAAACACTCCTTTAGTGAGCCAATATTTATCTGGGTCGTAACCTAAATACGTATAAATAACAGAGGTCGTCATTAATACAACAAACACTAAAACAGTATGTACTAACCAACGTTCCAATTTCCATGCAGACAATTTCTTAGATGATAATTGCCGAAAAGAATCTCCAGCAGTTTCTGCAAGTCCGCCACAACCACAAACCCATGAACAATACCAACGTTTTCCGTATTTATAAGTAAGAAAAGGGGAAATAACAAAGATGGAAACAATTCCAAAAAATAATAATGCCATTCCAATATTTCCAGCATTTATGAAGTCATCAATGCGATATTGCTCGAAGTTATAATAGTTTAAAGGCCACATATTTTTTAAATCGTAGGAAGGCAGTTTAAATGTGTCACTATTTAGTCGAGCCATAAATTCAGGGATTAAAAAAGCAAAGCCTAACTGAAAGAACATTACAGAGAATGTACGTAGCTGTTGGTATTTATTATGGCGATATTTCAATATAAATTTATAGCCAAAAGCCAAAATGGCAACTGTATATAATGATCCATAAACGAACCATTGGCTTGCTGGATTTCCATTTAAGAGTTTACTTAAAGGGTCGAATAAAGACACTAATCCTGTATTTGAAGCACTATTTCCACCAAGACCTAACAAGTTCGGATAAAAATATAATACGATGTAAAACAAGGTTAATGCAATTCCAGAAATCCAGCCTAATGTACCACGAGAAGAAATAGATTTAAACCAAACGCCATCGTTTTTAATGCCCAAAAGTTTGCTCAAGTATGCATCATTCGCGAATAGAATAGTGCCTAAGAAAATTAATCCTAATGAGGTTGTTAAAAACAATCCATTATTTATAAAATCTGTATTAAAGAGAGCCAATATTAAAATGAAAAGGCCAACAACTCCAGATGCAACAGCTACTTTTTGTTTTGAACTAAGGTCATTAGCATCAGGTTTTGCTAAAGACATACTATGATTTATTTTACTATTCATCTTAATCATGCTTTTTGAAATTGATTGTTAAATGACAATAGAATCTCAGTTTCGTATTGTTTGTAAAATTCTGGATCGAAATTAGCTTCAGACAAATGATTCATCACATAATCCACATCACGTTTTTCGGTGAGCCATTTATCAAAAGTTTCGTGACGCATTCTGATTCCTAAAGTATTGACACCTAAAAATTCGTTTGTATTTTTATCGAAGCAAACTGTAATACATTTGGTGTCATCTTCATGTTTCCAATGAAAATGTATTTCGTTCTCTCCTGGTTTTGCAAAAACCCAACCATAAGTTTGATATTCGATATCTAAAAATTTAGCCGAATTATACCAATGTCCGGGTTTGTGTTCTATTCTATTACCACAAATGGTTTGTGCGACGGTTTCTCCCATCATACGTCCGGTGTACCAAACAGCTTCAATTGGTCTGCGTTGTCCTATGGCTTCATGTTGTTCGGCACAATCACCAATGGCGTAAACATCAGGAATATTGGTTTCTAAAAAACGGTTGACTTTTACCCCTCTTCCTGTTTCAATGTCAGAATCCTTAATAAAATCTATATTTGGTGATACTCCGGCAGTTAACCCAACCACATCACAATCGATTATTTCTCCTGTTTCAGCGACTACAACTCCTTTTGCTTTTCCATTTTCATCTGCAATAATTTCTTTTAAATTAACACCTAAACGTAGATCGATATGATGATTTTTAATATGTCTGTTAATCATTTTACTTTCACCTTCTGGCAATACTATATCCCAAAAACTATCTTCTCTAACTAAAAAAGTAACGGGGATGTTTCGTGAATTTAGCATTTCGGCTAATTCAATCCCAATTAGTCCACCTCCAACAATTACTGCATGTTTGCAAACCTTGTTATTAGGAGCATATTTCTCTAAATTATCTAAATCTTGTTTATGGTACATTCCCATAACACCATCAAGATCTTGTCCCGGCCAACCAAATTTATTGGGTTTGCTTCCTGTTGCAATTACCAAAGTATCATATTGAAGCATATCTCCATCAGCAAAATGAAGTGTTTTAGATTTTGTTTCTATAGTCTTTACATAACCTTTTTTAAGTTCGATGCGATTCTTCTTCCAAAACCAGTTTTCGTAAGGTTGAGTATGTTCAAATTTCATATGTCCCATATACACATACATTAAAGCAGTACGCGCAAAGAAATAATCAGTTTCGGCAGAAACTATCGTAATTTTTTTATCAGACAATTTTCTAATATGTCTTGCAGCAGTTACTCCTGAAATTCCGTTGCCAATAATAACGATGTGTTCCATATTTTTTTGACAGTTATTTGGATATTATGTCGAGACTAAAGGTAATAACTTAATAGAATACAAAGAAAATATTTAAAAAACACAATAACTGTAAGCTATCTAACATTATATTCGACAGTAGCACCATTACTTTGCATAATATAAATTTATAAAAATGAAAAAATACTTTTTTATAATGTTCGTTTTATTTGCTTCTGAAGGATTTTCTCAAGATATGAATAAATTTTTCGCAAAAGCAGATGCATTCTTTAAAACTAATGTATCTAATGGAAAAGTTGCCTATTCAAAAATTAATGACAATCAAGAAAATTTAAATAGCCTTTTAAAACTAGCTGAAAGTGTTTCTGTTTCTAAAGACTATGCGAATGTGTATCATGCCTTTTGGATTAACGCTTACAACTTGTCAGTTATTAAAGGCATTATAGATAACTACCCAACAAAATCCCCTTTAGAAAATATTGGATTTATTAATAAAACCAAATACCGTTTAGGAGGAATGTCTATTACTCTAAACGATATTGAGCATAAATTGTTAAGAGCATAATTTAAAGATGCTCGTTTTCATTTTGTATTGGTTTGTGGAGCTATTGGTTGTCCGCCTTTAATTAATGAAGCGTATCTTCCAAATACATTAGAAGCACAGTTGGAAACTCAAACTAAAATTGCATTAAACGAAAATTTTATAAAAGTAAATACTAAAAAAAACGTGTTGAAAGGTCAGAAATTTTAAAGTATTATAAAGAAGACTTTACTATGAATGGTATGACGGAATTTGACTTTATAAACACATATAGAACCGATCAAATCCCAATGATTTTAAACTATCATATTTTTCGTATAACTGGAATTTAAATAAACAATAAACTAAATAATCAAAAATTAAAAAATAAAATGAAAAGATCATTAGCATTGCTGGTTTTTACCGCCATTACATTTTCAGTATTTTCACAAGAAGAAACTAAAGAGCAAAAGAGTAATATTCAAGAATACACACCTTCAAAGTTATTAAACAAAGGGCAGTGGGATATTAAGTTTTTTAATAGTTTGTACACGCAAACCGTACGTACAGACCAAGGGAGCAGCTCTGTTACAATCCCAAGAGAAACTTTTTTTACAAATACAACAGAGATTTATACAGGAATCAGTGAAAATTCTCGCGTAAATATTGGATTCATTTTTCAAATCCGTTCAAATACGTTTGGTGGAGCAGATGCTTTAGATGTATTTAAGTTTGAAGATAATGCTAGCGCACGAAGTGGCTTGACAACAATAGCACCTTCCATTAGAATACAACCTTTTGCGAGTATAGCAAATTTTTCGCTTAAAAGTTCTGTTTATTTGCCAATTTTTAAGGACAAAGCCAATGCCCCTTATTTAGATAAACGCAGTGTGTTTTGGGAAACAAAATTCTTTTACGATAACACCTTTGGAGACAATAAATGGCAAGTATTTACTGAAGTAGATTTGGGATTTAATTTTGGTGAAAAAAGTACGAACGCTGATGCTGATTCTAATGTAACTGAGCGTTTTGCCAATAACAGCTTGTTTTTGCCTTTTGGAGTCTTTTTAAGTTATTTTCCATCAACAAAGATTACTATTTTTGTTAATGCAAAACAAGCATTTTTAATCGATTTAGGAAATGATTTCACACAAAACTATACGTCTTTAGGTTTTGGCGGAAAGTTTCAGTTAACACGTGTATTAAATGTAGAAGTATCTTTTGATAAGTTTGTAAGAGGAAATAATTTTCAAGGCCTTGGGCAAACATTTAGTTTGGGTTTAAGAGCTTTATTTTAGTATTAATAGTAAATTGGGAGCTTAAATTAAATTGTTAATGAAAATATATAAACTCCTAATAGTTTTATTAATAAGTATTCAAACTTGTTTTGGGCAAATAAAAAAAAATTAATGGCGTTAGTTTTGTGGCTTCAAGAGAACCTATTAATGAACAACATATTAACCCTGTACTAAATGTAAATGCAAACTACGTGGCTATAATGCCATTTGGATTTATAAAGGATTTAAAATATCCTGAAATAGTTTTTAATACAAATAGGCAATGGTTTGGAGAAACCAAAGAAGGCGCAAAACAATACATTCAAAAATTTCAAGAAAAAGGAATAAAGATTACTATTAAACCACAAATTTGGGTTTGGCGTGGTGAGTATACGGGATTTATTGAAATGACAAATGAAGATGATTGGCAAGTTTTAGAAAACTCGTATACCCAATTCATCTTATTATATGCTATGCTGGCGCAAGAAATTGATGCAGAACTTTTTTGTATAGGAACAGAATTAGAAAAATTTATTGAAAAAAGACCTCAATATTGGAGTAACCTAA